>Ga0131853_10026236_pt1 | contig 10483 bp, 10 predicted proteins | sample TergutLab28metaG_FD_92764 | JGI IMG/M metagenome (GOLD analysis project Ga0131853, IMG submission 92764) | Labiotermes labralis P1 segment gut microbial communities from Petit-Saut dam, French Guiana - Lab288 P1 (version 2) (version 2) | ecosystem: Host-associated > Arthropoda: Insects >... | reverse complement strand
TTACGTGGCGAGTGTAGTGTGTCAGACCATGATATATGACACGTCACACAGTTTGACAGGTTTACTTTAACATGTGTGGCCTTGTATGTTAAATACCAACGCCCACGACAATGTACAAGGAGATACATATTTAACGTCCGGGACGTTTTTTGCCTGTCATTTTTGGACGAATTTTCGGAAGCAAATGGAATCTGCTTCAAAAGACTTCCCTTTTCATGCTGATATTCATCATTAGCTATTTTCCGTGACCTCTACATATTTCATTCCCCGCACGCCTCACGAAATTCTAGTCCTGTTCCAGCCGGGCATTCTATATGAATTACCTGAATTTTCATATCGATATTTGCTACAAATGTTACAGAGCTGAATGCGTGTCCCAAGGAGTGCTCCAAATGATCCGAGAGGCTCCAAATGGATCAATATGGGTATCCAAGGAAAAGAAACCTTCGTACCAGGTGATCATTCCATCGCGACTCTGAGGGCTGAATGAATGCTATTCGGAAAGGGATGTCTACCGACAAGAAGAATCCTGGAAAACGGAGCTCTTCAGTGACTTTCGAAAAGATGGTACACGTAAAGTTTTGGTCTATAATTTTAACCGACCAATTATATTATAAAAATGAACTTCCTTATTTAGTAATGGATAACAGCAAATAAAATTTGTAATAACTATACACATTGCAATAAAACTTGTGTTTACTGCTTGCATTTCATGGAAATCTCCTGGACCAATGTATATCTGTTCTAATGGCCAAATATACGCTGCTGTTATAACTCTACCATCGTGTTCATACAGCATACTATTTGAAAATCATTTGCCACGTGGATCCGGTCCGCACTATCCTTGTGTGTTATTCAATGAGTACGGGGCGGGGGAGGCGATTTCCCAGCTGGAGCTAAAGCAGTCGTGATGTGAGGTTTACCACTCACGCTACATAGTGCCAAGATTAGGAAATGACTGGCGATACACCTGTACTCCCCATTATGCTTTCATGTCTTGCATAGGAATAAATTTACTTTTGACGATGTAAAACTTCATGTTGCGTCTGCAGGTGGCGGATGGAAGTGTTGCAGTGTTGAATGAGCAGATGACCACAGCTGAAAGCAAGTATTGCTCCTTCTGGGAGCTTTGGTTTGGAGATGACGTGAGTGTCTTCGTACTCTTCAGGCTCATTCGTAAAGTCGGGAAAAACTATTATTCCCTTCATCATGCCTGCCTGTCCATCCGCATGGAACAACTGGCCTCCCACTGGAAGGATTTTCATGAAATTTGAAATTTGAGGATGTTTCTAAATTCTGTTGAGAAAAGTCTTGTTCCATTAAAATTTGACAAGAATAACGGCCACTTTATATGAAGACGTATTCACATTGTGCCTTTCTGAATTCTTCTTTGAGTAATAATTTTTTAAATGAAAGTTTTAAATAAAATAAGAGCACACATATTACGGAAATTGTCGACGAAATTTCTTTTAACAAACGAAAATATATTTTCAATAAAATTTGTCTCGTAGGAGTGGAGTTGTTTGATGAGTCGCTTTTGGCTAATTACATTGCCCATGGACTTAAAGTACATGAAAACTTACAAAGAAATTCAAAGAGGTAATTCCAGTTCCAAGGTAATGAAACTAGTTCACAATGGCACAAACGAAGCATAAAGAAAAACACATTAGGATGATAATGTGTGCAAAATAAGATAAGGAAAACGTTGCGCACACTCGATAAGGTACTAAAAACTGAGTAATTTGTGGCAAATGAAAGCATTTTTCAAGGTTGTTAACTGCACGTGTCCGTGTGAAAAGCGTCATTTTTTCACCTCTCCTCCTTCCGAAAGTTCCCTTTATACAACACATTTTGAACACGAACGGACAACAGCCATTGTCAGAGAAACAGTTAAGGGTAAATAATTTATTGATATTAGAAACAATATCACATCCACGTTGACTGCCTGACAGCAATATTTTTAGCATTTTCGTTTGAATGACGTAAAGCACATAGGGCTTCTGGTGCATGAGACTTTAACAGGTCATACAGGATTTGTGGTGGACTCAGTTGTACTGGAACAGGTTTTCCTACGATTACTTTGTTTTTTCTCTGTCTGTATCATGTTATCAGTGATCCATAACCATTCTAAAATCTAAAATCAATGCTCTATAAATGTTATTACTTGAAAGCGTTCTTAAGAAAAAAACGCCGAAAAAGGATCGGCAAAACTACGGGCGAGTATACTTAGTGCCACTAGAATATTTCAAGTTGTAGTCTTGGTTTTTAGACCAGACACGCTAGTTGTGTGAATAAAATGCACGGAAATGAACGACATATAAATTGTTATGGGATCAGCAGAATCCTAAGATTATTGAAAACCGTTGTACCTGACTATTTCAATTATTTTGGATTACGCATCTTGCTTGAGAGAAGCCGATATTTTTTAAATAAAAAATAAAGTACGGAACCATTTTTTGAGAGACATTTGAAATCGTATAACCGAGATACACGCAAGGCCATGTTCTGGTCATCAAAATGTGAAGTATGTTTCACTAAGAACGTGAACTACAATACAAAGCTTGTTGGGGATTCACTGATGATATATAATTCATTCTAAAAGGATTCTAGAATGAATCATAAAGCTTTCTTCTTCCGTAACTAGACACAAGATAGGGAATCTACTTGAAACTTTTGGGGCGCGTTCGCGTAATGTTTGTACCACATCGGCTATCGTAACAGCCAGATACCGTTTTCATTCGAAGAGAGCGCTTTTGTGACGAATGAATGGCGCCCCCAACAATAAAACGCACTCAGGTTTTCACGCGAATTGTCCAATACGTTAGCGCGATTTTCACCAAATTTGGAGTTTCACCATAGATTTTCATAAAAATCCCCAATATCAAATTTCACGTAAATTTGTCCAGTGTAAAGCATGCTGATGCATGCGGACAGAAGGACGGACTAACAGCCTGATACAATTTCAGTCAGAGATCGCTTTTATGGAGATTTATTTTCGCCGGCAAAATAAAACCTAATTCGGTCACCATATAAAGTGTCCGATATTTTTCAGATTTTAATCTAACTTAAGATTTCCTCGAAAGAAAGTCATGAACGAACCAATATGAAATTTCACGGAATTCCTTCCGGCGAGAGCAGCTCTAAGACATGCGGACGGACGGACGGACGAATAAGCGGACAAAAAGACGGACATGACAAAGGTAACAGACTCCTTTCGCTACTGTGGGAACATGCCTAAAATATCTTATGGTCATCAACTGAATGGGCGCATGGAAATTTTAAATTGTATATACCGTGCACTGTAATAAAACTATTGTAATTAAAACCAGCTATAAGCGATCTTGCTATAATTTTTAATTTCACAGAAAATCTTCTACATGTTTCGGGCCATGAAGGTCCATTATCAGGAAGTAAGTTATAGAATACAAGCATTAAGGTATAATGTTACTTCCAAGTATACGTGGTATTATGGCGAATCATCAGTGTGTATTATATTTAGGAAGGAGTGGCTACACTGCGGAACAAACCATCGTGTGGTTAGGAGAGTTAGCTTTTGTGAAACTGAAAAGTATAAGCACAAGGCTTTTAGTTGGTTTCAATTGTAACAGTGGGATCATGGAATTTGTCTAAAAACTCCACCCGTACGTTGAAGTTGGACAAATACTTCGGAACAAAGGAAAGCGACAAGTTATGTCGTCTTCACAAAACATTACAAATATCACAATGGCAGAAGCTCCTTCGGTTGCATACATCGCGTCCCAGAAAATCTGTACCAAGCTTAACTTCCGCTTACCTTAGATCATATTTTGGCGCCAGTGTTTTACTTTTCGACTATGTACTACATTTTTTCTCATTACAGCTCTGTTTTAAAAATTATATAAATAAGTGTTACGGGCACAAAAAATATGATTACTTTTTTCTGGAACGTTCTGTCTAAAAATCAGTCTGACAAATATAGCTTTCCTAACACACAGGTGCTGAAGTTTCGATTATAAATCTGTGCGATATTTAGAGACGAAATTGAGGAGTTTCATCATCCCGTCTGTAGGTAAGCACACCGGTCTGATCTGTGATGCAAGACTACTGAACCGGGTTACAATGAAAACAAGAATGAAAGAGAGATAATAAAATATACGTGCTGTGGCAATGCATTATAAAAGAAAAATAGCTCAAAATTTTACGACATACAGGCCCATATAATAAACACTCACTTATTTAATGGAAACAATAAATATTCTGCGGTTCAGTTCGGAGGAAATCAGAGTGTCACATTAATTTGCAACGTGACTTTCAGTTTCTCACACAAACTCCCACAAAACCAGGCGAAGTAATTTCAAACCTAATCCTGTGCCTCATATAACACTTTCTTTCAAACCATTTCATGACACTAATAATATTTCAGGAGATATGAATTACTCCAGCGGAGTTTAAAACAGTGTGCAATAAAGATACTACTCCTAAGTAGCAGTGATACCGCACAGTGCAGCTGCGTCACTACGCACTGAACTGCAGGAATTTGGTACTTTTGAGAGAATAGAGATTATTCCTTTTACAGTAATTTTTTGTGGGTTTTGGTGCGCCTATTCCGTTACAAATACCTACAGTAAAGAGAGTTGTTATCTGTGTAAATGATAATATATCGTGTACCTGACAGTCTATTACAGTTACAGCAGCTTTGAAGGTGTCGACGTGTACCTCAATTGCCCTCAGGTCTTCAGGACGTATAACCTATGCAAGAAAATATTTCTCGTGGTGGTGGTGGTGGTGGTGGTGGTGGTGGTGGTGGTAGATTGATTATGATGTGGTGAATACAAGCCCATGTGCCGACCGGTATCTAAAATTCATACAGTACAAAAAAAGTATTTTATTATGCCACAGACTACCATACAGCCAATGGTCCACATTCATATTTCATTCATCGACGCCGTATAATCGCAACAACTGACAGAGTAGTTAAAATAAAATGCTTCATCCCCCCCCCCCTCTGTCTCTCTCTCTCTCTGTTGTCAAACATTTCCTAACTTCGCATGCGCCACACTTAGACTGCTGGACCGAAGTTCCAAAGTTGTTTTTTAGACAATTCATCGATATGAAGGAGTGACAGACAATTTTATTTAGTACTGTTATACTTAAGTTGGCCGCTCCCAGTTGCCGCGCTGTCTAAGGCGTAGGTCTGCTGTCGTTCACCTGCTGAGATTGTGGGTTCGAACCCCACCGGGGGCCTGGACGTTTGTTTGTTGTGAGTGTTGTGAGTGTTGTGTGTTGTCAGGTAGAGGTTTCGGCGACGAGATGATCACTCTTCCAAAGGAGTCCTACCGACGGTGGTGCGTCGTGTGTGATCTAGAAACCTCGTGTATAAGGAGGCCCTGGCCCCCCTGGGGGCTGTCGCGGCAAAAACATACAAACACAGCTGCGTTGCCGCATAGTCGAAATAATTGAACAACATTTCCTAATGACTATTAGGAAAAACGACATTCTAACTCGTTACGTAACAAAACTAAGAGGATAAGATCCCACGAAAGACGGGGTTGGCAAGACATTCAGCATGCAGAAATGAGAAATGAGTACAAATGGAAAATTGGAAGTGAATTCGCCAATCTATTGACCGAGACGAATGGTAAAAAAATACAAAACGTTTGTTACATACTGTGTGAAGAAGTCAACTGGATTCAAGTAGTCCAGGATAGCGTCCAATAGAGGAATTATAAAGACTAGAATAAACCTATAGGTCCAAAATAATGGAAGAAAAATATTACCAATTTTCATTTTATAAGGAAAGACGTGCATCGTAGATTGAAATTAAATCGTACACATAGCTTTCTGGTGTATGCTGATGATGTTCATATATTAGAAGGAAGCGTGTACATTACAAAGAAAAACGTAGAAGCTTTAGCAGTTGCTAGGAAGGAGATTGGGTTAGAAGTAAATACTGATAAAACTAAGTGCATAGTCATGTCTCGAGATAAGAATGAAGGACGAAGTCACAATATAAAAATTGATAATTGTTCTTTTGAAAGGGTGGAAGAGTTCAAATATTTTGGGAACAACCTTGACATAAAATTCTATTCAGGAAGAAATTAAGAACAGGTTTAAGTCAGGGAACGTTTGCTATCATACTGTGCAGAATCTTTTGTCTTCCAGTTTATTACACAAAAAACAAAGCTTAAGATACACATAAGTATAATTCTGACTGTTCTTTTGTATGGGTGCGAACATTTGTCGCTAACATTGAAGGAGGAACGTAGACTGAGGGTGTTTGAGAATAGGGTGTTGAGGAGAATATTTCGGCCTAAGAGGCATGAGGTAACAGGGGAATGGAGAAAGCTACATAATAAGGAGCTTAATGCTCTGTTCTCCTCACCCAATATTTTTCGGGTTATAAAACCCAGACGAATGAGATGGATGAGGCATATAGCGCGTATGGGGGAGAGGAGAGGCGTATAAAGGGTTTTGGTAGAGAAACCTGAAGGAAAGAGACCACTTGGAAGACCCAACCGTAAATGGGAGCACAATAGCAAGATGGATCTTAAAAAGGAGGGATATGAGGACATGGACAAAATCGATGTGGCTCAGGATAGGGGCAGGTGGCAGGCACTTGTGAGTGCGGTGACGAAACTTCGGCTTTCATAAAATGCGGAGAATTTGTTGACTAGCTGAGAACCGATTAGCTTCTCAAGAAGGACTCTGCTGCATTGATTGGAGTAAGTAAGATGTGTATCGTGCAGTTTGTAGAAACTGGTACCAGTCTGGCAGTGTTAGTAGCGTTTCTTGGAAGATTAAGGTAATTTCTGCTTATTTAATTAAGAGCAATGCCAGAAATGACACACAGGCGAGTGGCGAAAAACCTCCACTCTTAATTAACATTGGAAACTGGGTAAGCTATTAAATGTAACAAAAAGTAATCAGAAAAAACGCCTTCAAACCCGCTGTTTGCTTAGTACGATGTATGAACTTAGATGTATCAGGCTTAAAACAACATCCTCAGGCCAAGAATGAATACATTTGAAAAAGAAAAGAAGAGGCATGAAAGCGCATAAAAATTTTCAACAGCAGATCATAATGCACAAAAATGAACCAGCTCAAACTGGAACACAAAGATTAATACAAACACATACACATCACAAATGGCCCGCAACTGGCGCAAAACAATATAAGAAAGGCTTGTATACATTACATGACGTATGTATGAATTCGCTTATGGATCAAAGAACAAAAGCATCAATTAATAGATAAAACACGTTAAGTTAAACGTGACTCTGTCCCTTGTTATTTGCACAGTGTTACATTTACCAATATCTATACAGTAAACTGACAGCCAGCTTTCCCCCTCCCCCATTCTCGCCACTATATAAAACAACTTAACATTACAGACCGCAGCCATCGTCATAGAAACAGGTAAGGTTAGTCCATCTATTGGTACTATAGAGAATATCGCACAGAGGCTGACAATATCACAGCAATATTTTGCATCTCTTTTCTTTATAATTCGTATTTTACATGGGAAATCACAAACGAGATAGAGCGGAGAAAGTATATACGTCATATGGGATTTGTGGTTGACAAAGTGGCAATGAAATGGGGGTTTCTCGTCCTATTTCTAATGTATGTAGGAATTTAATTGCACATTTTTTTTGTCAGAATACACAAAGAAGAACCGAACGACAATTAAAACGTCACGCAAGTCACAACTTTAAAGACATTGTCTGAAAAATCTTGTGATCAGCTTTTTAAACTATTCACCATTATGTTATTTTAAAATGACGTATAAAGTTTGAAATAAATTTTATAGGCAGCCTTAAAGTCACAGGTAACTTTGCGTTAAATGAAGGTATACGTTATTCCCATCGAAATATGTGCATAAAGTACAAATGTCTGCCCCCCAAAATTCGCCGAAACTGACGGGCGATAATTTATTGTTTGCAGAAGGCTTATAAAGCTTCCATTCACCTAATACCCTCCACAATAAATAAACTTATGCTCATCATCTGAAGTGGATCACAGGGTCTTCTGGACAGTTTGTTACTTTCCTTCAATACGAACACACCGTCTTTGAGAAGACAGAATGCCACAATTTAATTTGTCTTTATACCAGAAACAGGAATATCGCACTAAGAGAAGTTAACTCTTTCGATATGAATATCACAAACAGAACAACATTTCGGACATAATACATCCCACGGAAATTTTCCCCTAATTCCACTTTCTATTCTCTTGATTCCAGATTTTTTTTGGGCGCCATGTTGGGTACTCTGAGCACATCCTCCAACATATTTGTGTACTACAAATTTTCTCTAATTTAATGTGCTAGAAATACAGCTTATGGGCACAATAAATGTCTTTACATTTTTGGTTTGTTCCATATAAAATGCAGTTTGATAAAGATATGAACTTTCACACGCAGTTGTTGAGGTTTTGATTGTGAATCTGTGCGATCTTCAGAGCCGAAAATGAAGTGTTTCATAATCCTGTCCGCAGGTAAGAACGCCGATACAGTCACTGATACATGACAACAATCCTAGCATGTAGCGAAAATAAAGAACGTAAGATTGAAAATAAATGAGCATTCAGGACGAGACCAATGTATAAGAGCCGAAAATCTGCTTCTTCAGATATCTTTACCAAAGTGCAGCACTCGCTGATATAGTGGAACGTGAAAACTTCATTTTCCTGCTGAGCGAAACGTAATTACATATGTTGCTAATTACATATGTTGCTAATTCGTATTGTGACCGTCATATTTTTATGAAAATCCCACAAAATCAGAAGAAGTAACTTTACATCTGACAACTTCGCCTCTCATAGGCCTTGCGAATTATTTAATGAGACTAATAAGTGTTCAGAATTTCAAAATTACTAACGTACAGTTACAAATTAGCACTGCACACTTCAAGAAGTGTGTCATATCGACAGTATCAGTGCTGATACATACAGGGCATAAAAATATTAATGCCGAAACTAATGACGATGGTGAGTACAATTTGAAGGTAAGGGTTTGATGTATGTGAGGGGGGCGGTCAAACGTTCCTTCATTAGAAACTCCACATTCACTCAGCCTTTTGACGAAACTAGCCTGTTATGCAGTCAGCAGATGGGATTTCTGTTCTCAACGTAAAGTACGTAATTTTGTGCACGCACAAGACAAGTAATTATAGCTGCAGCCGCTTTAGAGAAAATTCTCTGCTGTACATCAGGTCTCTTTCAAAATTTTCATGGCTTATATCAAAGCACATAAATCATATTCTTATTAATGGTAGACGCAATAGGCATACTACTGCTACTACTACTACTACCACTAGTAGTAGTAGTAGTAGTAGTACTAGTAGCAGTAGCAGCAGCAACAGCAATAACAATAGCGTTAGCAGTAGCCGTGCACTATGGCTGCTTGATTGGATGCATACAAACATATGTTGACAGATCTATAGATCTGGAGGTTTTGAAGGTGCAACCAGCATTTTGTGCACCTCCATTCAGTACACGTTCTGCTATTTCGCTTGTAATCAGCTGTTCTACGTTGTGTAGGTAACAAGGCACAGAGAATCATACTATCGATAACCCATACAAATCTAATGAATTGGCATACTAGACATAGGAATAGTCAGTATCATAATCTGGTAATTTTCTAGCAACAGACAATAAAGTAAGTATGGTTAAGTTTTGGTAACTAAATGTGGAAACTATTAATTAGACGCTCCGCACAAAGATGTTATTTTATGAGTCACTTTGAGTATGAGAGTTGGTGGTAGTGGTGGTGGTATTGGTAGATGTTGCAGTGCTGAATACAAGCCTATGTGAAGACCAGTGTCTAAAACTCAGGCAGTAAAGAAGTATTTTATTCTCCTCTGTTCAATAGAAGTTCTGACATTTTGCTTGTAATCAGCTGTTATACAGTACGTGTGTAGCAAGCCACAGACTAACACACGATCAACGGTCCAAAATCACATTTCATTCACCTGTCATCGACGGCATATAACCTTAGTAACTGACAGCGTCTTTAAAACAAACCGACTATTTTCTCCCCCCCACCTCTCTCTCTCTCTCTCTCTCTCTCTCTCTCGACAAAACGCATGCGCCACACTCAGACAGCTGGACCAAGGTCCAAAGGTTGTTGTTTCGGCAATTCATCGATGTGAGTGGCGTGAGAGACTTTTATTTAGAAACGCTGCGCTTATAGAATTATTAAATTTTTTTTCCACGATACCACCTAGTCTTTGGAGACTAACTAGGTATTTTATTCTGTCCTAAACTGCTACCTTGTCTATTTTTGCTGCAGGCGTCGCCCAACGGTTCAGCCTGCTTTATTCTGGCTCCTCATCATTCTTGAGGTGTTTCTAGATCACACACAACGACGCATCAAAATCGGTAGGACTCCTCTGGACGAGTGATCAGTTCGTCGCAGAGACCTCTACCTGACAACACACAACACTCACAACAGACAGACATCCATGCCCCCGGTGGGATTCGAACCCACAATCTCAGCAGGCGA
>Ga0131853_10026235_pt1 | contig 10483 bp, 7 predicted proteins | sample TergutLab28metaG_FD_92764 | JGI IMG/M metagenome (GOLD analysis project Ga0131853, IMG submission 92764) | Labiotermes labralis P1 segment gut microbial communities from Petit-Saut dam, French Guiana - Lab288 P1 (version 2) (version 2) | ecosystem: Host-associated > Arthropoda: Insects >... | reverse complement strand
GCAAACTCCGCCCATAAGGAGAGCAAACCAATGAGCCGCATCGTAACCATTGACGACGTTCGCGCTGCCGCGCGCCTTCTTGAAGGCGTGACCATCCGCACTCCGGTGCAGCCGATCCGGGTAGTCTCCGAGATGGCCGGCACTCACGTGATGCTCAAACTAGAGAACCTGCAACGGGCCGGTTCGTTTAAGGTACGCGGCGCTTACAACCGGATGTCCCGGCTTACCCCGCAAGAACGCCAGGTGGGCGTACTCGCCGCATCGGCGGGTAACCACGCGCAGGGTGTCGCCTATGCGGCGCGACGCCTGGGTATCGACGCGATCGTTTACATGCCAAAGGATGCCGCGCTGCCCAAGATCGCCGCCACTCAGGATTACGGGGCCGAGGTGCGCCTAGTGGGGGAGACCGTGGACGAGGCCATGATTGCCGCCCGCGCCGAGGTGGAAGCCACCGGTAAGGTGCTGATCCACCCCTACGATCACGTCGACGTGGTGGCCGGACAGGGCACCGTAGCCCTGGAAATTCTGGAGCAGGTCTCCGACGTGGGCACCATTGTGTTGCCGCTTGGCGGGGGCGGGCTAGTTGCCGGGGTGGCCACCGTGCTGGCCCAGGTATGGCCGCAGGTTCATGTGATCGGCGTGCAATCCGAGAACGCCGCCTCCTTCCCCGATTCGCTGGCCGCCGGACGCCCCGTGCCGCGCCGAGTGGGAGCCACCATTGCCGACGGCATTGCGGTGGGCACCCCCGGCGACGTGACGTTTGAGATTCTTGATCGCCTCGGCGTCGAGGTGCGCACGGTCTCCGACGAGCAAATCTCCCAGGCGTTGCTGGTGATGTTGGAGCGGGCCAAGCTGGTGGTGGAACCGGCCGGTGCCGCCGCGGTGGCTGCCGTGATGGCCGATGCGAAGGGGATGCCCGGCACCATCGTGCCGGTGATTACCGGCGGCAACATCGACCCGCTGCTGCTGATGCGGGTGATCCAGCACGGTATGGTCTCCTCCCAGCGTTACCTGCGCCTACAGGTGCGGCTGGTTGACCGCCCCGGCGCTCTGGCGGTGCTGGCGGAGACGCTGGCAGGTGTGCAGGCCAACATCAAGGACATGGAACACTCGCACACGGACACATCGCTGGGCATGTTCGAGGCGCTGGTCACCCTGGACATTGAGGCCAAGGGACCGGCCCACTGCGACGAGATCATGGCCGCCCTCACGGCAGCAGGCTTCACCCCCACCCGCTCCAAACCCCGCTAGCTACGAGAGTGTCGTGATTTTGAGGCATGGAATGCACTTTTTCAGTGCATTCGTAGCACGATTTTCACGTGGCTTGACGGGTAGGGTTAGGCCGTCGTTAATTTCCCATGATGGAGGTCCCTTGACCGCGCAAGCTCAGCCGACTCCGATTCGCCCCGGCGTGGTGTCGGTAGTCATCGTCAACTACCAGGGCGCCGACGATACCATCACCTGCCTGAAGTCCTTCGCCGACATTGACTGGCCCCAGGATCGTCTCGAACTGATCGTTGTCGATAACGATTCCGGCGACGGTTCTGCGGCCCGCATCCGCAAAGAGGTGCCGCAAGCTTTGGTGATCGAATCCGGCGGTAACCTTGGCTTCGCGGGCGGCTGCAATACCGGTGTTGCGGCGGCTAGCGGTGAGTTCATTGGCTTCATTAACAACGACGCCCGCCCCGATGCGGCCTGGATTCGCGCCGCCGTAGCAGCCTTCAACGCCGACCCAACCATCGGCTCGGTGGCCTCCAAGGTACTCGACTGGGAGGGCAAGCTGATCGACTACGTTGATGGCTCTCTTACCTGGTGGGGTGCGGGCTATAAACGAGAGGCGGAGCAACCTAACCTGCCTGGGGAGTTCGATACTCCCAAGGATGTGCTTTTCGGCACCGGTTCGGCGCTATTCGTTCGCACAGAATTGTTTCGCAAGATCGGCGGCTTCGATGAACGCTTCTTCATGTTCTACGAAGATGTGGACCTCGGCTGGCGAATGAACGTACTGGGCCACCGCGTGCGGTATGTGCCCGACTCGCTCGCCTTCCACAAGCACCACGCCACCATGAAGAAGTTTGGAAACTTCCGCGAGACGTACCTGCTGGAACGCAACGCGCTGCTGTCCATGTACAAGAACTTGGGCGAGGAGTCGCTGGCCAGGGCGCTGCCCGCCGCGCTGGCGCTCTCGGTGCGGCGCTCGATGGCCCGCACCAAGACCGATACTCGGATGCTCGACCTACAGGTGCGGCCCGGCGGCGACGAGGTCTCAGGAGTGCCGGTCGAAAAGATGGCGATGACCGGACCGCTGGCCATCGACTACCTGGTCGAGCAGATCGTCACCGGCGGCCTCGCCGAAGACCGCGCCGAGCTACAGGCCCGCCGTCGCCGCAGTGACGGGGAACTCTTCGCGCTGTTCCGCCACGCCTTAGAACCGGCGGGCCGGTTCCCCGGCTACAACGAGGCCCATGACGCCCTGGTGGCCGCCTTCGGCATCGATCGGCACTTTGTCTCCAAACGTCGTGTCCTCGTCGTGACCGGCGAGCCGCTGCTAGCAAAGATGGCCGGACCGGCCATCCGCGCCTGGGAGATCGCCAAGGCGGTCTGCCCGGTTGCAGAGGTGCGACTCATCTCCACCGCCGGTTGCAAGGTGGACTCCGACCTCTTCGACGTCGGCTACTGCGTCGGACCGCGCCTGCGCGAACACACCGACTGGGCCGACGTGATCGTCTTCCAGGGTTACCTGCTCGAAGGCGCGCCCTGGCTGAAGGATTCCACCAAAATCCTGGTGGCTGACGTCTACGATCCGATGCACCTCGAACAACTAGAACAGGCCCGTGACCTCGGCATCGACGGTCGCGCTCGTGCCATCCGCGAGACCACCCGCATCCTAAACGAGCAGCTGCGCCGCGCCGATCTGGTGCTATGCGCCTCCGATAAGCAGCGCGACTTCTGGCTCGGCCAACTCGCCGGACAGGGCCGGATCAACGCGCACGTTTATGACGAGGATGCCGCGCTTAACTCTCTGGTCTCCGTGGTGCCCTTCGGGGTCTCCGACGAGCCACCGGTCCAGACCGCCCACGGTATCAAGGGCGTCGTGCCCGGCATTGGGCCAGACGACAAGGTGATTCTGTGGGGTGGCGGCGTCTACAACTGGTTCGACCCGCTGACGCTGGTGCGGGCCGTTGACCGTCTCAAGGATCGTCACCCCGAGGTGCGGCTGTACTTCATGGGCCTCAAACATCCGAATCCCGGTGTGCCCGATATGCGCATCGCCGCCGAGCTGCGCAACCTGGCCACCGAGCTGGGTCTAACCGATAGGCACGTGTTCTTCAACACCGGCTGGGTGCCATACAACGAGCGGGCCAATTACCTACTCGACGCTGACCTGGGCGTTTCCACGCACTTCCAGCACATTGAGACCGCGTACTCCTTCCGCACCCGCATCCTTGACTATCTGTGGGCGGGCTTGCCCATCGTCGCCACCGGCGGTGACACCTTTGGCGCGCTGATTACCGAAAATGGGTTAGGTGCCACGGTGCCACCGGAAGATGTGGCCGCGCTGGAGGCGGCTCTGGAGAGGTATTTGTACGATGAGGAGGCCGTGGCCAAGGCCCGGGCGGCCGTGGCCAAATTCGCCGACGGGTACCGCTGGGCCAAGGTGCTGGCACCCCTCGTGGAGTTCTGCCAGTTCCCGCGTCGTGCCGCCGACCTGACCTACGAGCTGGGCGAGGCCGTGGTGCGCGCCGAGCCGTACCAGCCAAAGCGTGGCCGGCGCCGTGACCTGGGCCTGGCCCGCGACTACCTATCGGTGGGTGGCCCGATCGAGGTGGCCCGCCGGGTGGCGGGAAGGATTCGCCGCATGTTCACCAGGGGAACCTGATGACTGCCGTCAGCGCTACAACATCATGGTCAATTCAACGCGTCGCCGACGCAACCCTTCGGGTGGGCCGATCCGCCTGGACCACGCGGGTTATCATGGCGTGGCTAGCCATCCAATCGGTGTTCCTTGCCCTGACCACTTATTTTTCGATTTATGACGAGCACATTCATTTAATAGTTGTCAGGTACTACGCTGCGGGCGCCAGTCCATTTGGCGGGCAATCTCCAGACTTGCTGCACGTCGGTGACATCTCGCGGGAGGCGTGGCTCTATCACTGGTCGATGGGCCAGGTGTATCGATTTTTCGAACTGATCGGTTTCGACGGACACGGCGCCTGGATTGGTACGCGCGTGGTCTCCGCATTGCTAGCATCTGCCGCCATCGTTTTCGTGTATTTGGCGTTTCGGGAGTTAGGCATCGGGCCGGGGGCGGCTAATGCGGGTATCTTCTTGATGGCATTTACCCCGCTGCTGGTTTATGTGAACTCGATCCTTAACTGGGATGGTGTAGGTAATGCTTTGCTCGCGCTTTCGGTGTGGCTCGCTCTCCGACTGTACAACGCGGATACTTTCCGGCCGGGGTTGTGGTTGGGTGGTTTGATCGCTGTGGTGGCCACCTCATTGACCAAGAACGTGCTGATGCTCTTCTTGGCGCCGTTGGTAGTGATCGCGCTTGGCAGGCAACTCACCTTCGCTCGCCGAGGCGCCCTGGGTGAAATTCGCACCTGGTTCACGGTGGTTGGCCGCCGCCGCATCGCGCACTGGATGCTGGCCGCGCTGGCCCTGTTAGCGCTGGTGTTGTTCGTGGAGCGCTACGTGGTTAACATCTTGCAGTTCGGCTCCGTGCGACCTGCCTGCGATGTGGTGCAACCGATCGCAGTATGCGAACATCATGGGATCTGGGTTCGCAATCGAGAACTCCGAGAAAGTTTTACGACACTGCCGTCGGGAATCTCTTCGGCAGTCACCTACACACAGAACGTTTGGCTGCCGCAAATGGCGCGGACATCCAACATGTTCGGTGTTTATAGCAGAACATGGGGAGCTGCGCAGTCCCTTGGACCGAACATTGCGGCCTGGATTTCAAGCTTCGTGATTCCGTCAGCGGGGGTTTCTGTCGCTTTCGCGCTGCTTTTTGTTCGCATCAAGCGAGGGGTATGGATGCTTCTCGTCGCCATTGCGGTGGCTTTTGGTGCGCAATTGCTATTCAATTACTCCATGTTTCTGGAAATGGGCGTGCTGACGCTCGGTGTACAGGGCCGATATGCGCTGCCGTTTATCCCCTTCCTCTTTGGGCTATTTACGTACGCGGTGGCCAAGACGCTCGGGCGCCTCGGCGCCGTGGGCAGGCGCGCGCTGGCGTTGCTGGTGGCCCTCGCGCTGGTTGGCGCCACTCAAGGCGGGGGAGCGGGCAGTTTCATTGCGGTGGCGGACCACAACTGGTGGGGGCCGCAGGAGGGTGTGGCTGCGAACATCATCTCCAGGGTGAGCAACGTTGTCCGCACCGTCACCATTCGTGATGACTGGATTCCCAACCCGCACCTAACCCCCGCCTGGCCCCCCGGCCTCTAGCGCTCCTCCTCGTCAAGTCATTGAGGTCGGTAGTTTGCGTTGAGATCGGTAACTCGAGCGACCGATCTCAACGCAAACTACCGACCTCGATGTTGGGGACTTTGACGATGCCAACGACCGAGGGTAGTGTTGGGCGCTGTGCCTGTCTTGGGCTGCCGTTCGGCAGTCGGGGATGGGTACCCCGGTAGCCGTAAGGGCCGGGCCATCGAGCCGGTGGTAAGTGGCGTACGGCCTCAAAGCGTAGAGACACGCTAGGGGCTGTATATGCCGCGCGCCGTCGGCACATACAGCCTTAGCAACATCCGCGGGGGCCGCCCGGCCTTCCGTTTCATCTCCCCTAGTAGACGACGGAGACGTAGTGCCTACGATCCAGCAGCTCGTCCGCAATGGTCGGACCTCCAAGCGCGGCAAGTCCAAGACTCCCGCGTTGAAGGGTTCCCCGCAGCGGCGCGGCGTGTGCACCCGTGTGTACACCACCACCCCTAAGAAGCCGAACTCTGCGCTCCGCAAGGTCGCGCGTGTCAAGCTCTCCTCCGGCGTTGAGGTTTCGGCCTACATCCCCGGTGAGGGCCACAACTTGCAGGAACACTCCATCGTGCTGGTGCGCGGTGGTCGTGTGAAGGACCTACCTGGTGTCCGCTACAAGATCATCCGCGGCGCCCTCGACACTCAGGGTGTCAAGGGTCGTCAGCAGGCTCGTAGCCGCTACGGCGCCAAGAAGGAGAAGAAGTAATGCCTCGTAAGGGTCCGGCTCCCAAGCGGCCGATCATCTCCGACCCCGTATACGGGTCTCCCGTCGTGACGCAGCTCATCAACAAGGTGCTGCTTGACGGCAAGAAGTCCACCGCCGAGGCTATCGTCTACGGCGCTATGGAGGGTGTGCGCACCAAGAGCGAGCAGGACCCTGTGGTCGTACTCAAGCGCGCCCTAGACAACATTCGCCCCGCCCTTGAGGTGCGCTCCCGCCGTGTTGGTGGTGCCACCTACCAGGTTCCGGTTGACGTGCGCCCCTCGCGCGCCCAGACCCTCGCCCTGCGCTGGCTCACCGACTACTCTCGCGCTCGTCGCGAAAAGACGATGACCGAGCGCCTAATGAATGAGATTCTTGACGCCTCCAACGGTCTCGGGGCCGCCGTTAAGCGTCGCGAAGACATGCACAAGATGGCCGAGTCGAACCGCGCGTTCGCTCACTACCGCTGGTAAGCCTCATCGGTGGTTGGGCTTGTCGAAGCCACGTGCGTTCGATCAAGCCCAACCACCGCCTGGCTGGCCCATTTGACCCAAAGACGTAAGGGGATTCCCTGTGGCACTTGACGTGCTCACTGACCTGAACAAGGTCCGCAACATCGGCATCATGGCTCACATCGATGCCGGCAAGACGACGACCACCGAACGCATTTTGTTCTACACCGGCAAGAACTACAAGGTGGGCGAGACGCACGACGGCTCGGCCACGATGGACTGGATGGAGCAGGAGCAGGAACGCGGCATCACGATCACCTCGGCCGCGACCACGTGCTACTGGAACGAAAACCAGATCAACATCATCGACACCCCCGGCCACGTTGACTTCACCGTCGAGGTGGAGCGCTCGCTGCGTGTACTCGATGGTGCCGTCGCCGTGTTTGACGGCAAAGAGGGTGTAGAGCCGCAATCCGAGACGGTGTGGCGTCAAGCCGACAAGTACAACGTGCCCCGCATTTGCTTCGTTAACAAGATGGACAAGACGGGCGCCGACTTCTACTTCACGGTCGAGACCATCATCAACCGCCTAAAGGCCCGCCCGCTGGTGCTTCAGCTGCCAATCGGCTCCGAGCGCAACTTCGATGGCGTCATCGACCTGGTTGAGATGAAGGCTTACCTGTGGCGCGGTGAGACCGAGGCTGGCACCCCCGCTACGGTCGAGGAAATCCCCGCCGACCTGGTGGAAAAGGCCGAACAGTACCGCTCCGAGCTGATCGAGGCCGTCGCCGAGACGGACGAGACGCTGCTGGAGAAGTACCTATCCGGAGAAGACCTCACCATCGCCGAGATCAAGGCCGGCGTTCGCCGCCTGGTTATCTCCTCTGAGGCGTTCCCCGTGCTGTGCGGCACCGCGTTCCGCAACAAGGGCATTCAGCCCATGCTCGACGCCGTGATCGACTACCTGCCCAGCCCGCTTGACGTGGGCGCGGTCGAGGGTCATGACCCCAAGAATGAGGAGAAGATCCTCACGCGGGAACCCAGCCTGGACGAACCGTTCTCGGCGCTGGCTTTCAAGGTTGCGGTGCACCCGTTCTTTGGCAAGCTCACCTACATCCGGGTCTACTCGGGCAAGGCTGCCTCCGGCGCCCAGGTGGTCAACGCCACCAAGGGCAAGCGCGAGCGCATCGGCAAGATGTTCCAGATGCACGCCGCCAAGGAAAACCCCGTCACCGAGGCGCAGGCCGGACACATCTACGCCTTCATCGGGCTAAAGGACACCACTACCGGTGACACCCTGGCCGCGATGGACGCCCCGATCATCCTCGAATCCATGACCTTCCCCGAGCCGGTCATTGACGTGGCGATTGAGCCACGCACCAAGGCCGACCAGGAGAAGCTATCTACCGCCATCCAAAAGCTGGCCGAGGAAGACCCGACCTTCCGGGTGCGTCTGGATGATGAGACCGGTCAGACCATCATCGGTGGCATGGGTGAGCTGCACCTCGACGTACTTGTTGACCGCATGAAGCGCGAGTTCAAGGTCGAGGCCAACGTCGGCAAGCCGCAGGTGGCGTACCGCGAGACCATCCGCCGCAAGGTGGAGAAGGTTGACTACACGCACAAGAAGCAGACCGGTGGATCTGGCCAGTTTGCTAAGGTGCAGGTCACCTTCGAACCGCTCGACACCACGGAGGGCGAGGTCTACGAGTTTGAGGATGCCGTGACCGGTGGCCGCGTGCCGCGCGAGTACATCCCGTCGGTTTCTACCGGCATCCAGTCCGCCATGCAGCAGGGTGTCCTTGCCGGGTTCCCGCTGGTGGGGGTCAAGGCCACGCTTATCGATGGGGCGGCGCACGACGTTGACTCCTCGGAGATGGCGTTCAAGATTGCCGGTTCGATGGTGCTAAAGGAGGGTGCGAAGAAGGCCGATCCGGCCTTGATCGAACCCGTCATGGCCGTCGAGGTACGTACGCCCGAGGAATACATGGGCGACGTGATCGGCGACATCAACTCCCGTCGCGGCATGATCCAGGCGATGGAAGACGCTACCGGCGTCAAGGTGGTGCGTGCCCTGGTGCCGCTCTCCGAGATGTTCGGCTACATCGGTGACCTGCGGTCGAAGACCCAGGGACGTGCCGTGTACTCGATGCAGTTCGACAGCTATGCCGAGGTTCCCAAGGCGGTTGCCGAAGAAATCATCAAGAAGACCCGGGGCGAGTGAGCCTCAAACGGTCAAAGCAGTTCGTAATACCAAATCATTCGCCCGCGAACGGTAGGCTAGGCGCCGACCCAACGCATGACGGTCAACCAGACCGTCGAGACACGTCCCAGGAGGACCCATGGCTAAGGCCAAATTCGAGCGGACCAAGCCGCACGTCAACATCGGTACCATCGGTCACGTAGACCACGGTAAGACGACGCTGACGGCTGCCATCTCCAAGACCCTCGCCGAGAAGTACCCGGCCTCGGAGGGCTACCTGGCCAACCAGGTGGTTGACTTCGATGGCATCGACAAGGCGCCCGAAGAGAAGCAGCGTGGCATCACGATCAACATCGCGCACATTGAGTACGAGACCCCCAAGCGTCACTACGCTCACGTGGACGCCCCCGGTCACGCCGACTACATCAAGAACATGATTACCGGTGCCGCCCAGATGGACGGCGCGATCCTCGTGGTCGCCGCGACCGACGGCCCTATGGCCCAGACCCGCGAGCACGTGCTGCTCGGCCGCCAGGTTGGCATCCCCTACATGCTCGTCGCCCTGAACAAGTGCGACGTCGTGGACGACGAGGAAATCCTTGACCTCGTCGAGATGGAGGTGCGCGAGCTGCTCTCCGACAACGGCTTCGATGGCGACAACGCCCCCGTGGTTCGCGTTTCCGGCTTCCAGGCTCTTGAGGGCAACCCCGAGTGGCAGGAGAAGGTACTCGAGCTGATGGACGCCGTGGACGAGAACGTGCCCGAGCCAACCCGTGACCTCGACAAGCCGTTCCTGATGCCGATCGAGGACGTCTTTACGATTTCCGGTCGTGGCACCGTCGTCACCGGCAAGGTGGAGCGTGGCACGCTCGACGTCAACACCCAGGTGGAGATTCTCGGTATTCGCGAGAAGCAGACGACCACCGTTACCGGTATCGAGACCTTCCACAAGATGATGGACCAGGCTCAGGCTGGCGACAACACCGGTCTGCTGCTGCGTGGCATCAAGCGGGAAGAGGTTGAGCGCGGCCAGGTTATCGCCAAGCCCGGCTCGATCACGCCGCACACCGACTTCGAGGCGCAGGTCTACATCTTGAAGAAGGACGAGGGTGGGCGTCACAACCCGTTCTTCTCCAACTACCGCCCGCAGTTCTACTTCCGCACCACGGACGTCACCGGCGTCATCACGCTGCCCGAGGGCGTCGAGATGGTCATGCCCGGCGACAACACCGAGATGAAGGTCGAGCTGATTCAGCCGATCGCTATGGAAGAGGGCCTCGGCTTCGCCATCCGTGAGGGTGGCCGCACCGTCGGCTCCGGCCGCGTTATCAAGGTCATCAAGTGATCTCCTAGCACTACCTACGAAGGCCCGGCTTCCCCTCGCGGAAGCCGGGCCTTCGTCATTTCCGCGCAGCACCCCTAGCCGATGGTGGAGCCTGTCGAAACCATCCACTCCTTTAGCTTCGCCTTCCGCTTCGTTCGGCAATACGTCGCACAGTCGGGGAGATGGCTTGGGGGATTCAGTCGCCGATCAGTTGGCGACAGGGTCATTGCTGCCTCGACCACGGGCGTAGGGTCGGGACATGAGCGGAATGATGAAACTTGGGTTGATCCTCGCCGTGACCGGGGCTATTGCGCTGGTGGTCG
>Ga0131853_10026234_pt1 | contig 10484 bp, 8 predicted proteins | sample TergutLab28metaG_FD_92764 | JGI IMG/M metagenome (GOLD analysis project Ga0131853, IMG submission 92764) | Labiotermes labralis P1 segment gut microbial communities from Petit-Saut dam, French Guiana - Lab288 P1 (version 2) (version 2) | ecosystem: Host-associated > Arthropoda: Insects >... | reverse complement strand
TACCCACATCCCACCTCCTGGAGATCCATCCTAATATTATCCACCCATCTACGCCTAGGTCTCCCCAGTGGTCTCTTTCCCTCCGGTTTCCCCACCAAGACCCTATACACCCCCCTCTCCTCTTCCATACGCGCCACATGCATTTAACGACACTATCAGCATAAATGTGTTTTCACCATAAACACTTGTTATTCCAACGATTCTGGGAGCTGTCGCTGGCTGCGTCACGTTCTTCCGAGATAGCGGGGCAAATTAGCTACATTTATCTACGTCGAGCATTTCAGTGCAATTTTTTTGTATTAACCCCGATTGTATGTCACAATGAATGTATGTTTGTATGCACGCAGCACGCACGCGTGCTCGTATGCGTGTGTATATTACGGCTGTTCAATCAGATCCCTCCGGGCAAGTCCGATCCGCCAGTGGACAAAATTTGAGTAGTTAGGAATCTGCCCACAGAGTCTATTGTGTGATGTATGATTCTCAGAACAGACAGCGATTATTTCTGTGTACAGAGTTAGGTGACCGGTCTTCATAACCGAGGAGGTGTTTTTTTTTTTGCGCGGTATGAATTGAATCTTGAGATAAATAATTTGGTTGACAGGGGAGAACCGAAGTTTTTTATACGGTTTTCCCCTGTCAGGCTTTTTCAGGAAATGCTATGTACTGATCTTAATCTTAAAACACCTCTTACCGGAAAGACAAATGAGCGAAGCCTGGTAACCTTAAAAAAGCAGTGCTCTTTGCGAAATTTGGGAGCACTGGATAGACCAGTACTTCCATTTCGTCTGTAACTTGAATAAACTGTTTGGCAGAGGAGATGCAGGCGTGAATCGGGCTGTAGAGCCGTACAAGGCAAAAGATCCTCCGATACCCTCCAAAGTCTACCCTTTACTTTACGTAACACCAGTTTTAACACTCAAAAATTCTGATTGCTGATTATATTGCATTTATTTGTTTTGTGTGGCTCTCAGAACTAATAATAACTTTCGCCTTATACATCATTAACAGATTGGGTTTTATAACCGAAGTGGAGAGCGTTTACTGCGCGGTAGGCACTGAGTCGTTATATAACGCGGACACGTCTCGTCCTTTAAAGGTTAAGCCGTTGTGCCCTAGGGTAGGTATGAATGCTGTGGAGGAAAGGAAACTCTCTGCCTTTGCTGGAAATCGAACCCAGTTTCTGTTTGCGTTCAGTCCGTTTTCTAGTCACAATACTGATTCAGCCACAGCGGTTGAAATAATAGAAGTGTAAGATTATACAGCGATCAGTAAAAACAAAAATGAGTCAGGGTTTTCATTCTAATGTTCCAGTTGCACCTCCTAATCACGTATTATTTTTCAGTAATTGTCGAATGCCGCTGTATTATGATATTATTCAATATTCGCCGTTCAACACATCTACGACTTGTCGTTCTTAGTAATAACGTTCAAACGTAAGGCTCTTAAATACAGTCTTTTATGCTTTAAAAATTGTTATTCTAAGCGACAGGCGGTATGATGTAGCTTGACCACATCTGGCGTTATTTAAAAAAAAAAATAGCAATATATTTCTGTAATCGTATCAGATTCGTAACGCTGTTCCATATTTTACGTAACGTTCTAGAGCGACCCCGAAACTGCGCGGATACATGTCGGTTTGAACGTGAATATTAAACAGTATTGTCAGACGGTCGTAATGCACAGTTATTCGAACAACTTGTGAATTGGAGGACGACGAGAATAGGAGTGTGACTAAATGTTCGATATTACTTCTGAATTTGCTTGTAACATTCGTTTCGTCAGTGAACCCATAATTCAGTAGAATGATGTCGTTTCCTAGTCGTTCGTCTGCCCTAGTGGTTGCGGCTTGGCGGGGGCGGGGGCGGGGGGTTGCACTGTGTAACAGAACTATGTAGACAGACTTGATGTGCACAGGTCGCTGTTTATCATTCAATGTTATGTTCTCTACGATCTGAAAATAACTCTAGCCTGATTGTTAACTGAGAGAGACAGCTATTGAATGGGATCAGCGAGGTTAACTGGCATTATTCAGGCCGATATAGGTTAATAGGGGGTAAGCAGACACTAGCAGGGCTGTCCAGTAGAGACAGTGGTTGTCTATAATGCCATTCGTGCTGATTCCATTAAATATAGAATCGCTAACAATAGTTATTTGAAACCGTGCATAATGAAGTGTTTTAATGCAGTTGTGTGTTATAATTCGTTAGATTTTATATCATGGACCGCGTTTCTTTGCAAAACTTATGTTTCTGCTCATTAAATAGAGAAGGTTCTTTCGAAACGTCGGTTCGTGTAGATCAAAATACACAGCGTCATCTCCGAAACGAATTAATTTCTTAGACACCACCACCAGACCGCTCCGTCGTTTGTTCCGTGTGTATACCTAATATGATGATAATGGTCTCGGAGGGACGTACACTACGATTGAGAAGTCGAGGAATGCATGCAGAATTTTAGTTTGACAAAATGAAGGGACAAGAAGGCTTGACATGATTAGACATAAGCGAGGTAATAATATTAAAATGGGCATTAATGAAACAATGTTGTGGCTGTGGGCTGAATTAAACTAGCCGAGGGTAAAGCCAGATATAGGAATTTTGTGCTTGTGGCAGTGAACCCTTAAAATGTACTATATCCTTGTCTGGCTACGCGACTGAAAAGTGTTGAGCGCATCATGGAGTTAAGTTGGCCAACTGTCTGGAGCACCTTCCTCGAAACTCGATGTGATCTAACCCATTCGATACCGAGTCAAGTCGGCAGTTATACGGCTTGATTTAAGGGAAGAACGAAGCAATAACCAATAAAGAAAGGAAACCCATGTACTGTAGCCTGCGGATAAGGATATTCATATTTAGATTTGGTGTCTCCCCTCACAAAACGGTTCTATTAAAGGCTACTGGTTTTTGTACTCTTTTCATTTTTCATTTCGTCTAGCTAGCCTGTTAGTTTTATTTATTCTTTATTTTTATTTCCCTTTGTTGCCTACCTTCTTTCCAGATATAGTTACAGCCTGTTTTTTGCCTCTTGACGTCTCGCCTCACAACACGGTCCTGTTCACTGCTCCTCTCGATCGCTTATACACCCGAACCTTTACAGAAAATATAACAAAAAAAAATCTTTTGCTGCTGTCTGCAGTGGGATTCAGATATCTCGGTCAGCCAGCCACTAGCCTAGTGACTGTACCGAGTAAGCTACCCAGGCTTCCTTGTCAACAGGGTACTGTCTTGAAAGCTGAAAAATATGCCCATTGTCATTCTGATGCTGCTTGCAATAAAATCTGTGGTATTCGAAAGCTGAGTGTAGCTTTCCTGGCAGTCTCTCTCTCTCTCTCTCTCTCTCTCGTCTTTTTCTCTTTTCGTGTTTTGAAGCATTGAGAACAGACCATATTGTGTTTATTAGAAGTGGTGAAAGGGATTTTACCTCTCCTCTATCTGTCTGTATGTGTGCATACATTTTTCGTTGCTCCAAAAAGAGAAAAGAAATTCCACACAGTATCATTCAAAATTAAAAAAAAAAAAGATTTCAAATTTGTACTCTGGAGAAATCTTTTAAAGTTGATTGGATGAGAAAAGGGTACGACCGTGAAAGGATGAGAAGAGTTGACAAAAAGACAAAACAGGGAACTAGAGAGAAAGGAGAATTTTCAGCTTTCTACTATGTTCAAGTGCTAGATGAACTTCATGCTTTGCTTTACCCTGGTTTGATTACATTGAGAAATAAGCAGTGTTAAGCTGCTGGAATGAGGCTAGCGTCTCTGCCTCCCAGTGTTTTACTTGCAGTCATCATGACGGCCCTCAGGGCCGTCCAAATTTTGAACATTTTGACTTACCGAGCCCCTTGATTCTTTCCACTTGAACGGGTAATTTTTGCCTTTCTACTGTACTACTTATTCAGACATTTAATATCTTCAATCTACTTTACTCTCTCAAGGAAGCAAATACATTTTTATATCAAGCTGGTGTCCGTTTTTATCCGTATGGCCCCTTTTCAATTTATGAGCTAGACCCATTTTCACGAAACTTGATTTGAACGTTGTGCCAATTGAGGCCACTCAGACGCCATACGTTTTTATTTAACAAGGCTGGTAACAACAACACACCATACTGCGCAACTTGTGAAACAGAAGGATCCAGAATGTTATATGCCCACGCCTTTTCGAAAAGCATGAAGGGGTTGTTTAGGTAATCTATACAGGCCCTGTGGCTGCATGCGAAGGAGCGACATTAATGATTGTAGATTGAAGGATCGTGTATCTTACGTTTTCTGCTTGGATGGGAGCTATTTCAGAGTTGTGAATTATTTAGGTGAAGTCAAGAGAGTTCAACAGTTATTGCACTGAGCAGAAGATGTTGTGGACTGTGCTGTTAATACTTGTGGTCCTTATCTGCATCCAGGTGATTTAGAACCGCACGGTACACGTACCCCGCGGCCAACGTAAATCTCATTACAGGATATGTAAACTGTGCATCGTCAAACAAGTGCCACAGGGCATGAAAACATGTTGATATTTTTTTTCTGTACATTCCTGTCTTATGTATGGAATAAAGTTTTACTGTTCAAGTCTGATGTGTATGATGCAAGCTAACCTTTAGTTCCAGATAGATGTAAATAAGATGTCACTGAAATTTTTCACTCTTGCGACAAGAGGGGGGGGGGGGGGGGAAGTTAAGAGGGAAGTTATCGGTAAAGTACTGCACCTGTCGATAGCTCAATATGGTGATGGCGATAAGGAGGAAACATTCCTGTTCACCGTTGTTAATAATTTGGAAATCTGTTTCTTGCATTCTGAGACCGTGCTAACGGCGGTACATTTTCTTTCTGAGCTTAAGGGGGACATGACATAGAGAGGTACAGACACGCTGGTCTAAAGTGGCCGAAATTTTCCTTATTTTCCTGTAGGAAAATTCTGAGGTATTATCATATATCGGGTGACTATTATGTATCTCATAATTTCACGATTTATTTTTCGGAATGATGGCCTTGTTTGACTATTTGGGCCCTTAATTAATTCAGTTGGTAGGTCGACGTTAATTAAAATAAAATGGAACCGTGAATTTGGACACTCCTGCTGTATGTATTTTCGGTGGTAGCGTGTGTTTGTATGAAACGAAGTGGAGTTGCCATAGAAACATAGAAGCTTTTGTGAGCTTTTAATGACTAAAAGATGAAGGGAAGGGGCAAGTCTTTTTCCTTGAAGAAAAGAGAAATGCGACGACAAAGATTCACTGTGTATGTGTGTGTGTGTGTGTGTGTGTGTGTGTGTGTATGTGTTATGCATGCAGCGGAGTGAATTCATAGTAAACAGATGTTGTGTATTTCGTATGCAAGGAGCATTGTAATGAATGGCGTCAACGTCCGTCGCAAGAAATATGGGGCGTGCTCACTGGCAGTGCGCTTTTAAAAGAAACAGACGCCACAAAAACTGTGCTGGACTGTTTTTGGTCTTCAGCTGTACAACTGCTTTAATCTTCGGATGCGTGCATAGTAGTTTTGTTTGTCGTTATTAACATTGTTGCAATTTATTTTTTTTGGCCGGAAAAGTCAATTTAAATGTTGGGAGGAATATTCGTTGATGATATTGACGAATGTGGTCGAAATTCGTGATTATGCGCTGGGAAAAAAATGAATGAGAATTGTGCTGAAATTTGATTCCCGTTACAGAATAATCACTTTTTGGCGCGTTCGCAAAATTGCGAAAAGCGACTATTAGCTTCGTAATGTCTGCCTGTCTGTCCGACCATCCGCATGGAACAGCTCAACTCCCATATAAATACAACACGTCAGTCAATAACACAACACTTTATTTATATACAAAAATTGTATATTTTGTCAAGGCGACATGTTTCGACCTTATAAGGTCATCCTCAAGTCCTCCAAGAAGACAGATCCAAGAGTTGTTTATGTTTCATTGCGTTGTGGAATCCCAAATGCTTGCATTGCAGTGAAACATAAAACAACTCTTGGATCTGTCTTCTTGGAGGGCCTGAGGATGACCTTATAAGGTCGAAACATGTCGCCCTGACAAAATATACTATTTTTATATATAAATAAATTGTTGTGTTATCGACTGACGTGTTGTATTTATATGTTGTAACACTTCGGGATGGAAAACATAAAAAAAGCTCTTCTCCAACTGAACGGATTTTCATGAAATTTGATATTGTAATATTTTTCGAAAATCTGCCGGGAATATTGAAGTTCCATTAAAATCTGACGAGAATAACCGGCACTTTACATGAAGAGCGGTGTACATGTGTGGCAGTATTTGGCTGAATGCTTCTTAGAATGAGAAGTATTTCAGACAAAAATTGTAGAGAAAGTCGAAACGCCACTTTATGTCCAATAACTTTTTTTTTTTTACAAAAATCGTGCCGTTTATGAGATAATGTGAAAAAATACGGTAGAGCCAGACAAGCCACAGATGATAAAATAATACGGCGCTTCCACGTGCTTCGTATGCTAGATAGCTAAGGCTACATACACACATTCAGAATACTTAATACGTACTGCTTTTCCGCTGCAACAGTGGTTACGCGAACGCGTCTGTATTTTACGTTACACATACATTGCCTGTTTTGTTAACGTCTATTATTTTGGTAAGGTCTTCCAATTATTTGAGCCTGAAAAAGTAGTCAGAAGTTTCAACCGAAACGTCGGCGTTTCGCACGTTGGTACATAATAAACCCTCTGAAGTCTCAAGTCTCATTTACTGTGTACTGATTCATCAATAAACGAATGCAATTGCAACCACATCGTCTTTGGTGGAAATGATAGACTAATGAACAGCTGATAGCGCCGTAGTCTTTAGCTAACATCTCCTTTTCTTTCCCGTATCACTTTTGGATTGCTTAAATGAGATTAGTCGACCTATTCTAACGCCTATGAAAGTGTGTCTGGGAAGATAAACCCTTATTAAATTCTTAAGGGCATAATTTCATATGCCCTTTTTAGGGGGGGGGGGGGTAACGATTTTCTTTTGCAATGTCGTCATGTCTTAATATTAGCATACAAAAACGGCACTAAGCGTCTTTTATATGGCTCGACCCAGAGGAAGGATAAACCGAGTTTCCCTTGCAAGTCTGAGATTTCAGAAGGAGTCCAAGTGTCTAATTATCGACCGTTAAGCCAGCGACTTAATGGTTGAGTTGCTACACACAACATATTCGTTTAAAATCAGTGTTCCTTCTGCTCTGAAGGTTTGATGTTTTGGGAGCGGTGAAAGAAACTACTCAAAGCCATCTTTAAGCATATTCCTGACTCTTCAGGAAGAGAATTTATGCGTTGCCATGGCAACATGGGCGAACTGACGTCCAGTGTTTGAGGGTTTAAAAGAAGAGGAAGAGCCCGTGGAGGTTTTAGAGGTCAACTGAAACTTTCTGCGCGGATTCCGATGAAATTTTAGAAATATGCTGTTTGTGAAGTGTATAGATCAGGCTGAATTTTCGTCGTAAGGCAGACTACTTATAAACGTCAAAGTTGCTTAGTGAAGGGAATAACAGTTTTGATGTAGACACCAACAATGGACCGTCTGACATAACACTTGTTTATTAAAATGTACATTCAGCTACGTATTTCGGCTTTGAGAAGCCATCATCAGGCTGTGTATAGCTGCATAAAAAGATAATATACACCTGTATGCGTCATATTATTAAAATTGTGATTTCAATTTTTGTCACATCTGCTGTGTTCATGCGTTATACTGTATGCGAATTTAAGAACCCATATGCAATCAGATGAATTATATATATATATACACTTACATACTTACTTACTTACTTACTTACTCCATGGTGCAGAGTCCTTCTGGAGCGGCTAACTGGTTTGCAGCTAGTCAAGAAATTCCCCGCATTTCACAGAACCCGAAGGTTCATTACCACACTCACAAGCGTCCGCCACCTGTCTCTAACCTGGGTCAGCCCAATCCAGTCCATATACCCACATCCCACCTCCCACATCCAGGAGATCCATTCTAATATTATCCACCCATCTACGCCTCGGTCCCCCCAGTGGCCTCTTTCCCTCCGGTTTCCCTACCAAGACCCTATACACCCCCCTCTCCTGACCCATACGCGCCACATGCCCAGCCCATCTCATTCTTCTCGATTTTATCACTCGCACAATATTGGGTGAGGAGTACAAATCATATAGCTCCTCGTTATGCAATCTCCTCCATTCCCCCGTTACCTCATCCCTCCTAGGCCAAGTATTCTTATAAATTGGCAGTGTGTTGGGCGGTCAATCATAGATGTGCACATGTATATACATGATTCCTATTTAACTTCTTATTTTTCGATTTCAAACTGATTTTAGTTGACGTAGGCGATGCGAAGCAGCAAATAACACTATCCAATAATTTAAATATCTTATATTTTATGTTGCTGTTGAATTTAACACTTCCTGTTGTTTATTGTCATATTTTCCCTTTGAGTTTAAAGGAAAGCCTAGTTGCTGAAAGACATACGATTACTCTTTCAAGACCAAAGCCACAATATCTTGGAAAATTTAATGTCCTGTGTGCTGAAACTTATAATAATATTTATTAACTGCAATTGGGTTGTCACCCGGTGGCAGTGGTTATTTTACATGTATACAAAAATATAATATTGGTTACTGATAAATTTAAGTAGGGAGGGCTACTTGAGAAGCATGTAGTGGCAACTTGGAGTTTTTGCAACCATCTCAGCATTTGCTTATAGACACAGGGAAGCCAAGAAAAACCTGTGTCGAGGTGACCGGTCGTAGGACCTTCCGAATACTGACTTCTAGCCAGCAGTCCGGCATCTAAAGTAAAAAAACAGAAAGGATAATTTTGATAAATACGATCCGTTCCTACGGTTTCCCACGAGTGACTCGCGCTTAGACACTATAGCCCATGATGGACAGTTTGATGTTGCATTTCCAATGAGAATGAACGCTGTGAATTTGAAAAGTCTTGAAAGGAAATTTGGACAGACAAAACATAAGAGAAGTTGTCTAACAATAGCACTTTCCGTAATAGAAATGTTACTGTTCTGTTTATTACTATTTGATCTGACTGTAATTTGATTTTTTTTATAAACACACACTAACGCATCCTTAAAACAGTGGAAATGCGCACTAGTATGCTAAACGTTTTTGTCTCTTCCCCGGCACAGTTCGACATTGTGATATAACGTGAAGTACATACATTCACTGCCGTTTATTACTGCCATCCGGTGGTGCTCGTATGTTTGGTTTTTTGTCGAAATGAATGACAACCAAGTAATGCTGTGCGTCGTCTGAATTTGTAATTCGACATTTGGGGTTCTCACAGCAGTGACTGCGACGAAATCTTCTGGGATGGGTAGTTTCTTGTGAATTGCAGATGTAGTCTGTGGATTCCTTCGAAACGTCGGCGAATTTCCAGAAACTAACGGCATAACGTTTGACGTTTTGCTCACCGAGCATCTCCGTATATTTATCTCACGGGTTGAGAGAGAGTCCTCTCTCAACCCGTGCACCAGACGGTCACCTATAGGTGTGATGATACCAGAGGCTGTGTAATGCAAATTTTGACCTCCTGATGATGAGCACATGTGCTCGAAACATGTAGAGGCACAAAATAAAACTTATTGTGAAACATATTTTGTGCATCAAGTTGGTTAAACAGTGAGATAAATAACGGCATAACATTCAGAAAACCACAATCCTCATTATTATTGCAGGACGATACTGACGCGTTGTCTCTTCCAGAATTTATTTTATTTTTCCTTTGTTTTCATTTCGCGGTCCTTCTATTTGATTGGTTCGTTGACTGTGGCGTTTTACAGTACTAAACATTACTAATGTAGGAGGCTGTGTGTCTACACAGCATGGGACTGAAACCCGTGGTTATACTGTTGTAATCCACATAGGTGTGCACCTTAAAGTTCAAAAGGTTTTAAGATAGCCAATTTATTTACTGCGAGAGGCCAAGTTATGAACAGTACACGGGACCAGTTAGCTTTTAAGCAAAATATGTACTGCGTGATGCATTTCCAGTGTATTTTCAGTTTTCCACACCGTAAGTTGTGGAAGTTCTAATTCAGCGAGCTGAGTTCTGAAATTTTTGTTATGTCTATTACAGATTTTGTCCAGGTTAAATTAAGTGTTGTATTTAATATCACAGCTAGACTTATTTGAAAGGATATATGACTTGTGCAATTATCAGGGGAGATTACGACACAATTGAAATTTTCGCAGTGTGCGTCACATCGTGTTGCACAAAAAAATTGGTAGATGATGCAACATTTAGACGTAACTTTTTTGTTTAAAGATGTAATATATCGGCCTGTTTCCTTATTTTAGAATAGAATTAGGGATTGGTCTAAGAATATTTTGTCACGTGTGTGGTAGAGGAAGTTGAGGAGAATATTTGGACCTAGGAGGGACGAGGTAACGGGGGAATGGAGGAGATTGCATAACGAGGAGCTAAATGATTTGTACTCCTCACCCAATATTGTGCGGGTGATAAAATCTAGAAG
>Ga0131853_10026233_pt1 | contig 10484 bp, 8 predicted proteins | sample TergutLab28metaG_FD_92764 | JGI IMG/M metagenome (GOLD analysis project Ga0131853, IMG submission 92764) | Labiotermes labralis P1 segment gut microbial communities from Petit-Saut dam, French Guiana - Lab288 P1 (version 2) (version 2) | ecosystem: Host-associated > Arthropoda: Insects >... | reverse complement strand
CATCCCACCTCCTGGAGATCCATCCTAATATTATCCACCCATCTACGCCTAGGTCTCCCCAGTGGTCTCTTTCCCTCCGGTTTCCCCACCAAGACCCTATACGCCCCCCTCTCCTCCCCCATGCGCGCCACATGCCCAGCCCATCTCATTCTTCTAGATTTTATCACCCGCACAATATTGGGTGAGGAGTATAGATCACTTAGCTCCTCGTTATGCAGTCTCCTCCATTCCCCTGTTACCTCGTCCCTCCTAGGTCCAAATATTCTCCTCAACACCATATTCTCAAACACCCTCACAAAAATCATAAATACACTGTGTGGGCAGAACGTAGAATTGCTGAATGTTAAATTGGCGGTATATGAAGATCCAGTCCGTACCGCGCAGTAAACACACTCCGACTCGGTTATAAAAACCAGTCAGTTAAGGTTGAATAGGGAAATAATCGCTGTTTGTTCTCAGATCCACACAAAAATCATAAATACACTGTGTGGGCAGAACGTAGAATTGCTGAATGTTAAACTGGCGGTATATAAATATCCAGTCGTACCGCGCAGTAAACACACTCCGTCTCAACGTACAATAACCACCTGGCTGTAAAGGTCACAGCGGTTTGAAATAAAAGTGTTGATAATTGGCTGCGGTGGTAATAATTAATTTCACTTCCAGTATATTGCAAGCAGAATCCCCACCCCAGATTTGCAAATGCACCGATCACTAGCAGCTGTCCCCTCTTCTTCGGTGTATCTCTCCCCTTTCAATTGGCCTACGTCAGGGTTTCTCAACATTTCCAGCGCCTCGACCCCCTCACAAAAGCTCACTAAATCTGGGGATGCCAAGCCCGAAGTGTTTTAGACGCTCGGACAAATTACAAGGAGGAAACATATTTAAACCTTAACATCATTATTGGGTTTAAATAAAGTAGAAATTAAAGCAATCCCATTACAGGCCTGGACAGGCCCTGAGGGTTCCAGTAGTTTAAGGCTCCCAGGTTTCATGACAGTCAACACATGAAGGTGGTAAGATTGTCAGCATTACCCACCGGCCGCCTTTACCCCCCAAGAAATATTCCTCGTACTCTTTTCTACTAGAAGCTCAGTCAACCCCAGGGCCATAGTGCGGTCGCAAGCACTATGTCGATGAAAAATTCCAGTGACACCAGGGGGAATCGAACCCGCCACCTTCCGGCTTGTAGCGCAGTGCCATGAACAACTGCGCCACCAGGTGCCCCAACGTCGTTACTGGGTCAAACGTACAATTAATTGCAATAACTAAGTCTTTCCTAGCAGTAATGGCGACAGAACTACAGTTAGGAAGAACCTACAGGACAGACTGTGTATTCTTCCCAGCAGTATCCGCACTGTACTGCACCACAGTTTCTGTAACACATTATACACTTTCAATAGAGTATTTTGTCCTTCTAATAAGAAGACAGAAATAATATCAGAGACATGCAGGCCACAAATTGACGACACCCGTGAGTCTGCGGTTCACACTCTGACACCAGTATTCAAAGCATGTACCACATTTGCACAGCGATTCGACTTGCCTTGTTCAGAATGCAGTTTCTGTTTTGTGTCCGCGTCGCCGTCCTTAGTGGCGGAGATGATGGTCACAACTGTCACATCGTCCCTCGCCACCTCCGTGTCCCCGTGAGCCATTATCGAACCTGGAACACAAGCCATCAGCGGTAAGGGGCTGCTGACAAGTAAGGGTAAAGCGGGACGGGTGTACGGGTCGGCACACAGTTCTGGGTCTTCATATTCGAACACAGACACTTTGCTTCACGCAGCAATTGCCCCCAGTGGGCCGGGGCCTCCTCATTATCGAGGCTGTACAATCACACTTAGACACGCCACACGAAATTCTATCAATTAAGCGGAACACCCTCCTTATTGTTGCAATGTGAAGTCCGGTAAACCGTGTTGTCAGGAGACTTTAAACAGACAGGGTTCCAATACTCATGTGACCCGTGCGTTTAATCTGCGGCGAGTACACCACATTGCCAAGTTGTGCGCGGCCGCCATCATAGCAAAGGTATCTTACAGGGTGCTTGCATCTTCTTATTTCTAGTGTTAAGTCCCATAGTAGCGAATTAATCCTTAGAAGACAAAAGCTAATGCGGATCACTTTTAAACATTCAGTTCGTACTGCGCAGTAAACACTGTCTCGGCTATACTCTTACTCAAAAAAAAAAAAAGTAAAGTGATCCCGTTACAGGCCCGGTGTGGCCCAGAGGGTGGGTAGAGGTATAGCTCTACTCTTCCGTAACCGCGGCACTAGAGGGGGGTGAGTGGTCAACAGCACGCCCCGGCCGCACTTTACCCCCGGGAAAGACCCGCTACCCATTGTACAGGAGGCTGGGTGGGCCCCAGGGCCGGTCTGGACGGACGGAAAATCTCGTACCCACCGGGATTCGATCCCGGACCGTCCAACCCGTAGTCAATCGCTATACCGACTGAGCTACCGGGCCCACGTACTGTTTACTCTTACTCTCGTAAAACCAGCGAGTTGATGCTTCGCCACAGGAACCGTGACAATGCAGTCACTGCGCACGACGCTGTGTGTCATACACAACAGTGAACACGTGTATATTCCAATCTCCGTGACAGTCAAATTTACGATTTCTGCTATCCGAGCGACAGCTTGTCTGGATGACTCGGTTTGCGACACATAAATATGACAGTAAAGATGACAGCGGTAACCTTTAAGCGACCTGCGTTCACGTAGCAATAGCACATAAAAACACTCACTGAAATTCATTTTGTACATTTAGGCAGCAATGAAATTACTGTATTTGAAGACTTGCTGCATAATCTCCTGTTGGGGTATTTTCTGCAAAATGCTGTGAATTTAATGCATTTATCATTGTGTGTTCATATAATACTTATATTTTTCATGAACAGAGTGCTAAAATTGAAATATCAACCTGGTTGTTTAAAGATGAATATTAAGTTTTATCAGATCTGTTAATTTTGAACAAGCGTCATGCAAACTGTACATTGAGAGCGACAAGCAAAGTGCCATCCATGTCTGGACCACTGGCACTGAAGGATGTTATACGGAACCATAAACAATAACACATTTTAGGCTCCCTGCGCGGTATGGGAAAGGCCTTGGATCTACCGGGATGTGCTGCATTGGTTGGTAGGTGGTGTCAGGCCTTGTGATAGGCCGTCCAGAAGCGTCGGTAGGCAACTAGACTCCAGCTGAAATGTGATGGTACATGGTGACACAGGGAGGGAAAGTGAAGGGGAAACTGGCGAATGGAGTGGGTAGCCAGTACCCTTCACACTACCTCGGAACATGGTGTATCCAGCATTACTACCAACAATAAAAGCTGATGCGCACAACTCGGCTGCCAGAAGTCGACTGAACTGGCGCCCCCACCGATTTAAATGGACTCTTCCGTTTCGCAGAAACACAAAATCTGGTTTCTGCGCGTGTGCCATCACATTTCAATTGACCTCTACCAACCGAAGGCGCATAAAATCGCAGAAGAGCGAAGTCGACCAAAAACTCGTTCCAAGTGAACACGTGTGGCCCTGCGTCACCGAGCAACAGAACGTGACAAGCAATTCTATAATTTTAGCTCCTCCCTCTGCAGTCGTACAATTTACTGTCTATAGACCAGACGGCCCGCAGGCCAAACACAGGGCCCACACTAACCCCTTGAAGAGTGTGTCCCTACGATCCTCTCTGCGAGAAGTGCCCGGCCAGAACAGGACGGTGTTCATTCACCTGCGTATTAACGTCGACTTCTGCAGAATTCCTTCCGCGTTTACTGAAAGCGTCCTTGCGTGAGTCTGAGGCACATGTGTAGCCGTACCTGTGCGTTTACCTTTACTATTAGCAGCGAATGACACTATGAATATAAAACTGTAAAGCATAACCAGTTACTGTGAGCTAGCTACATGCCAACTGATCTAACAGTGACTTGCAGCACTGAATGGTGCGTGTAACTGCAAATAAAGAGGGATTATAGTCCTAACGAGCATTAGTGGGCTGCTATTTGTAATGGACAGAGTTTGTGGTCTGCGATAAGAGACCGTAATTGTCATACATATTTGGATGAAGGGTCATGGTTATTAGCATGTATGGGGAAGAAAGGAGGCGCCAAGAAATTAACAGTGGCCGGCTGGCCAACTAAGTCGTTAGCCAAACAACAAACAACGAAATCAACAGTTCTGTTGCAATAAATCCTAAGATTTTACAGTTGACCCATTTAAATCCAGTTAACGCCGATCGAAACCAGTTCTCACGGCTGCGTCGTATTTCGCGTCGTGTTGGTTTTAAAGTGACGTCACGAGAACTCTTTATCGGCGCTACGTGCCGAGTTACTGCTTACGTCTACCAGTGAGTCACAGCTGATGCTTCGGGTGAAGTTCGAGCGGGTAACAACCCTTCAATGACGAATCGTAAAAAGGTAAAGTGATCCCGTTACAGGCCCGGTGTGGCCCAGAGGGTGGGTACAGGTATAGCTCTACTCTTCCATGACCGCGGCATTAGAAGGGGGTGAGTGGTCAGCAGCACGCTTCGGCCGCACTTTACCCCCGGGAAAGACCCGGTACTATTTTACAGGAGGCTGGGTGGGCCCCAGGGCCGGTCTGGACGGGCGGAAAATCTCGTCCTCACCGGGATTCGATCCCGGACCGTCCAGCCCGTAGTCAGTCGCTATACCGACTGAGCTACCCGACCCACAACGACGAATCGTATCTGTTTTATGTAAGGACTCAGTGCGTACCGCGCAGTAAGCACTCTCCATTTCGGTTATAAAAACCAGTATGTTAATGATGTACGAGGCAAAAGGTACTGGTTCTTCTTACAGCCACACAAAACACACAAATGGAATGTAAACAGCATGTAGAATTTTGAGTGGCACAGCTGGCGGTACGAATAGTAAACGGTAGGCCTTAAGCACCCATCGTCACTGTAACACGCGATGGAGACGTGTGGGGAAGTGGAAGCATAGTTCCACACTTTCTTAACGTCCCCACTAGCTGCTGCTTGACGGTCAGCTACACATCGTGGTCCCCGGAGCCTCTCTGGACGACGTCATGAGGAACTATGTCCTCGCCGGGAAGGGAAATCTGGGCGTCCGGCCGGTGGTCGAGATCAATTCCCATCAACGTTCCTGGTACCGCCGACACCTTACAAAAACTAACTCTGGGCGCCCCGTCGCCAAAATTATCGCAACTCTCGTTAAGTTTCCAAGTTCAAAATAATGCAAACAAGAAACATAAACTGTAAACTTCTTTCTTAAGTGAAATAAAAATTCATTACAAAATCTATTATTTTAACAGTAATGGCACTAACACTAAAATATGGAAAAACCCGAAGAAAAAAATAGTATGTTCTGCTGGTCAAATTCCAAACTCCGTTACGCCATTTTTACAGATGAACACAGTTCGCAAAATTTTAGCAACATTCAACTCCTTTTTTATACATAACAGGAACGCGAAAATGATATCGCGGACCTCTACGGGTGCACAGACCACACTTTAATTCCCACTGTTCTATATGATACACTTTCTGAGCTACACCGCTGTATCATAATCAATGCTTCTGGGATGTCGGTAAATAAGTGCCGACGTTTCGGCGGTACGTGTTACCCCCAACTTCATTATCTATCTGTCGAAGAATGCTTCACACTGAAGATGGCAGCACATAAAATTTCCCAAACGCCAGTAACTATTTACCAGTAACATCCCAGAAGTCTGCTATGAGAAGCTCAATACATCGGTGTTTAACAGACATTCGGTTCACGGCATCAAACAGGCGCCACGAACTGAGCACTGCAGCATCGTACTTGTGTTCGGCAATTCACGGGTTCGAGACTCAGGTGTTTCATGCTGTTCCTCAGTCCCCTCCAGACAATGAAACTGGGTCGCCACCGCGTCCTTCCACATCCTGTCCAGCAGCTTCCAGTGCGACGTGTCATGGCAGTTCCCTCACACAAAAGCAGAAGACTCAGAACTTACCGAACTGCAATTGTTGAACACAGACTAGGACGCAGAGGGATGTCAAGAGCAATGAACTGGACACAAGTGCAGAACCAGCCTGTCTGTGTTGTGACGGCGGCACAAATGATAATGCTACACAGCAGCTGGCCAGTGTACATTTGAAACACGTCTGATCCGGACTAAGGTCAAGATTGTCTGGCCGATGGCGTCGTTTTCCACCATAAGACGATAGGCTCAGTACACGCATTTAAGACTATTATCGGATAATCTTAACGATGGCGGAAGCGTTGTGGCTAATAGCCTATCACAGATGGTGGCCGTGTCAATAGCACAGTCGCAGTGCGTGACATCACACTGGCAAACTTTACAGGTAGATTGCTGCTGGATAATATCATTAGCCGGGTAATGAACAAAACACTTCGAGTGCCGACTGCTTAGCATTATCAAAGGGCCGTGCCATGGCACAGTCGGTTATTCGCCTACATCTTAATCGGAGAACAGGGCTAAATCCCTGGCCAGTGCATATGACATTCGTGGAGGAACAAGTGGCACTGGGACAGGTTTTTATCCGAGTACTCCTGTATTCCCCTGTCGATCATTCCACCAATACTCAATTCTCATTCACACAAGCAGTAATATATAAGGTTATCATAAGAAAGGACAGTGTAGACATCACATACCTACCCCAGGGATGGCGTATGCTCGACAGACCCTCCTAAGGGATGGCGTAGACTTGACAGTCCCTTCCGAGGGATGGTATAGACCCGAAATACCCTCCCTGGGGATGGAGTAGACCCAATAGACCCTCCCCAGGGAAGGTGTAGACGCGACAGACCCTCTCAATGGATGGTGTAGACCTGACAGACCCTCCCCAGGGATTGTCTATACCCAACAGACCCTCCCAAGGTGTGATGTAGACGCGACAGGCCCTCCCCAGGGATTGTCTATACCCAATAGACCCTCCCAAGGGATGGTGTAGACGCGGCAGACCCTTCCCAGGGATTGTCTATACCCAATAGACCCTCCCAATGGATGGTGTAGACGCTACAGACCCTCCCCAGAGATTGTCTATACCCAATAGACCCTCCCAAGGGATGGTGTAGACGCGGCAGACCCTTCCCAGGGATTGTCTATACTCAATAGACCCTCCAAATGGATGGTGTAGACGCGACAGACCCTCCCCAGAGATTGTCTATACCTAATAGACCCTCCCAAGGGATGGTGTAGACGCGACAGACCCTCCCCAGGAATATAAAACAGGACGGTCAACGCTTCGTACAGCCTCTTGCTCTAAAACAGTGAATGCTCAGAGGCTGCCTGTGCGCCACCCTGCACTGTAAATCACACTAAGCTTGCGACCCGAACGTCACCCATATCTACTCGTCATCCATTCCATTTTTGGTCTTCCTCTTCGTTTTGTTGCATACAGCTTTCATATCTACTCGTCATCCATTCCATTTTTGGGGTTTAGAACTCGGCAGATGGCTCTCGTGACGCCAGTTTGGATCTTGACCCTGAGTTCAAGAATGCTTGCTCTGAGAAATCTAGATCTGCTGCTTGCTGCTGTCTGCCACTGTCCCATGTTGTGCGCCATTGACAGGTACTTCGTACTACGAACCATGCTGGCCGGCATTTTGCCAATTGCATGTCTTTTGAATGGTGTTTCGGTCAGTGGGATAAGAAAGTGGAAACGTGTGGCTCCAGAATTATACATACATACATACATACACACACACACACACACACACAAACACACACCACCACCACCATCAGAACCAGCAAGGACACATTACGTGACTGAAACGAAGATGGCGCGTAAGCCACAAAATTAAGATACAACAGAAGAAAATAAACTCGCCTAAAATAATTAATGGGCCTTTCACACTGACAGCTACTTGCAACTTGCCTTGTACAGAGCAGTGAGAGGTACAGCTGTGACGGTGACAGTTTCTTTATGCAGACAAGAACCTTGTGACTCAGAAAAGGATCTTAAGATCAGCGTGTCGCACGGCTGTTTAAGATTTCAAGGTCAGTGTGTCGAATGAATAGTACATTTCAAGGTCAGTGTGTCGAATGATGTTCAAGGCTTAGGATCTCACAACAAAACCACACATTTAATGTTCAAGAAGTGCAGCTGAACATTTGAGTATCATCTCCCCAGGATGTACTCAGGCACTGTACGGTGGGCCACCACCTCAGTCACAAGTGTTCAGCAAGTACAGTATTCAGTATTCGCTGCTCAACTGTTTGACTCTTCGACTGCATTTGAATTACATCTGGAAGATACTGACATGGTATTTAACTTGCAAGAAAGGAGCCGGGATAGCTCAGTCGGTGTAGCGACTCTCTGCGGGCTGGACGGTCGGGGACTCGAATCCCCGTGTGGGCCAAGATTTTCCGCACCCGTCCAGACCGGCCCTGGGGCCCAACCAGCCGTCTATACAATTCCAGGGCATACAGCTACCGGGGAGAGGCGTTACCCACCCACCCCCATCTAGCGTCGAGGTTAAAGAAAGAGTAGTGCTCTACTCACCGCATCGGGGACATCTTTAAAGAGCAGGGTGAGAGGATGTTGGGTGGAAACGTTACATTATCAGGACAGCGCATCGTGCAATATATAAAACAGAATATGTGAGAAAGACCAACAAGATGCACACTTTATTGCCTTTATTTGTTTCAATTATACTGTCCTCTACATGTTTCGAACAAACAAGTCCATCACCAGGAGGTTACTTCTGTACAAGCAGCATACAGCATTCTCCATGCATGTCTATGATGTCTAGTCGCTAACGTTAGTGACTAGACGTAAACAAGAACAGCTAACACAAAGTTCTGTAAAATTTCAACATGTATATTCCGACGTCCCTTAACGACATTGCGTGTATTTCATGCCTGGAACTTCTGGATTGTCAACAAGACTGAGTGAATTTTGGAAAAGCTGATCGTGGCATATTTGAATGTGCTGTTCATATTAGCCTTTAGACGCCTTACGTACCGCACCGCTAACCTCCAAAGTTGCATTTTATATATTTATTCAACAAATATAGGTACCAAATATTTTAAACATGGTATATACTCTCCGTTTTTTTTCTCTCTTCAAAATGCAGTTTGTTTCATAATTCTAACGTATTTGGTTCCTGTTTTATTCACATTTTACATACAGGGTGTGCTAAATTTAAAAAAATAATTCCGGCGCCAAAAGGTTAAGACCCGTTCAGAGTCTAAACCAACCTAAAATTGGGGGAGGGGGGGTCGTCATGTAGGAAGGTCTCAAGAGCTAGCGATGTGCCACTCTGCTCAGACGGTATTTCGAACTCCAGAAATTCGATTCGCCTCTTTCCGAACAACTTTGCTGTAAGCAGCTTACCTGTAACACCCTGCCCTGATGTCAACACGCGCCACGATAGCTCAGTCGTTATAGTGACTTACAGTGTGTCGGATGACACACAGCTTTCCTTTTCGCCAACGCGAGAACGGTTTTGCGATTCGTCCGGCCTGCTCAACCAGTAGGAACCGAGCTTGTATAGCACAACGTATCAATCAAACGCAACGGTTTTAACTACATAAAACATTATTTCGGGGCAACATGTTTCGACTCCCTTTGAGTCATCTTCAGGCCTTCTTAAAGTACAGATCCAAGGTTAACAATCTTCATAGTGCATTCTGGGAAGTAGCGTTGCACTAGTTGTGCACAACTAGTGCAACGCTACTTCGTAGAGGATCTCCACCCCATACACAAGGAGACGATATTCCCATAGAGGACTACCCACCACCTACTGCCTATAGTCAGCAGCACTCAGTCCAGCATTACAAGATCTTCAATTGCGCTCAACGGAAAAGACTTCGCTACACAGCATCGTTAAGGTCATCCACTACATAAGCCGAAGTACGTACAATCGTTGTAGAACTACGTCACAGACTGTCGCCACCCTCTACGCAAGACGATGACTCTAACTTCTACATGCATTCCAAATATGACATAGACCTTCAGTCTGCACGAACACAGGACAACCTCCAAGCAATTACACGTCAAGATAAATCAGACAAAAACTCGCCTTCTCGTACTGGAAAAAAAAAATCAAAAGAGGTATTATCTGTGATAAGAACCTATGTTCATATGATCCATAATACCCCTGCTGACGCAAGACAATGATTCTTGCCACTGGTGCCGTATTATATAAACTTGTACATAATACAGACGGAGGATACAACCACAGCAGTGCTCATGTGCAAATCAACAACACGGTGCTGTCATTATATCTAGTTCATTATAATTATGTAAAAACTAGTAAACAATTCAGTGAGGAACCATTTTATGGTACTTCTGAGGTGTGTCAGTCCCGTTGTGTGTAGAAAAGACTAATAGTGAGGTAAATGTCAGTCACAAAACCACAACTGTGGTAGTATGGATTTATGATGGTATTTAATAGCAAAATATAACTACATGTTTCGGCCAATAGCGGCCATCTTCAGGTTATTACAATTTTGCTCAAAGGGTATCATATATCATTTGTTTAAATGTTT
>Ga0131853_10026230_pt1 | contig 10484 bp, 9 predicted proteins | sample TergutLab28metaG_FD_92764 | JGI IMG/M metagenome (GOLD analysis project Ga0131853, IMG submission 92764) | Labiotermes labralis P1 segment gut microbial communities from Petit-Saut dam, French Guiana - Lab288 P1 (version 2) (version 2) | ecosystem: Host-associated > Arthropoda: Insects >... | reverse complement strand
TTTTCCGCCCCACAAAAACGTGGCGCGCCCCCGGGGGGGGGGCGCGGCCCCGGGTGGGGGGGGGGGGGGGGGTCTCCCCCGGGGGGGGAAAGGGGGGGGGGGGGGGAGGGGGGGCGCCCCCCCCCCCCCCCCCCCCGTCTGATGCTACAGTTAAGAACGACTGGAGATATACCTTTACTATTTTACTAATGTTTTTTCGGTAAATAATTTTACTTTGTACTGATATGTTAAGATCGTTATTTACGTGATGCTGAAACTGTACAGGGGTGCTGATAAGTCCTTAGTCCGACCCTTGAAGGAAACAAGCTACAGCGACCAAGACTTACAACACTATACCAAGACTTATGGCGTACAAACAACAGGAATATATTCCTGTTGTTTGTACGCCATAAGTCTTGGTACGAGTATAGTGCTGTACGTCTTGGTCGCTGTAGCTTATTTCCTTCCAGGGTCGGGCTAAGGACTTATCAGCACCCCGGTAATTGGTAAGTACTCGAAAGCAATAAATCAGCCTTTTTCGGTCGTGCAGAAATTGGAACATGAAAAATGCGGATCAGTGGCTTGTGACTTTCTTTGTGAGTGTACTGAACAGAACAAGAGGAAAGACCTAGGCCGTGTGTGATGTCTTTTTATCACTGTGTAAAGCTATGAAGAACACGTGGAAAGCATGTACTCTGGAATGGGGCGTGCTTGCTTGTTCTTGTTGTGTTGTCTGACTGGAAGTCATGCCCGCTGTCCACTGATGGAGCAATCCGCCTTTGTTACAGTCAGCAGACTCTTGGGTTGTTGTCCACAACTTGCAGTCACAGTCAGACGGTGGGATTCTCGATCCTGACGATCGACTCCATGATGTGGCAGATGATCGTGAACAGATCATTGCCAACTTTGAGGATGGTGACGGACAGCATCATGGTGGGGGAGACGGCGCGAGTGGGAGCTCCGTGGGTACGGGCAGCCCTGACATCTTCCAGGTTTGTATATGGTGTCTGGTGGTATATTTTTAAATACAAGATTTGGTCTACAATTCTATCTGATGCATTTTGTACCCAGTTACATAATACGTACGTACATACATACATACATACATACATACACACACACACACACACATACATACATACATACATACATACATACATACATACATACAAGGTGTGTCTAAAAAGTTCGGTGAATGATATCAGAAAACAGACAAAACAGAAGATACAAACAAATTAAATTTATTGGCCTTCAAAATAATCGCCATCCTTCACAACACACTTTTGGCAACGTTCATTAAGCTTCTGGAAACTGTCAGCAAAGGCCTCTTTAGGAATCGATCGCAGAACCGCTGTCACACGTTCTTGGATTGCCGCCACGTCTGCAAAACTTGCTTACCCAAATTTTCGCGGATGATGGTGCACCAACATTTCATACGTCTCCGTCGCCGTTTTCCCTAATTTGTAGCAGAACTTGATGTTTACTCGTTGCTCCATTGCACTGTGACCCCTACGTCTCACACTGACTACGTTCGACTGTCCGCAGCGGGTTTACCCTGACGGTCACGTGTACACTACGCTACGTGGCACTTCTCGACCCATCTCTGGATAGTCATGTGCATTCGCGCGCATCTGGCCCATGGTGCCGTTGAGATATCGGACCTTTCACCGAACTTTTTAGACACACCTTGTATACATATAGGTAAATGTAACTCTAGAACAATCCACGAAGGCCCACAGGAGGATTAGAAGAACAGCTCTGCTATTTCTTTAGCCTCGGCGCTAGATGCGGGTGAGTGGTCAATGCCACGCCCCGGGAAGACTCGGTACCCATTGTATAGGAGGCTGTGTGGGCCCCAGGCCCCACCTGGATGCCCCACCAGGATTCGATCCCTCCAACCCGTAACGAGTCGCTATACTGACTGAACTATCTCGGCCTACTACATATACATGTACATACTTTTATATTCCATTGATCCATTTGTCTTTCATACATAAGTACCATTCATGCATATATACCACTAGCTAAGCTCCTTATGTAATGTGTTATTTTTTTAAAGCAATTGCTGATGAAGTGTAATGTATGTACCAATGTTCATCCTTCAATGCTGTCTTTTCCCAGAGTGAAAACAGCAAATTCCAGCCATTCTCTCGGACTGATATTGAGGTGACAGGAGAGCAGATTGCGTCAGGTTTGATAGCAGCACCACTTCAGGTTCGAAGGGGGAGTGAACCTGCATTGAACCAGCTGGTACCGGCTACAGGAGGTGGATCCACATCTGCTGCTGGTACTGGTGGTACCAGTACAGGAAGTGGTTGTTCTGTCACCACCAGTGCAACAGATCCATCCAAAAGATGGTCAGCCACTCCAATTATAGTGGATGAAGAAGATGAAGGGAAGGAGAAACGACCCTCTCACCAGAAGGTGAGCAGATGAGACTGCACTGAACCCTCACCTTTTTGCAAATCTTAAGTTGATTTCCCAACTTTCTGTCTCAACTTGTCATTTTGCAGATTGGTTTCAAACAGTTTTTGTTATATTTAAAAAGAAAAGTGGAATTGGTTGTGAAATATGCATATTCTGTTATTCAAGGTTTGAAAAATATGGTCATCCATTCACCAGTGGTGCACTGATTTTGTATAAGTTGGTGGTCCGAAGTTGGCCTGTCATTTGTGTTTACATATTTTCTTTGATGTCTTTTTTTTTAAATTGTATGTTGGAAGTTGGGACTATCTTTCCAGCTGCCCTCTCTTGTTTTTTATTTTCCTCTGGTGCTTCAACCCGACTCCAGTTAATGGCCTTCACCTATGGGGTGCCACAATCACACTTATTGGACACACACACACACACACACACACGTGCATGCGCACTCGGTAGAATTCCTCTGGACGAGTGATCAGCCCGTCACAGAGAACTCTATATGACAACACACAATACTCACAGAGACATACGTCTATGTCCTCGGTGGGTTTCGAGCCCGCAATCCCAGCAAACAAGAGGCCACAGACCTATACCTTGGACCATGCAGCCACAACTTATACCACAGTTTGCATACCTGAATAGAAGACAGTGGAGAAATATTGTTACTTGAATGTTTTCTCCAAATGAATCATGTCCTTCAACTGAGAAATTATTAAAAAAAAGAACTGAAAAATTAACTCAGAAGAAGAGATGCTTAGTAAAATTCAAGTAAGAAAGGGAAATGTAAGTTTGAAGTACAGAAATACATTTGAATTAATATGCCACAGTACTGTATTTGAATAACACCAATGTAATAATAAACACTTTTCACTTTATACAGGAGGGAAGTCGCAATGAAAGGCTGGGAAATGGCTGCCTCTCTCCTGATTGGTCATGCCTGGAGAAAGTTAACCATAAAGATGAGCCTACATCTTCAGCGTTCACTCGATTTGTACGTGATGGTTCAAACCGTTTGTCAATGCAGTTTCTTGGTGATGGTGCAGGGGGGTTTAAGTGGGCAGATGCAGCAGAAAGAATGGTCATCATGTCAGGTCCTGCTTCTAGAGCACAGTCAAAGTCCCTGCCGAGAGATCATCGGAGAAAAGAACCACTGGGACAAGCAAATTCTACAAGCCCTGTCCTTACTACGGTACATCACAGCCACCATCAAGTTTATGATTCTGATATAGAAGATGAACTGAAGTGTGACAGGTGAGCTTTGATCTGGGTTGCTTCTGGAGTGTGTGCGTGTGTGTATTGCATGCAGTGACATGTTATAGACTGCTTCTGTTGCTTAACCAAGGTACAGCTCAGCTGCGTGACAGGACAGGTTTCAGGTGGATGCCAGTCACACTTTCCTCCAGGCGACAGGTGAAGCTCACTGCTCAACTGCATCTAGTCCTGAGATTAAAAGTCCGTGGCATGTTACATGCATTCCTCCATTATCTTTATAGCACAGTGCTTAAGAAAAGGGACAGGTTTATTGTTATGTTACTAATCTCGAGATATGATACTTAAAGTTACACAAACAGAGCAGAAAATACCAAAGACAAGAGAATTTTTATCCCATGTAGATCTCATTCTGATACAATTTAAACAAAAATTTATGATATTAGTTTGTTTATGAATGATGTTTATTTAAGCCTGACATTTTTTTAAGTCTGTCATTGAAGATTGTTTGTGTCAGTTTTATGGAGTATTCGGGAAAGTTCTTAAGCACTGCTGTACTGAGATAAGTTATTTATATGCTTATACTTTTTCATGTTCAAGAATTGTCACAGCCTAAAAATATTTAATTTTAATAAATGATGACATTTTGGCAGTAATGTCTAGTATAATACTCAGCAGAATTTAACATGTGTGAATATAATGTGCAGTCATTTTCCTTGGAGATGATACATACTTGGTGGGTAATAAAATTGTGCTGTGTATGGGAGCATATATTTTGCAGTTTTTGAATGATTACTGTAGTTGTTGAAGTGTCAGTATAAAAATTTACATTATTTTCTGTTGATTTCAGTGTGGAGTATGTAGTCATGCATAATGAGAGTGGACCACTTGGTATTCATGTTGTGCCAGATTACGATCGCCTAGGTAAGGATCGTGGACTCTTGGTTCAGGGTATTGAACCAGGTGGACGGATAGATCGTGATGGTCGGTTAGCAGTATATGATCGAATAATTGAGATCAATGGCCAGAACTTGCTCAACATGCCCTTCCAAAGGTAATAATTGCATGATATATGTGTATGATTTTAGATATTTGTGCAGATACATACAAATCTGGAGCCTGGTTAATGTATCATGATGATGTTATTAAAAGAATATGCCATGTGTAATATGTGCAGAGTGTCAAAATAACTGAGAATCCTTTCTCAGGGTCCAGGAAATCTTCAAAGATTCTCTCCGTTGCCCAGAATTGCGACTGAGAGTGATGAAACACCACAGTAGTGCCATGGATCATAACTTAAAGAAGCCACCCCCACCCATCTTCCCTCGCACTATCAGAGGGCTCGATGACAGAGAGAATGTAGCCATGGTTGAAGGGGAGGAGCGACGTAAGTTAATGAATCTAGCACTCAGCTCGTTTTTAAAGTGTAAGTTTTATATATATATTTGTGCAAACTGTGATAAAGAGAGATTTAATCCTTTGTTAATGGTCTTTTTGCTGTCTTATTTGTACAGCAAGGTACCAAACATTGTTTGGCTTCTATCTGATAAGAAAATTAACTGAAATGTGTAACCTGTTTGGAGATTCCATCCACAATTGTAAAGTTTTTATCATTAAAACAACTGTGCTTTTCCTCATACACAACAGTTGCTTAAAGTTGTATCCTCAAACACTTACATGCATTTCACAGAAATGTAACAAATTCTCTGACACACACTTAATTTCACCCTCTGTGATTTCTAGAATAACATTCTGGTGTGAACCCTAAGGCATCCACAATGTGTGGGTTGTTTCTGAAACCTCTCTGTCTCCTGCATATCATTCATTCCCTGAAAATATCTCCTAGTGCCTGCATTAAATTTTCTGCATTGTGTACTGGTGCATTCTTCTGCTGGAAACATATCTGACTTGTTTATTCTTCATTTAAGAGCTCCATGATGTTGTCCATCTGCAGTTATATGTTAAATGTTTAATGACAAGAATGTAGAGTGTGATTATTCAAGCATTTAAATCACGCAATATTGAGCACATTGTTTGTTTAATGGGTTTTGGCAAATAGCACACATTTTCCATTGCTGTTTTGTTAATATGTAATCATGGACATGAAATAATATTTCATTCTTCACATAAAGAATTTGAGGGTCGACTGTACCAAATTGAACAAGCCAATTACGATAGTGTTGTCTTGAACCTGGATTTGGAGCCAGGACTGGACTAAGGGACAGCCTGGGGCACCAAACTATAAGGGCCACTAAGACATCACTGGAATAATCAGAAATGTGGTGCTGGTAAACTCAGGTTTCCACATGCAAAAGAATTTCTTTGAAATTGTCCACAATTTGGGCACTCACCAGCCCTGTACTTGGCCTAAGGAGTCTAAAGAATGTTGGTTTTAAGGGGTGCAAAATTATTAGCCTGCCTGGGGCAACAAATTTCAGTGTGCCCATATGCATCAGGTCAGCTCTATCTGTAGCTGAAGATGGTGTATCAACAATGTCTTCTGTAGATGGTAGGTAGGATTTTCATGTCTCTAGAAGTTAGAAGGACAACTGTTTTTTGGGACAGTCAACAAAGTGACTGTATCACTCAGTATTAGTCATCTTTGATATCCTTTGGCATTCTAGTTGTGGCATATTCTTTGTTGATACCTCTTCTATTGTGCAGTAGACAGTGTTTCATGTCCTGCATGTGCACATGTGATGTATTGGGTAAAGGTGGATCTGGATTCTACTAGCATGGTGTAAAATACATTTTTGTAAGATTTTGTCTTTGTAATTCTCAGTGATAGAGTTGGTTTGTTCAATATCGTATTTTACCATGGTCCCACACAAACACAATGACTGCTCACAGTTGACTGGTTGCAAGAACAGGTGTGCAGAATCCATGGAAACGAATTGTGCATTTGTTAGGAGGACAGCCATGTCATAGTACTCAGTGTATGTCATTGTATATTGACTGCCAGCCAGCTGAAAGATTGAACAAAATAATGTAACAGTTGGCTTCACCTTTCTGTATGTGGAAGTAAACAGTTTCAGCTGTGATGACAAATCAGAGAAGTTTAGTTGCATTAACACTCGCACATTGTTTGGAACAGGAGAGGCCCAGTGCTGATTCTTAAGAAATACATCTGTCAGCCTGCCTGAAGTAAGGTGAACTGTGAACTGGCTAGTATGACATTAATTTTGGTTCAATTACAGTGTAAATAATCAACATGTAGTGACAGTTGTTTAGGAAGAAGCAAGCCTGAAGACAGGGACTGATCCTGTCCCCCAAATGGTGCAATGGAAAAAGATCCAAAATGTTTATGAATTTGGATGAAAAGCAGAAATTCACAGCAGTCATTTGAAATATCAGTTCATATGCATTTGCTTATGTAGGATGGATGACTGTCAGGAAGAAACAAAGTTCAGCTGATAACAAATTAAAAATGTACACAGACTCTGAAATCATGTTTGTACATAGAATCTTTTTTTTATAAAAGGTCTTTAATAGTAGTGGGTACTGCAGTTTTAAAAATTGTTAATTTGTTAAAGTTAGAAATGATATTTAAAACTGCTTATACTTCCAGTGCTAAAAGTCATTGTCAGAAGTGAGTGCAGTTGTTTTTAAAATAATCCAGCGTTAATGAATGTTGTTTGTTATACATGTGGTCAGCACACCTGCTGTTACATTTAAGGTGGATGTCATATTACCCATATATTTTAGCAGTATATTATATATTATTTTTATGTGCGGTGTTTCATCACATTAATATACGTTATTGCAGCAGAAAATATGAGAACGAAGATTGCGACTGTGTCTCCGACAAAGAAAGTCTCTCCTGCACCCCGTAATGCTGCAACCAGCTTGCAGACTGCCAACACAAGGAAAATTGGTCGCAAAATTGAATTGGAGCTGACCAAAGGGGTATCTGGTCTTGGCTTCAGTATAACAACAAGGGACAATCCTGCAGGAGGCAATTGTCCTATATACATCAAGAACATCCTCCAGAAGGTAGTAATATAATTAACTGTTGAAATATTGTATGAAGTTTGAATACTGCTGATATCAAGACCTGCCACTGGACACATTTCTGTGCCTATTCAGTCTATTCAATGTTTTGAATATCTGACTTTTCATTTTCAACTTTACAATGTGTAGATCTTTACTTTACATTATAACCATTGCACACATGATAAGAGAGGATGTATTGGGCAAGTGAAATTGAATGGCCGGTGGTAAGGCATAGTAGAGATAAAAAAAATACAGGATGTTTTGAAAGGGTGAGACTTTGTGCATTGCGGGTGGCCAGAAGGGTCTAGTAGTTGTCGCAGTATGTCAGTGTCAAAATAAATGGCTTTAGTTCATTTTTGAAATAGTGGAAATTTCTAAACTTTGTCAGTTTTAGACCTCTTAAATCTGGATGGATGGTAGTCAGGCGTAAACATTAAGAAAAAACAGCTAGAACGCTCATTTGGGATTCATACAGGTCACAACACAGTGGGCAGCATTAGCTCATTGGTAGCCAATCACATAACAGAATTTAAAAATTTTTACTTTTGGACCTATTAAAAAATAGTGAAATTAAAAGACAGCCAATTGGAAATCAGGGAAGTAGGAAAAAAATTCAAGTAGTGGAAAATAAATGAGAATGGGGGTGCCATGTACCGCATACAGATGCAAAAGAACAGTAACTGTTTAGCCTGGGTAAAGTAAAGTTGATAAGTTGGGTGAATCTGATCGGTGAAGTGTTAAAGTTCTGGTGCCACTGTCATATATTTACAAAACACACGTGTATAATCTGGACAACGCAATATTAAAAGATAAACACTAATCAAGTTAGTGACTAAATTACCAGAAATTTTGTAGTTGTTCATTTCTGTAAGTATTTAGGGTCCTCCAATGAAACACTTAGATTCCCTGAAGCCAAGATTCCATCTCTCAATTAGAGCTAGAACGGGTATAGTATTTCCATTTCTTGCAGTAAGTTATAAGATTTTACATCTGTGTAGATGGAGCTTGATATTGTAGGTGTAGGTTTTTTATTTAATGAGGCCCTCAGATGCTAAGAATATATATTATTGGTGCGATAGGTGAGTGAATGAATACAGACCATCATTGGAAGTATTCTACAGGGGAAAATCAAAGTACTTGGAAGAAAGCTTGTCTTAATGCCACTTTGTTCACCACAAGTACCATATGGACTGGCCTGGGATACCAGGTCTCAGCAGTGAGAGTCTGGTGACTAATGACATAAGCCATGGCATGGCTCATCGTGATGTTGCTTTATTTGTTACAATGTTATTGATGTTACTAATGGACAATTTAATAAGGTACTGCACACACATTGGCTGCAAATTAAACAAATGTGGTATGGTTCTTGGCAAGGGCAGGTTGTTGTTGTTGTTGTTGTTGTTTTTTCTGGGTTCACACACACACACACACACACACACACAAGGTATTGGTGGGGAAACCTGAGGGAAAGAGGCCACTTGGGAGACACAGGTGTAGATGAGAGGATAATATTAAGATGGATCTTCAGGAAGTGGGATGTGGGGGTATGAACTGGATCAAGCTGGCTCAGGATGTGGACAGGTGGTGGGCACTTGTGAATGCAGTAATGAACCTTCGGGTTCCATAAAATGTTGGGAATTTCGTGACTTGCTGACAAATGGTTAGCTTCTCAAGAAGGACTCTGCTCCATTGTGTTTCAGGGTATGAATTTGTTATTTTATTGAGTGTTAGGTCAAACATTTTCCTTTTGTGTATGTGAGAAGCCATTTTTGATAAACTGGACACATCTGATTCGAGTTTTATATCCAGTACAGGACATGGTTGACCAGAGAAGATAAATATTAAATCACATGACATTATTTATTGTTGACCTCCCATAACAAACGTAACCATAATCAGGTAAGGGATTTGAAAAGAGAACTGAAAATATGGAAATGACCTCGATATTATGCATTTGCTGTGTGTATTAAGCTTCCCAAGGTTTTAACATTTGTATGCAATTTTCAGGGAGCAGCAGTTGAGGATGGAAGACTGAAACCTGGAGACAGGCTTCTGGAGGTGAATGGAGTTGAGATGACTGGCAAGACCCAGTCAGAAGCTGTTGCAGTTCTCCGTAATGCTCCACAAGGCAGCAAGGTGTCCATTGTCGTGTCCCGTCAGGAAGATTCCAGTACAAGTCCTAGATTACCCCGTCAAATTGTATGTATTACAGTAAAAAATATTTTTGTTCTTAAATTCTAATATATTGTGGCTTGAATGAGGAGTGGTGTAATGCTAGTACACCTATTTCATGACAGTGGGACTGATTTTAAGTTTTGTGACTAGTGTTGTAGTGAGATATTTTGTGTTGTGAAATTTATATTTCCATGTCATGCATTGAAATGGTTGACATATCTATAATGTTTCCACAGCATAGGTGGGGTCATGGGAATGTGATCTGCTATTTGCAACTGATCAGGCTAGGGTGTACACTTTTAAGAGCAGCTGGTACAGAGTGCAGGGTGGTAAATACACTCCGGATTTTGTGTACACACACACACACACAAAACTTGTGAATGTAATGTATGTGTTGCTTGTTTGTATGCAAGTCTGATAGACTTACACTGCAAAAGGTATTTAGTTGTGGACATTTCATGCAAGCTTGATAGACGTACATTGCAAAGGGTATTTAGTTGTGGACACTTTTCGGATGAAGAAAGACTTCGTGTTTACTTTCATTTTATTACCATGCAATGTGAGAACAATATTTATTAAGACTGACTAATTGCACATACTTGTAAAACCATTAAAATCACATTATCTGATTAAAAATGGATTTAAAATTTCTCCAACATGTTTCAATCCCTCTATGGGATCATCCTCAGGGAGCGTAAATTAGTGTA
>Ga0131853_10026229_pt1 | contig 10484 bp, 1 predicted proteins | sample TergutLab28metaG_FD_92764 | JGI IMG/M metagenome (GOLD analysis project Ga0131853, IMG submission 92764) | Labiotermes labralis P1 segment gut microbial communities from Petit-Saut dam, French Guiana - Lab288 P1 (version 2) (version 2) | ecosystem: Host-associated > Arthropoda: Insects >... | reverse complement strand
CCGACCCCAACCCCAATGCCAACACCAAGCCCAACGCCAATCCCAACACCGATCCCAACGCCAATCCCAACGCCAATCCCAACGCCGATCCCAACCCCGTTACCAACGCCGATGCCAACGCCAATCCCAACACCGTTGCCACCGCGGCCAACACCGGTACCAACACCGCGGCCGATAAGGTAAGTGTCGGATATATAAGATATATAAATGGATAGTGTAAACACACAAGCGAGATAGTGAGAAACGATTGTTTGAGTGCCTGCCCGTAAAAAAGGTAGGCACTTTTTTGGTGCGAAATCAATATAGTTGACAGTATCCGAAAGTTGTTTTATATTTAAGTCGATTTGTTCATATGAATTCGATATTCTGAGATGGTAAATAGATTATTGTGGTAAAAAATGATCATGATCCAACAAAAGGTTAATTTTTGATAAATTGAGAAATAAAACAAATGCATATTGTAGTTGAACAATCAAACGATTTAAGCAGTTAGATAATCGAATTATTCGGCCGGATGTAAAATAAGATGAAGCACATCACATCTGGCTGTTTAATATAGTAGGAAAGTATCAACAAAATTTTATGTCCGATTCAGAGAGGGGATTGTTATGGACAGCATGAGAAACAAAACGAGAAACAAAAGGTTTTCAAGAGTATCTAGGCTTTACGGCAAACGTTTATTGGCAGTATTTATGGCATTAACCATAGTTATTTCTACCAATGGCTTTGCTTTTGCCGATACGTATGATGGGGGGGCAACTGAGTATACATACAGCACTCAGTACGAGCCTTCTGTCGATGAGGGCAGCGATGCCATCCAGTCATCCGATGACGATGAAACGTCTGTTGATGGCGAAGCAAATGACCATCTGTATAACGATGAAGAAGATAGTTATATGGAAAGCAATGTCGACGAAGCGGATTATGCGTATGGTGAAGGTGATTACGTATATGATGAGGATGAATACGACGACGAGTATAACGAAGACGAATATGGCGAAGATGACTATGAATATGAAGAATACGAGTATGACGACGAAAATTCTTTTGCCTATGATATGTATGTTTTTATCGTATTTGATGAAGACGGCAATGAGATAGACGGTGAGTCGTTTGAATATTTTTTCGTATATTCCGGTGAGGAAGCGGATTTGCTTTACGGCGCAATCGCTTTTGACGAGCTGGGAGAAGATGTGGATGTTTTCGTAGTTGACGACGGCGGATTTATGGCAGCGTTTATTGGCGGTGACATGGACACAGATTTTGGGCTAAGTCCCGCTACCAGAGCCCTTGGTTTCGATTTCGATTTTGACTTGGACGATGGATTCGGATTTGGCGGCGGCAGTGTGCCGGAAGATAATCTGTTTATCGTTGTAGTTGGTGCGTTTCATCCCGTAACGGGAGAGCTATTCACGCGTGAAAGAAGTGTGAGAATCGCGGTCAGCATTATGCCGCTTAACGCTACTTGGGCGGCGGTTCAAACTGCAATCACCAATGCGACGGGGACAGCATCTAACCCTACGGTTATTGATCTTACCAATGCGGCCTTACCTGTAAACGGTGGAGGGGTAACGTTGCAGGTGAATAACAGGCACATCCACTTGATGAGTAACGGACGGCAGTTTACCAATGTTATTCTTAATTTCCAAGGCACCAACACGCTTACCGTAACAGATCTGCGCATTGAGGCTATTGGGTCGTTTAGGATTCAAAGCGGACACACTACTGTTAATCTGAATGGCGAAAATCGCTTTCAATCTATTAACGGGGCTACATTTTCGGGCGGAACCAACCAAAATGCAGGGATGCACGTTCCCATAGGCACAACCCTTGAGATTAACGGCCCAGGTTCGGTTCTCGCTACTGGTACCGGTAGTGGTACAACCGCAGGTGCTGGAATTGGTGGTAACGGCTCTAACGGTAGTAGCCCTGCTCCAATTGCTGCAGCTAACATGGGTACGCTGATCATAAACAGCGGCACGGTTACCGCTTTAGGGCCTCGTGATGCGTCTTTGGCAAGTACCGGCTCCGGTAGTGGACGCTCAGCGGGTATTGGCGGCGGCTCCAACGTAGGTACCGTCAATAACGCCGGCGGGCACGGTGGTACTGTCACCATACGCGGTGGTACTGTCACCGCGATCGGCGGCAACATCGGTACCGGTATTGGCGGTGGAAATGCCGGAAGCGGTGTTATTGGCGGTGCGGGTAGTGCCGGTGATGTTAGGATATACTCCGGAGCGACTGTTTTTGCACGCGGTGGCCATGTTGGGATAGGTACTGTGAGAGAACCTGCAACCGCAGCGCAGATGGGTACAATCTGGATTCAACCGGGCGCCCAAGTCATAGCTATAGCAAACGTAACCGGCAACCTTGCACATTCCCGGGCAATCCGCCAGAATGTAACCGGCGGCGGGGTGGTTATTCCGGCTTGGCTCGCTACCGCAAGTGGGATGCCGGGAACGGGTACGTTTACGGCAACAAATGTAAATAATCCTAACGATTATATAGTCGTGCCAATTGGCAACGGACGTAATTTTGCGTTTACCGGCACGCCGGGAGCACAATATCATATGGTAACAAACGAAGTACCACAGCGCGTTGCCCTTGAGCAGGCGACCAACAACGCGCTGCTTACGCCACGGGCGAATACGACAAATGTTCCCATGGTTTTTGCTACGACGATGACATTTTCACCAAACCCCCTTACATTCGCTACTCGGCGTGCGGGTTACGGACACGGTCCGGCGACGGGCGTTGATGTGCCAATTGAGGTAACAACAGCCATGGGTGCGGATACGCCAAACACAGGTATCCGCCGTGCGCTTATTACTAACCCGGCAGGAAACCCGCCAATCACCAACGCATCGGCGGTTCTTGTGGGTGGAGCTTCATCTCCCTTTGAGATTCTTACATCTACAGGTACAAACCCTGGGCTTAACCTGCGTCCGGGTAACACCGCAACACAAGCAAACGGAACTACTACTATTGTTAACGGTACAATCAACGCAACCAACGGTGCTCAAGTTTGGGTACGTCCGCGGCTTGGGCTGGCACCGGGTACGTACACTGATACACTGAGGATAAGCGGTCACTTGCAAGGGCATCCGGTCACCAACCCGCCGGCTGTTATTGATATTCCCGTAAGCTTTACCGTAGAGCCGTTTACTGCGCAGTCCCTTACTTGGCAATCTGTGCAGGCCAACGGCACAACCGCTTCACAGGCCGGTGCAAACAGCGCGACTTGGGCAGCACGTCTTGCGGGCTATAATCGTACTGCGGATATCGGCTTGACACAGGTAGCCGTAGCGCAAACTGGCAATACAAACCCTGACACCGGTGTCAAGCGTTTTGTAATCACTAACCCAGCCGGTAACTTAAACATTTCCGGCGCAACAGCTACTCTGATAAATCATCCGGGTAATCCTCCGCTGCCAACGGGGATGACAACGCCTTTTGAGCTTCATCGTGCCCTTAGTAACGGGCATTCTTCTGCAACGGTAAATGGTCAGATTAATGCCGGAGTACCGGCGGCAGCGATTGGTGCCAATGTTCAAGTCTGGCCGCAGCTCGGTTTGCCGCCGGGAACATGGCAAGCGACCTTGCGGATAAGCGGTAATATGGGGGCCAGCGTCCCAACGGTTGACATTCCGCTCAGCTTTACGGTAAACGTGCCTCAAGGGCTGCGTTCACCTACACTGATAGCCGCACCCGGCCCTTATATTGAATGGGCTTCACGGGCAACCGGTTATGATCGTCCGGCATTTACATGGGCAGGTATTGACACACTTGCAACAGCAATCGGCAGTGCAACAACGGGTGCCCGCAGAATCGTCATTGAAAATCCAACCGGCAACATTACCGTTACAGGTGTGTCGGTAGGTCTGGATAGTGGCATAACGTCGCCGTTTGAGATAATCACACCTAACCTGCGTCCGGGTATGGGCGATTCTACAACCGCGCATACGCAAATACTGCCCGGTACTCCTAACATGGTTACAACTGTGGCCGGTATCGGCGCGCAGGTTATCGTCTGGCCGCGCACCGGCTTAACATCGGGCACACACACAGACACTTTGGTTATTACCGGTTTCCATGGCGCTAACGCGGCAGTCGGTCAACCGGTGCGATTGGAAATACCGCTGCGTTTTGAGGTTTATCAAAACCATACGGTAACATTCGATGCTCAAGGCGGGGCACCAACACCGCCGCAGCAGATTATTGCTCACGGGATGAGTGCGCAACTTCCCCCGGTCCCAATCAGAGTCGGTTATACATTCATGTATTGGATGACGGCGGACGGTAATCAGTGGAACTTTGCTTCTGCAATCGTACAGGATATGACACTATACGCGCGCTGGAGACCAAACCCATTAGCAACGGTAACATTTCATGCCAATGGATTGGGTGCCACCCTTGCTGTCGGCGGCGAAAGCAGAGCGGTAAATTCCGGTCAAAGTCTGGCCGCAAACTCTCAGGGCGTGACAATGCCGAGTGATCCAACCCGGCCCGGTTACAATTTTGTCGGATGGTTTACTGTTTCCGATCCGACCGGTGGTGCACCGTTTACCTCAACGACTGAGATAAACATGAACTTCCCGGTATATGCGCGCTGGACAGCGCTGAGTGACGCACAGAATGTAACAGTAACATTTATGCCTAATGGGCTTGGCGCTACACTTGCTGTCGGTGGCGGCAGCAGGACTGTCCGTCCCGGACAGAACCTGACGACAAACTCATTTGCTGCGACAATGCCGGAGGATCCAACCCGACCCGGCTACACATTTGCAGGCTGGTATACGAATACCCCGGGAGCACCAACCCCGGTAGGTGCTAATCCTAACGGTACAGTGTTTACAGCGATGACGCCGATCACAACAAATATCTCTGTATTTGCTCGCTGGACAGCGGAAGACAGACTGGTCACGGTAACATTTGACGCAAACGGTCTGTTGGCCAACCTTGCTCCGGGCGGCGGAAGCAGACAAGTGCGGGCGGGTCAAAATCTGACCACTAACTCGTTTGGTCAGACAATGCCCGCCGATCCGACCCGGCCAGGTTATGTATTTACAGGCTGGATGATGAGAGATCTGGCAGGTACTGAGTTTACGGCAGAAACACCTATAAACGCAGATATCACGGTGGACGCTCAGTGGAGAGCAAATATTGATGTAACAGTCATGTTTGATTCCACCGGAGGCTCTGCAATAGTACCGCTGACGAGAACCATTCGTTCGGGCCAAACACTGGCAGCCAACACAACTGGAGAAACGATGCCAGCCGACCCGACCCGTGCAGGTTATATTTTTGCAGGTTGGTTCCCAACATCACAGCCAGCCTTTACAGCTGCAACGATGGTAACAGCAAACATCACAGTGTATGCTCGTTGGGACGCCAGAAGTGATATACAAAGAACATTTAACGCAAATCACGGAACTTTTGCAACATCAGTACAGCAAGTCACATTCGGTAACACCTATATGGCAGCGATGAATCATCCCGATGTAGCGGCGTTGCAAAATCGTCCAGGGGGCTGGGTGTTTGACGGCTGGTTTGATTCGCAAGCAAACGCAAACGGTACCACCCAATTAGGGCGTGTGCTTAACACAGATACCGTGAGTGATGCAGATGATCGTACGTTGTGGGCACGATGGATTCCATCACCGGAGTTTGTGCTTACGGTAAATAATATCGGTTTACCGGTGGCTACTCCGTTAAATCAAACCCCGGCAAGCGGCTCAGTTAACGCAGAGGCATTCTTGACTTGGTTTGGAGGCACAGCACCGACAGGCTGGACATTTGCAGGCTGGGCAACGCCAGCTCAGGCGGCAGGAATATTACCGGGTTCAACACCAACGTTAACTTACACACCGGCGGCCATAATGCCGGCACACGACTATACGATATATGCAGTATGGGTACAAGCAGGAACAGATATTTTTAGACCTGAATATGATCTTACAGTAAATAATGTAGGTTTACCGGGAGCACATCCTTCAAACCAAACCCCGGCAAGCGGTCCTCGTAACTTGGGCGTAACACTGACCTGGTTTGCGGGAACTGCACCCACAGGCTGGGCATTTGCAGGCTGGGCAACACCGGCCCAGGCAGCAACACTGGCACCGGGTACGGTTATCCTGCCAGGCAGCTTAGCCTATGCACCGCTGACAGTGATGCCGGCAAACAACTATACGGTATATGCCGTATGGGTGCAGGCGGGAACAAATATTTTCAGACCGGTTTATACGCTGACGGTAACCAATATTGGTTTACCGGGAGCACATCCGTCAAATCAAACTCCGGTAAGTGGCCCTCGCAATTCGGGTACGGCACTTACGTGGTTTGCGGGTACAGCACCGGCAGGCTGGACACTTGCAGGCTGGGCAACTCCGGCTCAAGCAGCAGGAATAAATCCGGGAGATGTATTAGTACCGGGCATTACACTAACGTACACACCACAAACGACAATGCCGGCAAACAACTATACGGTGTATGCCGTATGGGTACAGTCCGGAACAAATATTTTTAGGCCGGAAAGTGTGCTTGCATTAAATAATATCGGTTTACCGGTAGCACCACCAACTAATCAATTGCCGATAAGTGGACCACGCATCTCAGGTACAGCAATAACTTGGTTTGCGGGTACAGCACCGGCAGGCTGGATATTTGCAGGCTGGGCATCTCAAACTCAAGCCCATGCTTTGGTGCCGGGTACGGTCATACCGCCGGGTACCTTAACCTACGCACCACAGACATCAATGCCGGGAGGTAATTACACGGTATACGCGGTATGGGTACAAGTAGGAACAAATATTTTCAGACCAGGACATGTGCTGACCGTAAGCAATATGGGCTTACCGGGAGCAACAACTGTAGGAGGCCAAAGCCCGACAAGCGGAACGACGCCGACAGGCGAAGCGCTTAACTGGGTTCCAGGTACCACAACGCCGACTGGCTGGACATTTGCGGGCTGGGCAACTCCGATTCAAGCATCAGGATTAGTACAAGGTACAGTGATACCACCGGGTACCTTGACATATGTACCGCTGACGATAATGCCGGCCAATGCATATAGAGTGTTTGCAATATGGGTACAAACAGGAACTAACATTTTTGTACCGACGATCCCAACCCCAACACCAGTCCCAACAGCGACTCCGACACCGGTAAACATGCTTACAGTAAATAATGCAGGTTTACCGATGGGAATGACTCCGACAGGTCAAATGCCGGCAACCGGATTGCGACCAGCAGGTACTGCACTAACTTGGTTTGCAGGCACGGCGGCAGGCTGGACATTTGCAGGCTGGGCAACCCCGACGCAAGTAGCAACATTGGTACAGGGCACGGTGATACAACCGGGTACATTAGCGTATACCCCGGCGACGGTAATGCCGGTGCATAGCTATACGGTATTTGGAGTATGGGTACAGACGGGAACAAATATTTTTGTACCGCCGACAGCAACCCCGACTCCAACAGCGACCCCAACGGCAATGCCAACACCAAGTCCAACGCCAACACCAACCGCAACTCCAACGCCAACCCCAACGCCGACTCCAACGCCGACCCCAACCCCAATGCCAACGCCGAGTCCAACGCCGATCCCGACGCCAATTCCAACACCGATCCCAACGGCAATCCCAACGCCGACACCAACACCGATCCCAACGCCGATGCCGACGCCAATCCCAACGCCACTACCACCACGACCAACACCGATACCAACTCCACGGCCGATAAGGTAACTGTCGGATATATAATGAAGGATTAAAACTGAATTTAAACCTGTAAAGTGAATAGCGTAACGTAAGTGCAAGAAAAGAAATAAAAAACAAACATTTTGAGTGTCTGCCTGGAAAAGGCAGGCACTTTTTTATTGGAGTGTGTTTACAAGAAGTTCATGGGAACCTATTTCGAACGATTTTCCGTCACTCTTTGTTAATACTCCTGCGGGTAGGCATTTTGTTTTAGGATGTGTCCGTTGTCATAATAGAGAGAATAAAAATGTAAAACCGGACACAAAAGACACATTATTGACACAATTTTCTCTTATACTCATATAATATTGGGATAAATGTTGACGAAACTTGTAGAAATGAAAAATAATGTTGACAAAATTCGCGAAAACAAAAGGGATGTTGATAAAAAATGCGAAAATAAAAGAAATTGATATTTTTCTGAGTATGTTCTGCATCGGAGCCAACTTAATCGTATTGAGTTAAACCGTTAAATTATTCAGGCGGATGTAAGATAAGATGAAACACATTCCATCTGGCTGTTTAATATATAGATTAAGTAAGGATAAACAAAATTTTGTGTCCAACTCTAGAGAGGGGATTATTATGGACAACATGAAAAACACAAGGTTTTCGAGAGTATTTAAGTTTCACGGCAAGCGCCTTCTAGCGGTATTTATGGCATTAGCCCTGATTACTTCTACCAGTGCATTTGCTTTTGACGGCACTTATGGGCAGGAGGCAACTGAGTATGAATACAATGCTCAGTATGAGTCTCTCACTGATGAACGCGGTGATGCTCAGGCTTCCGATGATGAAGAAACGTCTGCGGATGAAGAAGCAGATGATTATCCGTATGACGAGGACAGCGAAGATGATTATGCGGAAAACGATGACGACAATGACGACGAGTATGACGATGAAGCCCTAGTCAGCGATCTTCTTTTCTATGATGGTGTTGCGGCATACGAAGAAGAAGTTGATGAAATCGAAGTTACCTTTACATTTGATGGAGACATCAGTTTGAGTGTAGCTGATTTTGTACCCGGCTTTGATATCCAAGCAGCTATGCTTGCAGGCGTAACAGCCGAAGACCAATACGGCAATGACCTTACAAATCTCATTACAACTTATGACGATGGCGGCTTTGAAGAATGGGTCATGGAAGTTTGGGGAGATTGGATTACTGCAGCTACGGGATATGGTGATGCTGATTTCGACGACTCAGATCGGGCTGTCGATTATGTCATTAATCCCAGTATGTTTGAACTCTTGTCAATACCGGAAGGTGAAGTTGAATTCGCTTTTTCCGGCAGCATTATTTATGCTGTTATGTTGGCGGAAGATGAAGAAGAATTCGTATTCTTTAGTAGCGAACGCGGTATAGAAGTTACATTCCTTGGTGTAATAGCAACAAATAGCACAATTAATGTTACGGTCGGTACCGGTACCGGTGTAAACACTCTGCCTTGGGCTGTGGCTCAAGCAAGTGCCGCTAACCCGGTTACCGTAGTGCTTCAAACCAATGTCACTCTAACAACGCAGATAGTTATTCCGGCTAACTCAACCGTTACCATAACTTCCGATGGTGTAGCTAATCGTGTTGTCACAAGCCAAATTCCTGGAGGCACAACTGCAGCAGGCACTAATAACGGAACCGGTGCTGTTGGAAATCGTGTCGCCAGGCACTTTAGAGTAAATGTTGGTGGCACGCTGAATCTTGGTGTTTCTACAGCACCAGAGCTAACCGGCGCAAATAACTTCCAATTAAGAGTTTTAAATCCTGCAACTGCTACGCATGGTGGTGGGGTATTCGTTGGCGGCGGTACGCTTAACATACATGGCGGCCGTCTCGAACAAAATCGCGGTCATCATGGCGGCGCAATTGAAACAGGCCATGTAAGCTCAATAGTTAACATACATCGCGGTTCAATAAATAATAATAACTCCACTTGTACAGCGACTACCGGTTTGCCCGGTCTCGTCGGTACTTTTACCCACGGCGGCGGTGCAATGTGGGTTGAAGGCGGTACAGTCAATGTATTTGGTGGCGAAATCCGCAATAATACATCATGGGGAACGGGCACAGGCATATTCATCCATAGCGGAAACTTCAATATGACGGGCGGCGTGATTGACGGCCATCAGCCTTCCCAAGACAATATGCACGGAGCCGGTATCTTTGTTATGGGAAGCGCCAACATAGGCGGCACCGCGCAAATAACCAACAACCGGACTTCCGGAGGAAATATTGCCAGTCGCGGCGGCGGTCTTTACGTAGCCGGGACCGGTACTTTGACGGTTGGCGGTAACGCCCTTATCGCATATAATCATGGCCATGGGCCGGGCGGCGGCATTCAACATTCTTCAAGCGGTGTCGTTACGATAAACGGCGGCACTATCAGGGATAACACCTCCAACGCAACCGGTGCGGGCATACAAATTGGCGGCGGCGGCGCATTAAACATGAGCGGCGGTACTATACGCGGAAACACGGCGAGTACAAGCGGCGGCGGTATTAACATTGCCGGTGACGGCAACGTTACCATCTCCGGCGGCACTATCGGCGGAACAGAAGCCGCCCACAGAAACCGTGCCAACAACGGTACCGGCGGCGGCATTAACATCTCCGGCACAGGTGCTGTGACTATCAACAATACAGCCGGTGCCACAACAATATCAAGAAACGAAGCCGGTGGTACGGGTACTAACGGCGCGGGCGGCGGTATTAATATCGGGGGCGTGAGT
>Ga0131853_10026227_pt1 | contig 10484 bp, 8 predicted proteins | sample TergutLab28metaG_FD_92764 | JGI IMG/M metagenome (GOLD analysis project Ga0131853, IMG submission 92764) | Labiotermes labralis P1 segment gut microbial communities from Petit-Saut dam, French Guiana - Lab288 P1 (version 2) (version 2) | ecosystem: Host-associated > Arthropoda: Insects >... | reverse complement strand
TCTTCTTGTGCTTCTTATCTCATCCTCTATTGTCCTTCGCCACGTTCTCTTCGGCCTACCTCTCCTTCTATATCCCTGAGGATTCCAATCTAATGCAGTTTTCTCTATTGCTCCTGTTTCTTTAAGTAATGTGTGTCCAATCCAAGTCATTTTCTTCTTTTTATCTGATTTTCTCTTGACTTCTGATGGGTGATTCTCCATAGTTCTTCGTTTGTAATCTTATCGGTACATTTTATATTCATTATTCGTCTTAAGCATTTATTTACAAATATCTGTAGTCTTCTTGTTATCTGGTTAGTAGTTTTCCAAGTTTCACACGCATATAATAATATTGATTTTACATTTGTTTTGAATATTCGTATTTTAACTTCTTTTGATATGTTGAGATTTCTCTACACATGACACAGCTGAACAAACACACCATTTGCTTTCTTGATTCTACTTGCTACATCTTCCTCTGTTCCTCCGCTTTCTGACACTACACTTCCTAGGTATACAAAGGATCCAACTTCTTCAATTTCTGTTTCCTCTAACCTAAATTTTTGCATATTAAATGTATTAACTCTCATCACCTTCGTCTTCTTTATGTTAATATGCAAACCAACTAATTCTGCTTCCTCTTTTAGTCTCTTCAGCTTTTCTTCCATGTCGCAAAATCTTTGGGCTAACAGATAAATATCATCCGCATAGTCCAGATCTTCCGAACTTTCCTTCATACTTCGCTGTTTTCCCCTTTTCCTTAAACCTTTCACTCTTATGGTACAACTGAATATAATTCTCTCAGTAACAGATGCTAATGTAAAATTAATTCCTCTAAACGTGTAGTATTCTGTAAGTTGTCACAGAATGACAGGCAATACGTGATTAAAGTTAAGCTTAACACATTGCTAATATTTAAATGGCAAATTCTTGTGTCCTTATTTTGTTTGTAAACATTTAATGAAAATTAATTCGATTATTTGCTCGCAAAAATCGCCCATTCTAATAACACGTGATATTATATATGACAACTCTTTTTGATCTCGCGTGACAAATAGCACTTCATGCTCTTCTTACAGCATCCAAAGGCCAGTGGTCTTGCATTAGTATGCCCATTTATGCCATTCATTGTAAGTAATGTTCTTCAGTTAAGTTACTTTTGTGCGTAGGTATCACAGAGAATGGACTAACACGACACCCTCCATTTGTACACGCAATTTCTTGCACTTCCTGCCACCTGGTTACGTACTAGTGTAACGGCATCAAAATCGTGTTTCTAGTGATAATAGCTGTTTTGAACTGTGACGGTATCACGTGAGTTAATGTTTAGAATTCAGCCATCAACTCTGTAATTTGCTGAGGAAAGATTCCAGTACATTTAATGGATATTTTCTTCGGAATTTTGTCCCCAACATACTTGAAAGAAGCTCCTAATTTCACGCAGCGTTTCTGTTTTGAGAAGACAGTCAAAAGAGTTTCCAGCACTCTATGGGACATCAAAGGCTTAATACCATGTTCCAGACAGCCTAACTTTGGTCCCTGAATCCAGTTCCCAGCCTCTGAACTTTATGATCCGTTTAAATATTTTTTCCCCATCTATAACTATGTCTTCCAAAGAGTATCTTTCTTGCATGTGTTTCCAGCAGACAACTCTATGCATTTCTCTTCCTCGCTAGCATGCAACATGACCTGCCTTTCTTATCCTCTCTGATTTGCTCACCGTAACAACATGTGGAGAGAAATACAAATCGTGACGCTTTTTATTACGTAGTTTTCTATAGCCTTCTGTCTCCACCCCTTCAATACATCCACATTTCATCTTCAAAACATGGTTTTCCATCTCCTAAAGTTCAAGGGCCAACGTTCTTCTTGTAAAACAAACTAGTAACATTTTTCAAATTCATAAACCCACAACGTGTTTGTGTGTAATTAGTGTTACAGGCACAGATATGCATACTGTCCTCTGACACATAACACAGTTCTATATACAGGGGAGATTAATTACTTAATTTAAATTTCAGTATTCATATTGTGTAAGGAAATTTTCGGTATTACCGGTAAATATCTGTGTCAATCTGTATAACTTGTAGATATAATGAATGAGAAAGGACATGAAATTTCCCAGAAGTGGAAATGCCGAAGAATTGCGATTTATTATTCAGAGCCCTTATAGAGAACTTCTATATTTTGTGCTAAATGTCACTGCATTACTATGTAAATTATGGTATTTACTTTGATTCAGAATACTGTATAAAACCCATAAATCAGTATCAGTAGACTGAAAAAAATTATCCAGAGTGTAACCTTCTCCCACAGGATACAACTATAGAGGCTGTTGTAAGTTCTGAGGAGTAAGGGAAGAAAATTTGGAAAACGCTGGATTTATTCACGTTAAACAGATTGAAATATTGTTTAACCTTTTGGCGCCGGAATTATTTTTTTTTATTTTAGCACACCCTGTATATAAAATGTGAATAATACAGGAACCAAACACGTTAGAATAATGAAACAAACTGCATTTTGAAGAGAAAAAAAACGGAGAGTATATACCGTGTTTAAAATATTCGGTACCTACATTTGTTGAATAAATTTATAAAATGAAACTTTAGAGGTTAGCGGTGCGGTACGACCACTATAGTTGACATTAGGCGTCTAAAGGTTAATATTAATGGTAATTATGCCGGTATTAATGTCAGCAAACGTTTGGCCAAATGACTTTGAAAACCACCAGGCCATTATTTATATATTTTCGCCAAGGCTTCAAAATTATATGCTATTCTATGAGTCTAGTCTGTGTTCATCATCCAACATACCTATAAAGCCACCACCCCACAACAATATTCGATGACAACAGAAACCTATAGTGACATTGCTACAGTTGGGACAACTTGGCAGCCAGGTGTATGACTACATTTCTGTTTGTGCTATAGCCAAGAACATAGGGCGTAAATCTTCTGTTCCAACCTGTATGATCCAGGAACTGGGGAAGATCGTCCTCACTCTTTCAGATCCTCCTCTGTCGTACCTTGCATGTTGTCCTGTAAAGAAATATCCTGTGTCTGTGAAGGTGCACCATTCCCATGACAGAATCTTGTTATGGGATTATGCTCAGTTGCCCATATATATTGCACTTATAGTTAGTGACATTCGACAGATATTTAAATTCAAGGAACATATAGTACAGAAAAGTCAAATACTCTTACACAATGCTTCAAAAGGAGAGAAGAACATTACTTGGTGTGGGGGTTCATGTCAGAAGAACGAATTAAACAAACATTTGAATTTGCTGCATAATACCTTTATGGTGAAACCAGATTTCTTCCTGAGACAAAAGAATCTCTTGCGGAATAAATTTAAACCAATAATGTTTGTTGTGGTGAGTGATGATCCCAAGTGGTGTGAACATGAGCTTCATGGTGATGATGTTGTGGTAATAAGAAACAAATCTCCAGAACAGGACCTTGCCATCATGGCAGCATGTAACCATTCCATAATTGACTATGGCACATATGGAATGTGGGGAGCCATACTGTCAGGAGGGGATACATTTGTTTACAATTTAACAGACTCAAAAGTTGCTGCATTTGAAATGGCTTCATTATTACCAAATTGGTACATTTTAACATAGCGCAAGAGTACATATATATTCATTTGTGTGATTTGAGGTTTTAGATCTGTTCTTTAGGTAGATATTGTGTCTGCTGAGATATTAAAGGGCTGTGACTTGTAACTAATTACGGAAGTTTCGAAAAAAATTGCTGCTTCCATCTTCACGGTTGTACAAGTATGCTGATATAAACTGAAGTAGTTGCTGTGTTGAACAGGGACAAGTAGCGTGAGCCCACGCGATCGTCACCCAGTGAGGGGTGAGCCACTTGCTGAAAATAACGGGGGCTCGGCACTATGTATATCCCTGCCAGGTCGTTTGGACGGCCGGGTCCCGTAACGAAGAACTCTTGTGGTTAGTGTAAGGAAACGAGTCACACAATACAACATGCAAGTAATACAGTGATAACAACTAATATGTAAATATATTCTGAGTACAAATTATTTCTTACATAAATTAATCAATCACGAAAACACAATAATCACCAAAGCAAGACAGTATCGGCCTTTACAACAGATCATCCAGCACTCGTAGTCCCTTTCGTAACATTACGACGGACTAGCAACGTCCATCAACAAGACTGGCCTACCATAACAAGCTACTACCAAAGTTCAAACAGCTTTGCGTGTTTACAGACTACTGCCTGACCCACACTACAGAGTCGGCGCTCTACCAACAGAAGCATTACATTACGTGCATGATCGCACAACATTAGATAGGCCAGTACAAATTGTCAGAGCAATTTTCATAGAAAAATACATACCAAACTACAAAAATTACAGTCAAAGAAAACATCGCTTCTGCCTTGCCCCTAGCCACTGGGGGCCGAAGTCGGGTATGAAACAGCAAGCAACCAAAAATATCATTTTAGAAAAAAAAAAGCCAAACGCTGGATTTCTAACTTACGTTCATACCCGATCGTCGATCCCCGTGGGCAGCGCGATTTACTCAGCTAACAAGTCTTTCTAGGCTGGCCAGCCCCTCTTCCAGACGAAGAAGCAGATGTACAACTTCAAGTCCCAAATGCGAGTTCAAGAACAAGTGATAGTCCGGGCTTCAGTTGCACTACAAGAAAACTCTCCGTAACCGCCCCCAACCCTTTCTACCTCCAAAATTTCTCCTCACAATTTTTCACTCGCACATTCATTTCCTTATAACAAGGTTTTTTTTTTGCTGTTTGCGTCACCATTTGGTTTATGATCACCTATAATAAACTAAGTGCTGCGATATACTGTCTTGAAATTAAGAATGGACACAAGAAACAACAGCAAAGGCGATCAATTGCTAAACCACCTGAGCTGCGTCATAATTCTAAAATGTGAAGTAGAATTCTTACCTTGCCATTGCAGATGTAAATACAATACAATACAATACAACGCAGGAAGTTGTATCAATGCTGAATGGCACTAAAATGCTTCTTGTGCCATTAATTTTAAGAAACTGGGCATTTCTTCTTAATCAAATGCCACTGTTATGCGTGTGATGAAAGTGGTAGTAATTAATGCCCAGGCACTAGGAGGAATTCATTTGCCTTCTAGCATTCCAGGTTAAATTTAAAACAATTGGGTATTAGAATATCTCAAAACTGTACAATCGGGAAAACGATCACGGATTATTATAGAGTTACTTTGTGAGCACAACCCACATATTGGAAACGGGGGATTTGACAGCAGCCGTAGAGTTATGGCCGGTGGTCAGTAGAAAGGTTGCTACTGCATTGCTCTTGTGAAATCAGACACTATATTTCCGCTCTCAAGCATTTTGTGCAGGCCATTGTGCTGGCTTTCATTGACACAGTATCTCAAACAGTCAAATTGGATATTTAATTTTATTCTCAGTTTGGCAGAACGAAATGGTAGTGTACAAGTACATGTTTGTTTGTTGCACCCTTCTTTGCCAATAATCTGCCATGTCATTACTAGAAACCCGCAGTGGGATTGGACCGTTTGGAATTATATAACTTTCCGAAGGACTTTCAAATATTTAGTAGATAAATTAATTTCTGTGTTGCTCTTGCTGGGGGGGGGAGGGGGGGTCACCTGCCTTTTGTAGTGACGCCATTCCTGTATCTGAATCACGGCATATAAATGCCTTTTTGAAAGAGCCGATTGTAAACAAAAGCAGCGTTAATGCAACCTTCATAGATTCTGACTCTCCATAAGAGTGAGCGGAGTCTAGCCGAAGTGTCATGTACAAGCTAAACAACCTGCATTGAATTCTGTTCACACATTTCCAGTCTTGTCTCTGAGAGAAACTTCTGTATAAATGTATTATTAGGCTTTAGTGTACGCACACCTCGCAGCGCTGTGAAACTCATTATTGTCTGAACTGTATTTTTCGGTACTTTACAGAGTCATGCATCCAGGTAGCTGACGAGCAGCTTCGGCTTTTCGGACCTGGCTATGGTGTCTATATCTTCCGCGTAGAGAGCAAACTCGACGTGAACCGAAGATAAAGGAATGCCATTAGCAATGACTGAAAAGAACAGGAGAAATTAGACCACCATGTGCAAACCCAGCCCGCATGCCACAACGAGATGAGGTGGTAGTGTGAAAGGACGCATCGAACTTCCGGCCCGGGAGGTACGGTTAGATGGTTTGAACCAGACAGGACGGGAAAGTGAGGATCTCTAACTCGAAAAGAAGTTCCTCGGTCCAAAGAATATCAACGGGTTTAATCACGTCGAAGAAAATAAATAATTAATTGTAACAAATTCTTTCTTCAGAAGCTAACAGTTCCTCAGTTAGTCACAATATACGCTATATTTTATGGAACCTGAAGGTTCACTGTCATATTCATAGTAGCCTAACACAATACCTTGTTAAATAGCAGGTGTGAAAGAAAAGATACTAAAAAATGGTAACAAATATTCCCCATTTTCATCTGTACATACAGTTAAGTTTGTTAATGCCATTCCCAAAAATCTGAACTTGCCATGTGTTCATTTACTGGATGTGAATTTCTCTTTCATTTTGTTAACGTGAAATGGACACATGCATGTACATTATTCTCTCAGCACATACTTTTTGACCCAAGCTCCATACTAACAAACACTAACGTTTCTCTCTTTTGCTTAAGAGTATTTCAGTTTTCACAAACACTGAAGTAACATCACCAGCTTAATCAAGAAGCTGACGTGTTGCATTCATTTTGAATATCTTGTGGTTTTCTTTGAGATTCCCAGTAGCATTTCTAAAGTGAATGCAAATGGTTGAGGTAGTGGTGATGTATGTGCGTTTGTGTGGGGAATGGCACACAAAAACACAAACATGTGCATGCAGACATACAGTTACAGATGCACCAGCATGAATGTTATACACGTGCACCTATAACCAGTAAAAACGTAAAGGTAAAGTGTTGCCGTTACAGGCCCGGTGTGGCCCAGAGTGTGGGTAGAACTATAACTCTACTCTTCCATGACCGCGGCACTAGTAGGGGGAGAGCGATCAGCAGCACGCCCCGCCCGTAATTTACCCCCGGGAAACACCCGGTACCCATTTTACAGGAGGCTGTGTTTGCCCCAGAGCCGGTCTGGATATGCGAAATATCTCGTCCCTCCGGGATTTTTTTTTGTATGCTCTTTAGTTTCGTATAACCTCACATCAGACGTCAATGCTACATAGTTCTATATCATCAATTTCACTTTGGTTTCATGACTGTTGCCAATCTTCTTACCAGTATAAGCTGCTGACACTCCATATTACTTGGCCGGTACAATGGAGACTGGCCTACAACTACCAGTTACAACTCGATCAAGAAGGTAATATTTACAACCTATCAGATGAAGTTCGAATTAGATATAGCAGTTGCCTACCATTGTGATCACACCCATACAGATACTCTAGGTTTGCAGAAACGTATCAGAACTCAAATCTAGACTGCACTAATGCAGAGTACAAATTCAGATTATTCCTGTTCTTTCATTCAATTGATTTGATTTCATTCTCAGGTATCTTTGGATTCCACAACTCTTTAAACATAACAGAAATTATTTGAGCATGCCTAGCAACTCAGTATACGGGCTGTTATTCTACATTTCACCCCACAACCATACAAGCCACTATTTATATCAGGGTCACAGGAGGAGCCAGGGTCACAACATGTCTGCAATTGTTGAGGATGAAAATTCGCCCCCTATAACCAGTGTCAGCAGTTTCGTTTCTGCAGCTACGCAAAGTGTTAAATACTATTCCAAGTTTGTGAAACACTGTAGGCACTCTCCTAGACTTAAAGGTAAAGCTTATGACATATCAAATGCTGAGCCATCTGTAAATGAGTGCAGCCGAAGGGAAGCTGATGCCGGCTTGTAGCGAAGTGTTACATGATTCGGTGAATACTGTTTGAGCGGATGTCAGACAAATGAGGCAACCTGAGGATAACTATTCCATCATGCAGCAGCCCATTCGGGTCTAACGTCCAGTTGGTGTGGGGTCCAGGACAGTCAGGTAATTGCCGACAAGGTCTCGTCCCAACCTGTTGTTCATCAGCTTGCATCTGGATCGGAATAGGAAGTACATGAAGTCCTGTAGTTTTGGGGCTGTGCGTTGTAGGAGTCTGGAAATAACAACATTTGCTAGAGTCCATAATACTGCATGGTTCCGTTTGGAGGGCCAGATATTAAAATGTGGGCGTAGTAACCATTCATTGGATGTGCGTGCTGGTATCGTCCTGAGCATCCTTGCTAGTATGGTTTTCATGTATTGCCATATCAATCGGCCTTCACCACAGACATTCAAACGGTGTTCTAAGGTGTCAATTGCTGCACATTGCTGGCATGTATTCGATGGTGTCACGTTGATGCGGTGTAGTCTTACATTGGTTGGAATTAAGTCGTGTATGAATTGGTACCATACACATTGCGTATTGTCAGATACTGGGGCATCGCTGAGGTTTTTCCATACTTGTATCCAGTCCGTGTCTGGCCAGAGTTTTTGGATTCGCATTTCATGTAGTCCAGCAACTGCGTGAATACTTGTTAGGAGGCCTTTGTACAGTAGTTTCCTATAGATCTTTTGGCTTTCAAGGTTTCCTCGGATCGGCGTGTATGCCGCTTGAATGTTGTATCGGTAGAGATAGTCAAGTTTTGTCGGTATTCTTCGTATGTCTGGGGGGTTTGGTGTTCTTCCATGCAGGTGCCATTTTGTGAGCCAGTCTGCTGTGAAGTTGTCTGTTTGTTGTCCTTGCCTCTCCATTCTCACGATAAAGAGGTTCGTGCATTTTGCCATTATGTGTATTAGGGCTGTGCCTCCGGCGTCTTTGGGTTGCTGTAGCGTTGAAAACGGTACTTTGAAGGTCACTCCTTTTCAGATAAAATATGATAATGCAGCGTTTATCTGTCTCACACAATTTGTAGGGGGGGGGGGGATTCTTGTCGTGTACCATGCGGTGGCGAGGATTACGACATAGCGTATTCTACTCTCGAGATTTAGCGCTCTGTGGTAATTGTCCTGTGCCTGCGTGCGGATTTTCGTGGTCAACATTGCCCGTGATAACTTTGCTGAGTTCTTTGAGTTCGTAGTCATATGGAACCCGAGGATTTTGATGTTGTCGTCGTATTTGATGTTCACTATTGGCACTGATTTTGTCCAGGATCCAAGGGCAGGTGCGTGGGATTTGTTTTCATTTATGTGAGCACCTGTGGCTTTCATGTAGTCTTGCAGTATCTCCCTAATGTCGTCAATCTCGTCAGGATGTCTTATGATGATCGTGATATCGTCGGCATATGCTATTGCTGTCGTTTTGTTACTATTGTGTCTGACTTTTATCCCTTGTAACTTTCTGTCAAGGTTAATGAGGAGAGGGTTTATGCACGTTTCAATTAGTAGCATACTGAGTGGGCATCTCTGCTGCACTCCACTTAGTATCTTGATCGGTTTTGATTTGTGACCATTCATTGTTAATATAGAGGTGGAATCAGCGTAGATATTCCGAAGGCATTGACAGAAGTTCGCACTTATTATCCCTTTCTCCCTTAGGATCTCGAATAGGTAGGTGTGTGAGATTTTGTCGAACGCATCACTGAAATCGATCGATAGTACGCATATTGATATGTTTGTGTCTTCGGCATACGCTATGATATCACGCACAGTGACAACAGCATCGTAGATTGTTTTCCCATTTCTTCCACAGTATTGATTTTGGTGTAGTACATCCTCCATCCATGGAAGTATACGAAACTCTAAATTCTTGTGAGTAATTTATAGTCAGTGTTAAGTATGATAAGGGGTCTGTAGTTTTCAGGGCATAGGGGGATACCTACTTTTCGCAGGCATACTATATGGCCGTATTTTTTTTTGTTGGACACCGAAACTTCCATGCACATGTTGTTTATGTTTTCTAGGAGGTCATTCTTGCAAAAGTCCCACATATGTTTATTGAATTCGTGGCATATACCGTCAGGGCCTGGTGACTTATGGTGCTTCCCTTTGTCTACGGAATTTCGCAATTCTTCTATGGTAATTGGGTGATCTAGTTCTGTGTTTGCGTTTCTTGGTATTTGGGGCATCCCACAGGATATTATCTTTAAGGGACGTTACCATATTTCTTTTCCAGGGAAGTCGTGAATGTGTTCATTATAGCTTCATGGTCAGTCTGCAGCTGTCCATGGTTGTCAAGTATCTGTGATACCAAGCGCGCTTTGCATCGCTTTCGTGAGCGTATGTAATGGAAGGTGGTGATGTCTTCATTCAGTAAGGCGTCGTTTTCAGCTGCGTCCATTAGTACACGTCTCATGTGTTTGCATTCAGGCGTCTTAACGTTATGGCTAGAGTCTCTGTTATGGGGCGGGGGGGGGGGGGGGTCCGTTTTGGGTGGTAGTTTGTTGGGTAAAAAAAATTTTCCTTATTTTTCTCCTCTTTTTTTCCCGCTGCACCCCCCCCTGGGAATTTTTTTCTTTTCT
>Ga0131853_10026226_pt1 | contig 10484 bp, 4 predicted proteins | sample TergutLab28metaG_FD_92764 | JGI IMG/M metagenome (GOLD analysis project Ga0131853, IMG submission 92764) | Labiotermes labralis P1 segment gut microbial communities from Petit-Saut dam, French Guiana - Lab288 P1 (version 2) (version 2) | ecosystem: Host-associated > Arthropoda: Insects >... | reverse complement strand
TCTGCATTTTCCTTTACAGTATGTATACCTCCTCCCAGTATATTAACATCATCGGCATAAGTCAGAAGCTGATGTGTACCATTTAGTTTCAAGCCATCCTGGTTTACCTGAACCCTCCTAATGGCGTACTCTAAAGAAAAGTTAAAAACATTGGTGATAGAGCGTCTCCTTGTTTCAAACCATTCCTAATAGGGAACCGGTTAGACACATTCTTGCCTACCCGGACTCTGCTATATGTTTCAGTCAGACTCATCTTTACTAACCTTACAAGTTTCCTAGGGATACCAAACTCAATGAGAATATTATATAAGACCTGCCTCCTAAATGAATCATAAGCTTTCTTGAAGTCTATAAAGAGCCAATGAACTTCTTCATTGTATTCCCATTTTTTACAGTTTACATGTAGTGGGTCCCTGTCCCCACGACATGGCGCGTCCTCAGGTTGCGGATAGAGGAACGGCCTCCGATAAGGAGGGTACCTGCGGATAAGTTGAATAAGCAGTCGCGGACAGCCGACGAAGGATGGTCCTCCAGCTTGGCGGTTGGGCGAGGTGCTAAAAACCCCTCCCTGTAAAAAACTTTGTTAAGAAACACTTACATGCGGGATGCTTGCTCTGGAGACAAAACAATCCGGAGGTAAATGACTCCCCCACTCCGATCTCCTTGGGGGGGGGGAGGGGAGTGTTCCTAGAGGAAACATTGCGCAGCAGGCAAAGAGAGATGAAAATATGTACTTCGAACGTTAGGAGTGTTTATAGGGCAGGGTCCCTTAAGGCAGCAGCGAGGGAATTAGCGAGGTATTACAATTTATTAACAACATCCTAAAACTTTCACACTTATTAAGAAGGTCCGCTTTTATATCTGAAGTTTGAAGAGACATGGAAAAGGTGATAAATGTGGCATGAAACTGTCTGTAAGATCATAGGGCCTTATAACACTGATCCGAAGAGTGAAGGTTTAGGATAAACATTAGTCGATGTTCAAAAATTTGTTTTCCAAAAAGCGGATCAAATTCCGCACTAACCAGCCCTAATTTTTTTCATACTCGTATTTATCGGACATGTCATATCAAATACCTTGGAGTTATCCTCAGTTCGAGACTTGCTTGCACATTCTATAACAGCAGAGCATTGTGTGAATCTAACCGTAGATTCAGGCTTGGCCCCAAATTCTTAAGCCTCTAATTTGATCAATACTGGGTGTACGCAGCTCCTGGTTGGGGATGTGCAGCCAAAACACAGCTTAACGTACTTGAAATATCCCAGAATAAAGTGTCACGAATTATCGCGGAACCCCAACAGGTTAGGCCAATTGAGTTTACTCGACAAAAATGGTATATAAACTGTCCAAAGTCATGTCCGCGAGCTAGACTGTAAATTATGAACTTCGGCAGGAATAACCCGTCGTGTGCGTAACGCATATTTCAACCTATACAGACATTTAAGTATAATGGCACCTAACATGAAAGTCTTTAACGCTGTACACACAATTATTCCTTAACGCTTTTATAAAGGGGTACCTGCTTATGGCTGTATAGGCCGAAATATGCGCTACGTTTTTGGTAAATATATAATCTTTGTCAAATAATCCCCCTTTTACACGTACCAATTCACAGATCTTATATAAAATCACAAATCTTCTATATACATTAAAACGCCTACATGTTTCAACGATAAATCGCCCTCCTCAAGCAGACAGTAGTACAAGGGAGTATAAAGTTAATACATCCAGTTTACATGTACAATGTTGACAGTGAATGATGACAGCTACAAATATAAAAATGTTGATACTATTGATAGTGAGATGCTGATTTGCCACTGTTTATGTTTAACGCAATTATGTATCCGGATTGTTTGTTCTTTTATATAAATTGTGTGCATTTGTCGGTGTATATGAGTGGCTACCCGCTCAGGGGCTCACAATTATTGTGAGTACGGGGAGTGGTGCCTTCGGGGTCCCGAGCTACCGAGTACTTTGGGGTATATCTGGATCACCCTGTCATAAATACAGAGACCTTCTCCTCTAGGTTGTGAGTTTGGAGTTGGTCGAGGGGCTGACAACTTCTCCCCGTCAACCGTCACATCTGGGAATCTTCAGAGCAAAGGCCAAGGCCCGATATTGGGCTGTTGCGCCATACGCCCTATGGACGATTATAATCACAACGCACGGAACGAATACTAATTAAGTCTTTGTCAAAGTTTAAGATGTACTCGACGGCCTTTCGCCTCCCTTGTCTGTTGCAAGGTCCCTTTACAGTGCAGATGAGTGATGTCGAATGAATAAGATAATTCAGGCAGTATGATACAGTTTGCAACAAATACAAAACCCCCTGCGCTGTGTTGGACGAATAAGGCTAGACACGGAATCGTAACATAAATTACATCCACACCACAATGATAATATATTGTTCAGTTCATTTAATGTCCTGTGTGAGTATTGCTTGTCATTCCAAGCGGTTTAATATCGCAGGGTTTTCCGCGGAATCCAGCTGATTATTACAGTGTGCAGCTTTCCTTTTGTGGCGACGAATGCCAAGGTAAAGAACCAAGTTTGGGACACAAGGAAACGAAACATACAACAAAAGGACTTTTGTTTTGCCATGTAATAGGAATTGTCAGTGCATTGCATATGATATATACTTTAAATTATAAGTAAAGCAACAGAACCCATGTTAGGGAAGTGGAGTGTACAAGCTGCGTCCCGCGGCCAGTTTTCAGGTAAGGGCTGTGTAGCAGTTACGTCACAGGTTGCTGAGGGTCAGGGTATTAGTTGCGTCCCACCATCAGTTATCAGGTGTAACACTGTGTACCAGATTGCTGAGGACAAACCGAACGGCTATCGTGTCGAATCGGGTACAGGGTGCCTTGGTTGCATGTCCGTCTGCGGCTCTGCGCAGTGGTTCAAACCCTTTGACGCCTAATGTCAACTATAGTGGTCGTACCGCACCGGTAACCTCTAAAGTTGCATTTTATATATATTTATTCAACAAATATAGGTACTGAATATTTTAAACATGGAATATACTCTCCTTTTTTCTCTTCAAAATGCAGTTTATTTCATAATTCTAACGTATTTGGTTCCTGTATTATTCACATTTTATATACAGAATGTGCTAAAATTTTAAAAAAATAATTCCGGCGCCAAACGGTTAAGCGAGAGATACCCAAAATTCAAATTCTTCGACTTCCACAAAATGCTTAAGAACCTACTTGACGGGTAAAAGAAAGTTCCCAGGGTAACGAAAGTGTACTTTTAATGACAAATGGAGTGGATCTGTTTTCGGTACAGGCAAGTAGAGAGTGCGTTTACACATTAAAGTTATTGCCAGAACATACGAAACGGATTACGAAATACCAAAGTACTTCATGTGCACGTTGGTGTATGGTTCACACATGTATTTGGTATTAAACATTACATTAAGCAATAAAATCGACGTGTGTCTAACAGTTTCATAATTTAGCACACCTGTGTACAAATACACAGACGTGTAGACGATAGTTCAAAATACGTGCGTGTATATATCACCTTGAACCTGAGTGGTTGCGTGACCAAAATTTTTAGAAAAACCTTCTACTGGAGTACTGGAGTGACCATACGATTTGATATGTCTTCAACAGTGCAACATAATACTTTCTTATCTGATTAAAAATACTCATACATTGCTTTTAGATATAGTACATCCCATTTTAACCTTTAAAAATTTGTATATTCTTAATTGCTTTCGCGTAGACGATGTAAGTAGTATAGGATCCCATAGTACACAGTACGCACTGATTGTATCTTTTACATGTGAACGCTGGCCTGGAGATGGTCTAAGAGAGACGGAAACATGTTACCATATTAAGATACCAATATCATATGCTAGTGTTGTGTACTTGACGGAAAATACAGTTTGTTTTATTGTGAACAAGTGCACACTTTTCAAATTAATGTTTTAATTCAATTCTTGGAGACTTTCACATGTTTAGAACATCATGTGTTTCTCACCAGGAAGACAATTTGTACATGCAGTTTTTTGTGGTATGTTTTTCATACATTTTTGTAAGCAGTCTAGCAGGTAGAAGGATGTGCTCGATATCCTTCCACCTGCTAGACTACTGATATAAATGTATGAAAAACATTCCATACAAAACTGCATGTACAAATTGTCTTCCTGATGATGAACACGTGGTTTTCGAAATATGTAGAAGACGCCAAGAATTGAATTAAAACATTAATTTGAAAAGTGTGCACTTGCTGATTAGGTTAAATAATAATAATAATAATAATAAATTAACAAAACTGAGAATAAACAACAGATTGAAAATTTAAAATAAAGCAATTAATCTTTAATTAATATCAGTTTAATTTTTGTAAAATAAGTGTACAAGTGGTATCTACATTCTTAATCAAAAACAAAAATATCTGTACGTCCACATGTCACAATTGTGAAAGTATTCACTCGTTATGTTGCTGTGCTCCGCCTTTCCTTTGTGTCCAAAGATCAAACAACTCCTTGTACTTTAATTTCTTATTCATCTTGTAACAATTGTGCTCATATTTCATAGTTTATTATAAAATATATAATAATAAATGAATAATAAGTGGGTATACCTATAGGCTTTGTTCGATCCCAGCTGGTGTCATTGGAAATTTTCACTGACATACAATCCTTCCGATCGCACTATGGCCCTGGGGTCGACTCAGCCTCTAACAGAAATGAGTACCAGGAGCATTTCCTGGGGGTAAATGCGGCCGGTGCTTAAGGCTGACAACCTTACCACCATCCTGTGCCGTTGTCATGAAATCTGGGAACCTTAAATTCCTGGAAACCTCTGGGCCACTCCAGGCCTGTAATGGGACTGCTTTAGCTTTTTATACCTATAGGAGTATAAAGTGCACATTTGTAAGCATAACGTACAGAACCTGTAAGCTTGATTAGTCATCCACACTCAGCTTACTTTTTATTAAAACTGACGGCAGTGGGCACTCAAAATTGTAGACTGCATGTTAAACCGCATTCACAAATTCTGTACGTACTTGACGTTACTTTATGCAATCGTTAGTAACTTCCAGAGTAGCATGTATTGGCTGTTAAATTATTTATAGGCTAATAAGGTTCAAAGGTATAAAACAATGAACAAAGAGAGCTGAATCTCCTCATATCAATTTTGCAGCTCTACATAAATAATGGACTTCAAATATTGTGCAACAAAAAGTTAGCTTAGTAAAAATTGATTTAAAAATTGTTTCTTTCTCATGAAATATTTCGACTTTGTTTCACGCTTTACTTGACTTTATTTCTATGCACCAAAATCAACTCACTTAATAAATGAAATTGCCACCGTAAAAATAATTAGTAAAAACATTGCCCTTCTAAACCGCTGCTACACACAGCTCTCTGTTTCTATCAAATAAATACCGATAGACACACTCATATGTTATTAGGTAACCATTTTTTTAACACTATACGTCAATGCAACATGTTTCAACTCTTAAATGGTCATTTTCAAGAAGTACATTTTTTACATTCTCAGTGCACGCTACAAATTAAGTTGAATCTTACATCTGGCGACTCATTTTGTTGACATTATGAAGATGAAGATGACCTTTTAAGGTTTTAAACATGTTGAAGTTACGTATAGTGCTAATAAAGTGGCGATCTAATAATAAATGAGCGCATTTGTGCGTGTGTGTTTGTTGGATATAGTGGTATTAGTGCACGCATATGAACAACATAACGCTATCTTATGCGTATTGGACCGTGCATCATCTTGATATTTGAATAAAGAGTAGTGGTTCAGCCTTCACTCGGATACCACATCACCAACAGACAATCCCGCTACATAACATCAGCACGCCTCAAGTCAGCACATTACAGCCTACACAATAACGCACCAAGTAGTCGCAAGCTCCTGAAGATGGATGTATTAACATCCGACATAATAAAGCAAGTGTCATCAAGTTGGTCTACCTTTATTCAAATAACGCTATCTGCTTGCCTGTACCGAAAACAGATCCGTCCCATTTGGTATAATACTTACGTTTTCGTTACCTTGGGTACTTCTTCTTGCCTCTCAAGTAGATTTTTAAGCTTATAATGAAGTCGAAGAGTATGAATTTTCACCAGCTGTTGCGTATTTTGACCCAATGTGCGCTATTGTCACGACCTATCTTTCGTGACGGTTGTGGGTATCACTCTCTTTTCGCCGATAGGGGCAATGGTTAGATGTTTGTGATGTCTGTGTGTGTGTGTGTGTTTGCTGTCCCTCGCTGCCCTGCGGATTCTTTTCCCGATCTGTTCAGGAAGGGCCAAGATTAGACGTTTGGCTGTGTTTCTGTACAATGCACATGAAGCAGAGACCATGGGACGTAACTTATACATTTCCTTAAACGTGGGGTTGAAACTGACGTAACTGACACATTTTCTTGACGGCTGGACGCAACTCGTACATCCCCTTAGGGAAGTTATACGGGATTTCAGACTTACTCCTGCAGGACTGCTGACTAGCAGTCGGTATCCGGAAGATCGTGTGTCCAGCCATCTGACCTAGATTTCCTTGGCTTCTGTCTGTCTCCAGACAGATGCTGATGATTCAAGGTCCAAGCTGCAACTGCATGCTTATAGTGAAGTTTAAATTTATCAAAATTAAAACCCTTAATTAAAACCCTCTAAATAATTATACCGATTATGGACCTCAGCATTAACCATCAAATAAAAAATTCGTGGACCTTATTTCAAGCCACTATTTCTCACCGCTCCAGAATCTTTATTTTGCATGACCTTTCAGTCAGAAAGATGAGCTGGTGAAACCTCAAAACCATAAGATAATTATGTTATTTCTTTCCTTCTCGTAGTGCTTCGGGATATATTTTTATGTACAACATATAACTCATATACTACTAACCACATGATTGTCGCAAGATGGACTACCGTAATATCCATGCGCAACTGCACGGCCACTTTCGTTTGTCGTTTCTTCTTCCGACAGCAAATCAGGCATGGATTTTTTCAGTCGGAATGCTGCCACCTGCTTGTGTAATGTTGTATTATGTTCTTGACGCTCTGCTGTGTCTACCCAGCTCGTACATCATAGAGAACATATTCTATCTACTGTAGCACGTGTTTGACGCTGCCCCCCCCCTTTTGGCCCCAGCACTTCCCTTACATAGAATCATGCCGTGACACAGAACACTTAAAAGTGTATATACGTAATCTGTATACAAAAATTCAATGTTTTCCTCACAGAGAAAAGGTTGTCTCTCTTGCAGAGACCACCTCTTTAGTGTTCTTACCTACGAACACATACAAACTGTATTGAAAATGTAAGATTTTTTTTTGTTTCAGCGGGTGATATATATAGCTTATAATTAGTACTCGGCTTTATAAAAGATAATAATAAGATTTAGAGAGCCGTTGTGTAGTACATCTCGAAGTATTTCATCTTTCAGTGCCCAAATTATTTATTGCCTAATGAATTTCGTGTAGGTGGCAGAACAACAAATAACTCTCATGAATATTTAAAGCAAGATGACTTCGGTTGGAAATACTTAGGAGACGCCTGAAATGAAAGAGTAGGAAGGAATGATTTCTCCACCCCCGCATCCAGATCTTTACAACATAATTGTTGTTTATTGGCTCAACAGAGACCAACGATTAGGTATTCCATCCAAATAGAAAGGATATAATTTAGACTGGCTGTCGAGCAGTGACAGTCGTACGAGTTGCCTTCATGTTTAACTTTGATTGTCTCATAGGGATGCAGCCCCCAACCTAATTAAATTGAAAGTTGTTTTCGCCAACTTAATACGCGCCCTTCTAAACCTCACTGACTCCCCTAGCGCTATAGTACACTCAGGCACAAATTGTATTTACAGGGAGAAACAAAATTACACCTTGAGAAAAACTTTTCAGAGAGTATCAAGTAAGCGTCTGAGCGGTAATACTATAGTCGTCTGAGATGTGACACCGCGTAGAAAGGTATATGTTTACCAATTTACATACACATGGGCAGTATCCAATTCCAGTAGACAGACGCTAAAATTCACAGATATGTTAACCTCAAATATCAGAATGTATGAACTTGTTAAAAAAAATATTGAGCAGAAAACTTTGATTTAAGGACGAACATGCAAAACTGAGAAAATTACGTAACGAAGGCCATAGTAATATGCTCTGCGTAATATTATCACGATGAATAGAGTGAGGAAAAGTAGACGGACATGTAGCATGCTTATTGCCCGTCAGAAATGTATACATTTTATTCGGGAAATCTAAGGACCATTTCGGAGATAGATATAAATGGGTGAAACATATATGAGATAAATAGGGTTTGACAGTCTGGATTGTATGTATCCGGTTTAAAATATGATGGGCTGTTGTGAAGACAGCAGTGATATCATGGGTACTAAAAACCGTGGAATTTTCTTACCAGGTGAGTAAATATGAAACTTTCGAGAACATCCCTACAGCTAGCAACGTGCCTGAAACTATCATGTAGGTAATTGGTCACTTATGCTTACGGTAATCAAAATTAATGAACAGTTAGGAAGCTGGAGTAGCAGTATCGGCAGATATTTTAAGGTATAACGTTTTGTACGGCTGTAGGTCGTCAACTTTTTGAAAATGCTGTTACCAGTCTAAACATAGAATGTAAGATATATATTTATCTTTGGTGTGATTTCTTTTTCCACAAAGTAACTGCAGCATTGACTACGAAACATAAATATGGAAAGTAATGCTGTCTAATAATATATATATATATATATATGTCGTGTGAAAAATGAAGAAGTATTACACAGAGTTAGGAAAGAAGGGAACGTTCTCCTGCAATAAAACGAAAGAAGGCTGACCGGATTAGTATCTTGCATAGTAACTGCCTTGGAAAATACATTATTGAAAAAATATATAGAGTGGAAGAGAAGACGAGGAAGAAGTCGTAGGCAGCTATTGAATACCCTTAAGGAAAAGGGACGGTACAAAGATTTGAAAGAGGACGTACTAGATCGCACTGTATGAATAACTCTCTTTGGAAGGTCTATGGACCTGTCGTAAGGCTGACTACGGAATTATTGAATGAATGAATCAGTCAATCAGTGTTTATACTGGTAGACTGCCGACTGATTTAACACTAATTATAGAACCAAAAAGCGACCGAAATAAAATTTCAAAGTAATATAATCACAATATTTTTAAAGCGGAAAGCTCTTATATCTTCAAAGATTTATTTTGTTAGGTATAACCAGGGAATTGTGTATACGCGTAAAACATATACTATATTACAGTGAAATTTTAAACAATTATTGAGTTATTTAGGTTTCTTTATTGAGCCAGACAGCTTTAAATATTACACATGTCTACTTAAAAGTAACAATCTTATATTGTGTTTAAGAGATACACGCAGAACCGTGGGAGAACTACTGTGTTATTTCTCTCTAGTGGGATTAGAGGCGCTTCACTGTCGACCGCTATGTGTGTTTCTGTCGAGAAGTAAAGAAACAAATGCGAGTGTGCTTGACAGTAACTAAACACAGGATAGTGTGCTTAAGTATTTTACATAAATTTCCATCAATGGCCTTCGACTTTGTCGGAATATTAAGCGGATATTTTTAGCATTGTAAAGAAGAAATTATAAATTAGTCGTTTTTTAGTTCTACGCTCTTCCTATTAAGCAGAAAATAATGGTAATTCCTTACCGACGTTTTGGGACAACCTATAGGTCCATCTTCAGGGGTTAAAAAATCCCTCATTGTTGGATTTCCTTCCTTCCTTACTTCCTTCTTTCATTCCCTCTTGAATTTCTTGACTCTTTAAAATGGTACGGATAGGATGTCAAGAAATGTCGGTAAGGAATTACCACTACATTGCGTAATATCGCAGAAGAATGCAAATCTCATCTACGTTGCTGCGGAGACCGGAAACAACCTATAGTCGTGTAGTGTTATTTTTAATTGGAATATGGGTGGCCTTGTTTTGAAGAGACAGTTCACAGATGATATTCTGGAGAGAAATTCTTTTGTGCACAGATCGTTTATAAGCCACCAGCTTCTCGCTCTGACTAAAGATTCTTTGAATATGTATGAGATAGATAATTATCATATTACAAAAATTGATTTTGACATAATATACTCAAAACTAATGCCCTAGGAGTATTCATGCATATCTTTAAGTAGAGCTTGAGGTAGGCAACTCTAAACTTTCTCATTCTCAGTTGCAAATACTCTAAATGAAAACAGTATATCAACTTGCTACGTACATGTGTCTCAGAATTTAATTTGTTCGTTATATATTGTTAAAATAACTGTTATATTGTTGCGAATTAAGTACTTTCTGAACGCCACATATAGAAAGTCAGGAGTGAATAAAGGATTGGTTGGCCAAACATATGGATGTCTTTGGAGGAGAGAATTCACTTCTACCAAGGAATCTCCTGCTCATATAGCCCATTTTACTAATATCCGAATTAAGTGACAGGCAAAAGTTTTGTTAACTGGTCTATATATTA
>Ga0131853_10026225_pt1 | contig 10485 bp, 14 predicted proteins | sample TergutLab28metaG_FD_92764 | JGI IMG/M metagenome (GOLD analysis project Ga0131853, IMG submission 92764) | Labiotermes labralis P1 segment gut microbial communities from Petit-Saut dam, French Guiana - Lab288 P1 (version 2) (version 2) | ecosystem: Host-associated > Arthropoda: Insects >... | reverse complement strand
TGTCGACGGTGTAGGCATGTGGTGAATCCATCGTCGTGAAGGAGCATCGCCATGCACACACGCATCCTCGGTACGCCCGGCCTGGAGGTCTCCGCACTGGGTCTGGGCTGCATGGGCATGAGTCAGTCATTCGGTCCGCGACCTCCGCGGGAGGAGATGATCACCTTCCTGCGAGCCGCGGTGGAGCGGGGCGTCACGCTCTTCGACACCGCCGAGGTCTACGGTCCGTTCCACAACGAGGAACTGGTGGGGGAGGCGCTCGAGCCGCTGCGCGATCAGGTGGTCATCGCGACGAAGTTCGGCTTCGCCTTCGACGAGGACGGCACGCAGACCGGCGGCGTCGACAGCCGGCCCGACCGTATCCGTGCGGCCGTCGAGGGCTCGCTGCGCCGCCTGCGCACCGAGACCATCGACCTGCTGTACCAGCACCGAGTCGATCCCGACGTTCCCATCGAGGATGTCGCCGGCGCCGTCAAGCAGCTCATCGAGGAAGGCAAGGTGCGCCACTTCGGGCTCTCCGAGGCCGGCGTTGCCACCATCCGGCGGGCTCACGAGGTGCAACCGGTCACCGCGCTGCAGAGCGAGTACTCGCTGTTCTGGCGCGAACCCGAGAGCGAGATCCTGCCGGCGCTGGATGAGTTGGGCATCGGCTTCGTACCCTTCAGCCCGCTCGGGCGCGGGTTCCTCACGGGCAAGGTGACCGCCGGGACCGAGTTCGGCGAGGGTGACATCAGGGCGAACCTGCCGCGTTTCGAGAGCGAGGCGCTCGAGGCCAACCTTGCTCTGGTCGACCTCATCACGCGGGTGGCCGAGCGCAAGGGGACGACCGTCGGCCGGATCGCGCTGGCGTGGCTGCTCGCCCAGAAGCCGTGGATCGTGCCGATCCCGGGCACCAGGCGACTCGAGCGACTCGACGAGAACCTCGGATCGGCCGACGTCGAGCTGACCGCCGAGGACCTGGCCGAGCTCGACCGTGCCTCGGCCAGCGTGCAGGTCCAGGGAGACCGCTATCCCGAGGCGATGCTGCGCATGATCGACCGGTGATCGACCGGTGATCGACCGGTGATCGGCGGTGATCGCGGTGGGTCAGCGACGCCAGGAGTACGGCGTCGTGGTGGAGACCTTGAGGAAGCCGCTGCGCTCCAGGATCGGTCGGGAGTACTCGGTGGAGTCGCTGTGGATGAGGGTCTTCCCCAGTCTCAGCGCCGAGCGCGCCCGGGCGGAGGTCAGCGCGCGGTAGATCCCGCGCCCCCGCCACTCCTTCAGGGTCCCACCACCCCAGATGCCTGCGAAGTCGCTGCCCGGGACGGGTTCCAGGCGGCCTGCCGAGACCATCCGTCCGTCGGCTTCCGCGACCCACAGCTCCATGCCGTCGTCGAGAGCGAGTCGGCGCAGGATCGCATCGGCCATGGCCGACGCTTCGGCAGGCGGATCGCCGAAGACCTCCGCGCTCATCGCGTGCATCGCGCGCACGTCGTCCTCGTCGCGGACCTGGCGCAATCGCACGCCGTCGGGAAGAGGTACGTCGACGGCCAGCCGCTCCGCCTCGCCGATCATGATCGACTCGGACTCCTCCGCGACGAACCCGTGCTCGAGGAGGCGTTCGTGCAGCCCCGGCGCGTGGTCGTGTGCCCGTGTCTTCCATTCGACCTGGGTGATCTCGTCGTCGGCGACGTAGTGGGCGAGCGCGGCCTCGACGAGCCGGCCGATCGCCTCGGCGTCGGCGCCGCCGAGATCGCGGTAGGTGATGAAGCCCCGGCCGCCGGTGAAGGTCACCAAGCGCAACGGTCCCAGCTCGGTCACCGAGACGGCGCTCGGGGTCTCGGCATCGGTTCGCAGCTGGTCGTCGTACGCCGCGAGGAGCCTGCTTCGCTCGTCCATGTCCGTCATGATGCCTGGGCCTTCGGCCATTCGTTCAGGGAATGGATGGCTCCGAAGAGGGCGTGCGGATTGCCGCGCACGAGAGCCCAGTAACGGTCTCCGAAGGACCAGTGCCACCATTCGGTCGGATAGTTGACCAGCCCAGCCCCTTCCAGCGCTCGGGCGAGGATCGTCCTGTTGATCTGAGCGGACTCGGAGATGTTCGTGGCGGCGAAGTAGCAGGCCTGGTGGCTCTCCTCGGGCGTGGCGTTGATCTCGGTGCCCATGTCCAGGGGTGTGTCGTCGGGGCCCAGCAGGGTCAGGTCTACCGCGGCTCCCGACACGTGCGGTGCGACCTGTGGCGGGGCGACGAACTGGCTCGCGGCCAGGAAAGCGGCCTCGTCACTGAGCTCGGGATCGGCGTCCATCAATCGGCGCTGATGGCGGCTGAAATAGAGCTCCTGCAGGTCGTAGGGGCGATGACCCTCGGCGACGAGGATGCGCAATCCATGGGGGAGCAGTCGCTGAGCCTCGCAGAGGCGCTCCGCGACCGATCGCCGCAGGAACGGGTAATCCGGGCTGCCCGGCGCGTCGTGCTCCGCGACGGTCAGGTCGGCGAGGGTGCGCGTGTCGACCAGCTCCTCGCCGGTCTCTTGAACGGGGATCTCGGCGACGCGAGGGTCGCCCATCAACACGATGTCGTCATCCACGCGCCGGACTATGCCAGCTCCGCGGGCGTTTCCCAGGGGTTGAGGCACCGAACGCCGAGGGGTGAGAAGTGTGTGGTGTTGCGGGTGACGACGTTCGCGCCGGCGGCCTGTGCGACCGCGGCGATGAGGGCGTCGTCGTACGGCGCGTGCTCGGGGACGCGGAAGGTGGCAAGGATGCGTGCGGCCGGGAGATCGAAGGGAAGCACCCGGTCGGCGAACGCGGGTAGGACGCGGTCGTCGAGCCAGCGCCGAAGGATCTCTCCATGTGCCGGGTCCGTTCGCTCCTTGGCGATCACTCCGCGTTCGATCTCGGCAATCGTCAGGGCAGTCACGAACTGGTCGGCAACGGGGACCGACCGCGCCCATGCCTCGACCGCCGGGTTGCGTCCGTGCACCCGAAGGGCGGACACGACGTTGGTGTCCAGCACGTATTTCACAGCTGCGGCGTGCTGGCCTTCAGGCCCAGCGGCTCGGGCTCGAAGTCGATCTCGGCGCCCTCGTCCATGCCCAGCAGATCCACCATCGTGACGGGCTCGCGTTCCAGCGCCTCGGCGAGTATCTCTCGGGCTTCAGCCTCCAACGACCGGTGGTGTTGCCCGGCGCGTGCGCGAAGCGCCGCCTTGGTCCCGGCCGGGAGATTGCGAATCAGGATCTGTTCCACGGGTCACCGCCTCTGATATCCATTGCACGATATCAGAAGTGATGCTGCGGCAGCGCGGCGTGAGCCGTACCGGACGTCGCTGCGCTTGACTCGACGAGCGCTGCGGGTTCACCACGGTAGGCGGGTCAACCTGCGCTTCTCAGGGTGCACACGCCCGGGGAAGTGCGGGTCAATCCGCTTACCGTGGGAAACCTGCAGAGCGCGGCGGGGATCGGCCACTTTCTCGCGCGCCGTAGGTAAAGGAACCGAATGGCTCCTACGGAGTTGACGCGGCCGGATCGAGGAGCGGCCCGAGGCGCCGGAGCTCCTCGAGGTGGACGGCGGTCAGGTCCTCGAGGACGTGGTGGCCCTTCGCCGTGAGGCGCAGCTGGACTCGGCGAGCGTCCTCCGTGCTGCGGTTCCGCTCGACGAGGCCGAGATGTTCGGCTCGGTTGACGAGCTCGCTGGCGGTGTGGTGGCGCACCATGAGCGCCTCGGCTACCTCGCCGACGCTCGGGCCGCCGTCGGTCCCGCTGCCACGGATCGCCAGCAGCAGCTGATGCTGCGTGTGGGTGAGTCCGTGCTGCTCGGCTGCTTCGCGACTCCACTGGTCGAAGCGCCGCAACGCGATCCGGAACGCCAGGAGGCGTTGGTACTGCTCGTCGGTCGGCACCCCTCGAGGATACTATGTCGTAACACGATGTATTATGGCGATCGCTGCGCCGGCGTACTCGGTGCAGGAGAACAGCCCGATGGTCGAGGAGGACGCGTGGAGGATCGGGATCGCTCCGCCGGCCTCGAGCACATCCTGCAGTGGCAGGCCCGTGGCGGTACCTGGCGGGTGGTGTCGCTGCGCAACGACGTCATTCAGATCGCCCTGTGCCGACGCGACGGCGTCGAGGTCGAACGCGTCCATTCGGCCGATCCGGATCTCCTGCACTACGCGCGCCATCTCCACTGACACCTGAATGACATCGAGAAGGAGCACCCGAGCATTGAGTCAGACCGTCCCTGTCCGCGATGTCCGTCACCTCGGTGACTTCACCGCGACGCCCCGACTTGTGGTCATCACGGCGCTGGCGCTGCCGATCGGCGCGGTTGCGGCGCTCGCGGCGTGGTGCCTGCTGCGACTGATCGGCCTGATCACCAATGCCGTCTTCTACCAACGCACCTCGACGGCGCTCGTCGCGCCCGGCGCCGGACACCATTCGTGGTGGCTCGTGCTGTTCGCGCCGGTCGTCGGCGGCCTCGTGATCGGCGTGATGGCTCGCTACGGCTCGGAGAAGATCCGCGGACACGGCATGCCGGAGGCGATCGAGGCGATCCTGTTGGGTGGGAGCAAGATCGCGCCCCGGGTCGCCGTGCTCAAGCCGATCTCCTCGGCGGTCGCGATCGGCACGGGCGGACCCTTCGGCGCGGAGGGCCCGATCATCATGACCGGGGGAGCGCTGGGCTCGCTGATGGCACAGTTCCTCCACCTGACGGCCGACGAGCGCAAGGCGCTGCTGGTCGCTGGGTCTGCCGCCGGAATGGCCGCCACTTTCAACTCGCCGCTGGCTGCGGTGCTCCTGGCGGCCGAGCTGCTGCTCTTCGAGTGGCGGCCCCGCAGCCTCGTCCCGGTCGCCGCCGCCGTCGCTGTCGGAACCATCGTGCGCCACCACCTGCTGGGCGGCGGCCCGGTCTTCCCGGTCACCGCCGCGCTCCACCTCCGCGATGTCGACTACGCCCTCTGCGTGGTCTCCGGCCTGATCGCCGCAGCGCTCGCCCTGATCGCGACGGTCCTCGTCTATGCGTCCGAGGACGCGTTCCGGCGCCTGCCGGTGCATTGGATGTGGTGGCCTGCGATCGGCGGCGTGGTGATCGGCGCGGGCGGCCTGGTCGTGCCGCAGGCACTCGGCGTCGGGTACGACGTCATCGGCGCCGAGCTGCGCGGCAGCATCGGCCTCGGTCTGATCCTCGGGATCCTGATCGTCAAGACCCTCATCTGGTCCCTGTCGCTCGGCTCGGGGACCTCCGGCGGCGTACTGGCGCCGATGTTCATGATCGGCGGCGCACTGGGCGGCCTGGAGGCGCATCTGTTTCCCGCTGTCGGGCCCGGCTTCTGGGCACTCGTCGCGCTCGCCGGCGTCCTCGGCGGCGTGATGCGTTCCCCGATCACCGGGGTGGTCTTCGCGCTCGAGCTGACCCATCGCTGGGACGCACTCCTGCCGGTGATGATCGGCTCGATGACCGCCTACGCGGCATCGGCGCTGGTGCTGAAGCGCTCGGTGCTCACCGAGAAGATCGCGCGCCGGGGCTACCACCTCAGCCGTGAGTACGACGTCGATCCGCTCGAGATCGTCTTCGTCAGCGAGGTGATGACCGACGACGTACTCGAGTTCGACGGTGACCTCGCGGTCGGCCGAGCGCGCAGCGCACTCTTCGATCCTGAGCGCGACGGCGCGGCGTGGCGTCAGCAGCTCTACCCGGTCACCCGAGACGGCGTCCTCACCGGCGTAGTGACCCGACGGACCCTGATGGGGCACACCGGGTCAGCACAGGACCGGATTGAGGAGCTCGCCATCGGCGATCCGGTCTGCACCCACTCCGACGAGACGCTGCGTCAGGTCGCGGAGAGGATGGCGATGGCCGACCTCACCACCCTCCTCGTGACCGACCGCAGCACCACGGGCCAGATCGTCGGCGTCATCTCCCTGCCGCAGCTGTTGGATGCGCGGCGCCGCGACCAACGCGAAGCCCGCGAGCGGGAGCGGATCCTGTCGGTCAGGCTGATCAGCGAGGCAACTGCTGGAGCGCCCAGGAGTTCCCATCAGGGTCGCTGAAGAACGCGTACATGACGCCTCCCATGTCACTGACCTCGGAGACATTGACGTCCCTGCTCACCAGACGAGCGCGGACCGCTTGGATGTCGTCGACCACGAGGTGCAGGTTCAAGACGCGCGGACCGTCGGGATCGTTGATGCCGACTCCGACGACGATCGAGCATGCCGAGCCGGGTGGCGTCAGCTGGACGACGCGCATGCCATTGCCCGGCTCGACGTCGTGGTCGAGGTGGAAGCCCAGCCGGTCGACGTAGAACTCCTTGCTGCGGTCCACATCTCTCGTCGGGAGGGGGACGAGTTCCAACCCCATGTCCATGGCCGCGTCTCCTTCGTCTCGGTGCGATCAGGTTGGTGCCATCAGGGCGCGGGTCGTGTCGTCGAGCCCGGCGGTGTCTTGCAGACAGTACGACGTGACTGCGCGAGAAGACTTCCGGGAGCGTGTTGAAATGCACGTGCCCCGTCCGTTGGAGGGATGGGGAGCAAGTCCGCCCGTCCGCCTATAGCCGTCGTCCCAGAAGGAGACCGCCGTGTCGCTCCAGGCCAGCCCCAGCCCGAACGAGCAGTACGCCGCTCAGCACATGCGCAAGGTCGTCGCCTATGAGCTGTTGTCTCTCGACGGCGTGGCCGAGGATCCCGATCGGTTCATCAGCGTGTGGGACGACGATGCGGATGCCCACCTCGCCGAGGTCATCGCATCCCAGGACGTGGTGCTGCTCGGTCGGCGGAGCTATGACGAGTGGGCCGAATTCTGGCCGCAGAGCGAGATCGAACCATTCGCCTCGTTCATCAACCCCGTGACCAAGTACGTCGCGACGTCGACGCCGCTTGATCGCGAGTGGACGAACTCCCGTGTGATCGATGGGGGACTGGTGGACTTCGTCCGGCAGCTCAAGGCCGAGCCGGGCGGCGATATCGGCGTACATGCCAGCATCTCCATCACCCAGGAACTGCTCGCCGCCGGTCTCGTCGATGAGCTCAGTCTGGTGATCGCGCCGGCGATCGTCGGAAGTGGCAAGCGACTGTTCGAGGGGGCGCCTGCTGTGCGGCTCGATCTGATCCGGCAGGCTACGACACCCGCCGGGCATCTTCTCCTCGACTATCGCGTGATCGCGAGCGACCACGACTCGGTGTGACCGCCAACCGGAGTGACGCGGCGCTGTCTCGCTGGCGGCTACCCGCGGCCGCTCGAGCCGCCCGCTACCTCGTAGCTCCACACTTCGCTGTGGGTGGAAACCGGGCGCGGTGCTTCGCCGCCTGCGCGCTCGACAGCTGAACGGTGGCCCTCGGTGAACCCGGGCGAGGACACCCACGCCTGGAACGACTCCTCGTCGCGCCAGCGGGTGATCACCAGCCACTGCTCCCTCTCGTCGGTCGGTCGCAGCAACTCGAAGCCCTCGAAGCCGTCGGCGTCGTCGACGGCCCCCGCGCGCGCAGCGAACCGATGGGCGAGCTCGTCGCCGGAACCGGCAGGGACCGTGATGGCATTGATCTTGATCGTGGTCATGCGACCAGGCTGCCATCGACCCGTGCGCCGCGCCGTCGGGCCCCTCTAGCCTGGGTGGATGCGACGCTTCGACGACGAGGACCTCACCGGCGCAGAGTTCCGCGAATGCGACCTGAGCGGGGCGCGCCTGGTAGGCGTCGTCATGCAGGACGTCGAGATCGACGGCCTGGTCACCAATCTCGTGGTCAACGGCGTCGAGGTCATGCCGTACGTCGAGGCGGAACTCGACCGCCGGCACCCGGTGCGGCTGCTGATGCGCTCCGATCGGCCGGACGATCTGCGCGAGGCATGGCGGCAGTTGCAACGCGATTGGGATGCGAGCGTCGAGCGCGTCCGGTCGATGCCCGAGGGCAGCGAACATCGGGGCGTCGGTGGCGAGTGGTCGATGGTCGAAACCCTGCGTCACCTGGTCTTCGTGCACGACTCGTGGTTTCGACGCTGCGTCCTCGGGGTCACCGAGCCGTTCACGCCGATGGGGCTTGGTCCATCGTTCGTCATGGACCAGGAGGGGATGGGCGTCGACCCCTCGGCCCCGCCGAGTCTCGATGCCGTGCTCGCCGTACGAGCCAGGCAAGTGTCGGAGGTCGAGGGATGGCTGTCTGCTGTCACGCCGGATCAGCTGACCGGGACCGCGCCGATCCCCGACGACGACAGGTGGCCCCCTTATGCCAAGGGTCGGACGGTGCGGCAATGCCTCGGCACGGTCCTCGGCGAGGAGTGGGCCCATCGCGGGTTCTGCGAGCGGGACCTTGAAAAGCTCACCCAGGCTGTGCCAGCCGATGCGGGCACTCCTGATTCCTGACGCGTTCACGACGCGGAGTCCGGTAGCGTCCAGGAGACCGCGGCATCCTCGAAGCCGACCCGAGAGGGGATCCCCGCCCGTGGAGAATCTGCGAGTTGCCTCGCCCGCTGCCGTGACCGAGAAGGTCATCGAGGTGTTCGCTGGAGATCCGGCAGTCAGCCAGCTCACCGTGATGCGCGGCGCCTCCCTCGTGCCCGAAGGTGACGTCGTTTCGGCCGACGTGGCGCGCGAAGCCGTCAACGACATCCTCGACCGCCTCTCCGAGCTTGGCATCCGTGACTCCGGCACCATCCACATCGAGCCGGTCACCACCTGGATCTCGCGCGCGGGCTGGGACGCCGAACGTCGTACCCCTGGGGCTGGCCCCGACGCAGTCGTGTGGGCCGAGGTGACCCAGCGTGCCTACGACGAGGCGGAGTTGAACTGGATCTACCTGGCGTTCATGACGCTCGCGACGCTGCTGGCGTCGATCGCCATCGTCATCGACTCACCGATCCTGGTGATCGGTGCGATGGTGCTCGGGCCGGAGTTCATCGCGATCGCGGCGCTCGGTCTCGCGCTCGTACGACGCCGTCGTCGACTCTTCGCGGCGGCCGCGCGCACACTGGTCGTCGGCTTCGCCGTCGCGATCGCTGTCAGCACGGTCGCTGCGCTCGCGGCGCGGGGGCTCGGCTGGGTGTCGTCCCAGGACGTGACGGGGCCGCGGCCCGGCACCAGCTTCATCTACAGCCCTGACAAGTGGTCCTTCATCGTCGCCTTGATCGCCGCTGCGGCGGGTGTTCTCTCGCTGACGAGCGACAAGGTGGGCGGCCTCTCGGGAGTGTTCATCTCGGTCACGACGGTTCCCGCCGCGGGCAACGTCGCCCTCGGCATCGCATTCGGGGCCGGCCACGAGATCCTGGGCAGCGTCGCGCAGTTGGCCTTGAACGTCTCCGGCATGGCGCTCGCCGGGTGGTTGACCCTGGCACTCCAACAGGTGATCTGGAGGCGGATGCCGGGGCGCCGCCGACGGGACCTCGCGCGAGATCACGGCTAGGCAGATTCTGATCGGCAAGGGATCGCGTCACAATTGTGGCCATGACGATCGAGACCCTGCGCGAGGTCCGCGACCACTTCAGCGAAGTCGTCGACCGCGTTGAGCACGAGCACGCCCGGGTCACGGTGACGCGCAACGGCCGCCCGGCCGCCGTCATCCTGAGTCCGGACGATCTTGCGGAGCTCGAAGAGACCCTGGAGATCCTGAGCGACCCGCAGGCCCTGGCTGACATCCGCGAAGCGGACGCTGCCTACCGCAGCGGCGACGTCGTGCGCGGTGTCGACGCTGTCCGAGCGCTCCGAGGGTGACCACAGGCGCGCCGTACGAACTGGTCCTCGCGCCACCCCGTGTCTTGTATCGGATCAACGAAGATCTGCACGAACTGGTCGTCCTGCGAATTGAACACCGCGGTGACGTCTATCACCGCCGATGAGCGGCGACACGTGCAGAGCGCCGGGAGGCGGCGGAATGCCCTACGTCTCGGAGTCGCCCGGTGAGATCAGCTCGATGCGCGGGAAGTAGGTGCGGTATCGGCGGGCGTCGCGGGTGAGCAACCGGTGGCCGACGATGGCGGCGTGGGCGCCGATGTAGAAGTCGGGCAGAGGGCTGTGCTTGGTGCCGCCCCGCTTGCGGTACGCGAGGAAGGCCTTGCCGGCGAGGAAGCCGGCGTTGTAGGGCAGCGGCTCGCGTCGGAAGGTGGGCTCTGGCAACGCCTGGTCGAGCGCCTCGATGGAGTCGTAGCCGACAGAGATCTCGGCGTAGATGATCGGGTTGATGACGACCCGCCCTGCGTCGATTGCCTCGGCCAGGCGCAGGCCCGACCATGGTGCCCAGATCGGGTCATCGGTCACGATGTCGAGCAGCACGTTGGAGTCGACCAACGTGGCGGCAGATGGGGCTTCATTCCCCACGCAGCAGCTCCATCAGCTCGTCGGTGCTCATCGTGGTCGTGGCGGTGCGCCGCATCCGGGCGACGCTCCGCTCGCCGCGACTAGTCGCGGCGTGGGCATGCACGATCCGCAGGGTGTCGCCGTCCTCGATGACGTTGACCTCGTCACCCTCGGCGAAGCCGTGCTTGTGGCGCAGCTCGGCCGGGATGGTGACCTGGCCC
>Ga0131853_10026224_pt1 | contig 10485 bp, 6 predicted proteins | sample TergutLab28metaG_FD_92764 | JGI IMG/M metagenome (GOLD analysis project Ga0131853, IMG submission 92764) | Labiotermes labralis P1 segment gut microbial communities from Petit-Saut dam, French Guiana - Lab288 P1 (version 2) (version 2) | ecosystem: Host-associated > Arthropoda: Insects >... | reverse complement strand
CCGTTACCTCGTCCCTCCTAGGTCCAAATATTCTCCTCAACACCATATTCTCAAACACCCTCAGCTTCCTTTCCTCCCGCAATGTCAGCGACCAAGCTTCACACCCATACAAAACAACAGGCACAATTATAGTTCTATATATCTTGATCTTTAAATTTTTGGATAGCAACCTGGAAGACAAAAGATTCTGCGCCGAATGATAGTAATCTTTTCCTGACCTTAACCTACTCTTAATTTCTTCCGCAATAGAATTTTGATTTGTTAAAGTTGTTCCCAAATATTGAAATTCTTCTCTATCGGCCAACAGACGAGTCTACAAACATTAAAAGCCAATTTTACAGGCGAAGGGCGCGGAACATTCCTAATTAGGCCTGAAATTCTGTACATCCGCTATATGAAGAGGCCTGTCATGCCCTGCAAGATACAATTACACTAAACACACAATGCCGGTCTTGTCTGCATCAGTTCCACGTGTTTAAGTGCAACGCGCCAGATACGCTGTCTGGCTATAGAGACGCTACACAAACACGAGTAGCCGAACTGACCAGAGTCAACGCTGACCTTCCGTTTCATAACTGTAACTATATTGAAGAGTTTATGGCACACATCTCCTGTTATTCGGATATCCAGAATATGGATAGCAAAAACTGTAAATTAAGTAAGAAGTCACTTCTAACGGGTACTGACGATGGCGTGTAGTTACAGTAACACTGACACTTGTCTATGTTGGCCACCCTTGGCTCCATTCAACGTCCCCCAATTTGTACGGGTGGCCAACTTATGGACACCAAGTGGCACTATGAAAATTGAACCATGTACTATCATTTGCGCAAACGTGCATTTCAGCGTGCAGAGACAGGTGGTAAAAAAAAAATCAGTCCCATTACAGGCCCGAGGTGCCCAGCGAGTTCCAGGAAGTTAAGCTTCCCAGATTACGTGACAATGGCCCAGGACGCACCGGCCGCTTTTTACCCTCAGGAAATACTCCTGGTACCCACTTCTGTTAGAGGATGAGTCCACCCCAGGGACATAGTGCAATGGGAAGGATTATGTCAATGAAAAATTCCAGTGACACCAACTGGAATCGAACCAGCGACCATCCGATTTGTAGCACAGCGCCTTAGCCACCGTGCTACCGCGGTCCCCCGCAGGAAAAGGTGGTCTAATTGGAAAACAAGTACACAATCCTGTCTGTGAACTTGAACTTTAATTAAACTATAATAGGGCAGATGCCAATAAGAAATTCCAAGTCTGCCCATACTTGTGGAGAAAATATGGAGGTATCATGGGCAACAGGTAGTTACGTCAACGAATGAGGATTTCGGCCCATGTACAGTATGACACAAAAAAAATTACATCCCTTACGTCGGCCAACATACTAAGGATGCACTTAACATAAGCAGCATAGCACTACAATGTGGAATGCTGACCAAGATTCAAGACACAAAAGTGGCCATGTTATGGAGTAATGACCAAGAATAATAGAGAAATTTGTTCGTTCCGTACAAGTGTGGGTAGCTGTGACATATGGCTAACTTACAGTACAGTACAGTACTGTAAATCTAGCACATTAAAACCTTCACAGGTCTTGCTCTACTATTTTTCTCACCTTTGCCATCATCTGGTGTTCGAAAGAGAGCACAATAATTCAGGAACTATATAAGCAGGATTACATCCATACAGTCCTCGTCATTCTAAACGAAAACCCTTAGCGCAAGTCTCACAAACCTTATGGGCCTCCTACATCCGCCATGTTACAGCAGATTCTAAGGAAGCAGACCAATACTGGCACCTCAACCGTCCAGACTGCAGAAACACACAGATCTACGCGCACATGAATTCGTGCACTATCCCGACTTGTGAGGTCAGCCTAGGCTCGCTGAATTTACCGGCGCCAGAAGCTGGAGACTTTGTGTAATTAATCCTCATACACTTATTCCCACCCTCTGGTGAAAGGTCGGACAGACACCTACTAAGATGATTCTGACAGGAAGAGCCGTTCGGATCCACTGGACCACGGCGACAGAAGTGCCTTCCCAATTATTCCGCGTCATTGTTTACCCACGTACACGAAAGTCGGCAGGTGATCAATCTACTGACATAACCAATTGGCAATACGTTATACAATCTATTAACCTGAAAATTCAATCATACGGTTCAACGCATGAAACGCGTCACAGCTCTGGTGGTCACACGCTGATATTCGCTGAAGAGCCTCCGGTTCATTCCCGGATGTCGATGCGAGATAGCAGCCGAAGACGTGACACTGGGGCGTGTAGGGATCCGAGTTCATTGGTTTTCTCCATGCCAATCATCATCAATCTACTATTCCTTCTATCACAGCCACTTACACAGTGCGACGGCAAAGTGCCAAAAGGCATCATTTTTATATTTAAGGGTGCGGGTCATAAAAAGTAAACAGGGTAAGAGTTGTCACCAACACTAAACAACACACTTCACCATTTGTATAAACAAAAACAATCCCTGAACATGCCCCGACGGTTCCAGAAGGATGAGGTTGCCAGACTGCAAGACAATCGACACATTAAGTTGGTAAAGTTGTCAGCCCTACGCCCCAGCCGCTTTCAACAGCCACCTCCCCTCCCCTCCCCCTCCCCCCGGAAATATTCCTGGCACTCATTGTTGTTAGAGGCTGAGTCGACCCAGGGTCACGGCACGGCCGGAACGATTATGTCAATGAAGATTAGGAATAGAACCCGCGACCTTCCGGCTTGTAGCGCAGTGCCTCAACCAACTGCGCCACCGCGTGACCCTCACACTTTTAACAAAAAATCAAAATATATTAAACTGCTGAATTTATAACAGCATTTATCTCTGCTTACGTATCTGGTACATTATCAAAGCAAAGCCCTTTTCAGCCTTCAGGCCCCCCAGAAATCGACAGTAAGCCTGGCCACATTCTATATTGCAATACGATCAGTGGCAGGTCGCACACGTTTTCAGACTTCTGGACAAGACCAAGCTGCATACTGACTTTCATATTCTGTGGGTTCTGGACTTCCTCCCTGGCCCGACAATTGGGTGATCAGTTTATGAGGTCTCTTATGGTTCATGCAACATTCCAAGACCTAACTCTCTCTTCCGATACGTAAGATGAATACAACTGCATATATTCCCCCATTCAGATAACACTGGAATTACCCTCCCAAACATACACTAACACTTTTACTTCGCGCAGTAAAACAGTAATTGAAGGTTCTACGGCCATGATTAAAATACTTACTACCCGAATCACTGATATGACCGGACTACCGCATACAAATTACATTACAAGACTTCAATTCGAACGGACTATACGCTGACATTTTTCCTTCCTGACAGCACAACAAGATAATCCACTGAAGACGTACAGACAAGGTCCGGTACTGCCCAGTGGGCACACAAACACACACCAGGCTACGGGCTGAACGATATATGATTAATCTAGGTTTGGTCTCCGGCAGGAATGAGAGGTTTTTTTTTCTCTTCACAGCGACCGGATCGGATGTGGAGCCTATCCAGCCTATCCAACGGCTAGAAGAGGCTCCTTCCTTGGCGACACGCCTGAGACATAAAGATGATACTCATCTCATTCTACGGGTGATACCAGGAGTGTGTGGAGCTATACTTCCACTTCCCATATACCTTCATACCATGGTGCTTCATTCGACACTGAGACACATTTACCGTCAAACTTTGCAGTATATGCCTCACGGGGCGACTGTAATGAAGTCTCGGTGTAGGAACCAGGGTAGTGCTGGCGAACCATTTTGAGGACGCGGGCCGAAACTGTCTATAAATTTCGAAGAAATCCTTTTAAAGTGCACATCGGAATTCTGAAGACCAAAATAGTCTTTGAGCCTTCCATAATTATTATTAATTACTGCATTATTATAATTAATGCATCTTATTACTTTTCTATTAAAGGCCCCATCGAGCATTATGATAATGAAGAAAATATGGCAGTAATTGGGGCTGCTACTACTTCCGGTTTGAAAAGGTTGTAAAACGCTTTGCCCAATGTCACGTAATCGCCCAGTCACCGCCAGACCGGCGCCCCAGTGATGAATATCCAGTAAACACTTCGCACCTCTCACGATTTGTGCAACAATGTGTCACTCACAGTTTCGTTTGGCACCAAAGGTAATTCATATGCAGTCAGATGTATATATATATATACATACACACACACACACATTCTTCACACTACAGAGACGCTGGTTGGGCAAAAGAAATTTTTTAGAAAAAAAATGGGACAGCAGTGAATGCCGCGTGCCATAGGTTCGTCAGCCCTGACCTACGGACACAATTGCCGTCAACTTAGATAGTACGTGCCGCACCGCCGGACTGTGATGGAAGTCACAGCGTAGGGCCTAACAATGAATACACACATTTTCTGACCTCAGAGGTCTCGGATTTTCCCAAAACAAAACTGACATGTATGTTTCGTCTTCTAGTGTATTTCTCTTTTGCACACTCTGGTCCTCGGTTACGTAAAGACGCTGTTTACAAGTCTGAGGTAAGGATAAATTTGGGGTATGGCTTTGGAACCGCGAACTTCTTATAATGGTTAAAAAGTGGGCCAGTTTTTGTGGGTTTGAAGGTATGTACTGAAGTTTGGGACGACGGTGCTGCCACAGTTCTGCCCGGAAGACAGGCTGCAGGTTCATACAAAGCGCTGGTACCTATCTACCAAACTACACGGCGTCACACCCACGAAGACTGTAATCTTCATTTAAAGATCGTGAGAACCTCAGTTCTTGCCACTCATTTCGGTTTTCTGGACAGGTGCAGAAAATCTCGCCCCAACCGGGATTCGATCCCCGGACCGTCAAGCCCGTAGCGAGTCGCTGTACCGACTGAGCTATGCCGGCCCACAATCAGGTGTTTACTGAATTAATTTGTAACATGCTATTCTTCTGTCACGATTACAATCGTTTAGCAGCACATCCTTCTAGTCCGAACGCCCACCAATTTGACACACACAAGACACGTGCCAAAAACACAACCATACACGCTACGTTATCTTCAGCTGGTACACATTAAGACAGTACATCGTCAATGCCATCAGGACGCAGTCTTGAAGCATACATAACGTCGTTACAGTATGGCGATACCTTACGAGACTTGTCCACTAAAACACCACGTATCTCCCACGATAAAAATGACCTACTGGTGTCAAGAGACCTGCCGCAAGAAAATGCCTCCGCCTGATATGCTTTACAGTACTTCTCGTGTACCTTATAACACGTGTCTTATCTCTTTTGTGGCGGAAGCAAGCACAGTAAGGGCAATTTAATCACTCGCACACTGTAAATTCACAAAATATCCCTTACGCAAGTATATTTCCAGACTTCTTAAACGGAAAATTTCCGATAGCCGCAACAATGAGCGTGGTTAGTAAGGGGATGGGTGACCGCTGAGGACCACCGCGTGCTGTTGGCAATCCACAGGGAAACGCCTCGCTACAGGCTTTTAGCCACTTAGGTCAGAATTTCTCAAATCAGGTGACTGCTGAATGCTTAAGCTAACAGGGCTGCACAGACGATCGGAAAATGGTCAAGGTGCAAGGGTCACACTGCAGGTCCTGCCCTACGTTTAAACATTTAAACCGAAAACGAAATTATACGTTCAATTTACAAACTAAATTCTGCCCACATGACGACACACTCCTTGGTCGGGCACCGCAAAATGCAATCAGCAGTTACGACGGCGCAATTGAGAAGTCTCAAAGCTGTAAGAAAGCTATCATGTAAACAATATAGAGGCAGCCCAGACCAACCGATAACTTTCTGAATGACACAATTTTTGATAATCAATTCATAAGAACATGTGACAGTATTAACACTTCGAACACAAGAAAGAAACTGAAGTTCACAGTAACAGACCTAACAACAAGGCAACTCGTGACGTGAACAGTAACAAAGCTGACAAGGGCTTTAGGGGCCACTCAGTATTACATAGGCCCCACTCAATTCCACAATTACTTCATACTCAGAACTACCGACCTGTCACTGGAGTGGGGACAAGGATTACAGTATCCCCCACCTCGGCCACTCAAGTGACTTGTTATATAACCCAAAGAGTTAAGTGACCTCACTCACAGAACAAACGAACGTGCACTCAAAAAAAAACCGCAATTGAAAGAAACGACTACAAATATAAGAACGGGCAAAACCAAAAACACGGGGCCACCAACAACGATATGTCAATACCAATTACGATTTTGAACTACCCAATTCTATGTAGGTCATTAATGTTTAGTACAAGCCCCTTGTATGCTCTATCTTGTCTACTTCCTAACTGGGCGTACGTAGGATTTTTGGCTTCCGGAGCGGTGGGCCGAGATAAAAAAAAAATTTCGGAACCTCCAACAAGGGCGGACCGGCCAAAAAGCTTTACATGAGATTGGGGTTAAAAAAAAAAGTCGTACCTAATATACAAACGAAACATGGAATAGTACCAGAAAACATTTATTTTTTATTATCACATAAAAATTAGTATATTTAAAAAAATTGAAGTCAAAATCACGTATATCAGAATATTATAATTAACGATGGAGCAAACACTCGCGAAATGTAACCTAACGAATTTTCGCAAATGTTCGCAAACAGCAACACCCGTACAATGCAATATACTTAAAATTAATTACGCGCTAAATGCAAATGCATTTTATCACTAAAATGTTGTACGTCTACATGTTCAGAATTTTTATATAAAATCCCGTTTACATGAGAACTAAGGAGAAATAGTTTTTTTTTTTTAAACAATCGGTTCAGAGGAGCCACGTTTTGCAACACATACGGTTATCAAAATATATGCAACACGGCCGGACACTTAGTCCCCTTCCGAAACGCTCAGCCTCGGTTATGTTTACCGCCTTCCTCCCCCCCCCCCCACCTCCCCCGTTCTCGTCGCCAATGCCCGGACGAATAATCACAATAGTCGACCTTTAACATAAATTATAAACTTTAACAAGTCACAATTAGAAATTGAATGTACTTTTATTCGGTGCAGTAATTTAAGATTTGCTGGGTGCAAAAAAATCACATTTTTCGTTCAAAACACTTTGCTGCCAAATTTGTAGTCCCTTCGGCTCCTGTGTTCGGGGTGGCCAAACAATTCGCACCCCCTACCCAACTACTCACTTGTTTCCGCGTGGCAAAACAAAGAATGAAATGACAAATAACAGGTGCGTTGCTTAATTCAAAATGACCTGTTGTCCCGTTTGGCCAATACAAGTTAAGAAACTATACCGAATATACATTATATCTGACGTGGAGATGGTGCAGTGGTGTGAGACGTGCCCGTTCCGCACTCACGAGCGATACCGCCCATCTTCACTCACGTCTTCGGAACTCTTTTCCGTTCCTCCGGGCAAATGTCGGGATACTACCCCGACAAGCTCATAAACAGCTCCCTTCCAAATAACATTACCAACTCCAGTCTGCGAGAAAAAACCTCATCAAGAGATCTCCCCACACAAACTTCACAATCATTCCTTGCGTTATCGCTATCCAAGACACACACGTTCGGTCCACTGCAAAATCCTACGAAAACCGAATGTGGTTACACAGCTTCGCCCATTCGTATTATTTCATCTTTTATTCGAAAAGTAACGTTATAACCTACAATTCTGATGAAAGGTCTGGCAGGTCTGGTTAAACTTGATTTACGTCAACAGGCCAACCAGACCTATGAAGCGGGCAATAGCCTCATTTAATAAACTAAAAATACTGTATAAAGCATTACACACCCAAATCACGCGTGCGAACTAGGCGAGGTTCCAACGCATCCGAAAACCTCGTTCCTGCTGCTACATCAGAGAAGAGAGCCGTTATATTAAAAAAAAAAAAACCTTTCATGTGCGATTCTACCTTACACATTCAACTCTGCAGTATTACGCACACGCAGATATACCTGTATATCTTACAAACCTCCAATACGACCGCCGGCCGGTTCGAATTTCATGCGATTTTGAAATGTATCCTGCGTCACACGACACGGTGCAGTTTGGTAGAAAGGAATGAGATTACGGTTAAACCTGCTATCTCCGATATACAAACAGAAGATGTGGACATCTTGACGAAGGAAACAACATTTGCCCCAGAAACGGTGGTATGCATCTAACCAAGCAGGCCTACAATCTGCCACAATCCATAAGACATTCTTCACACATACCAAAGTGAAAACTGCATTTCTTACACAACCTGAATCAGTTTCTCCGGTCCTATTCCGGGCAAGTGTCTGCAAACAGTACGGAATCGACTTTTTCCACACTCTCACGTACCTAACCCATCATTCTTCCCATATGTTTTTTTAAAATGCTTTATTAGTTGAACGCTTCCACAGTTACGGGTCGTACGGGCCCATAATAACAAACAACTAACTGCATGCAGCAGAGTCCTTCTCAGAAGCTAACCGGTTTTCGGCTAGTCAAGAAATTCCCCGCATTTTGTGGAACTCCAAGGTTCATTACCGCATTCACGAGCTCCCGCCACATGTCCCTATCCTCAGCCAGATCAATTCAGTCCATGCCTCCCTACCCCACTTCTTGAAGACCCATTTTATCCTGCCATCTACGCCTAGATCTTCCAAATTTTCTCTCTCTTTCAGGTTCCCCACCAAAACCCTGTATGTACCTCTCCTGTCTCCCCTGCGTGCCACATGCCCCATCCACCTCATTCTTCTTGATCAAACGAATATTTTGTGAGAAGTGCGAGTCATAAAGCTTCTCGTAACGTAGTCCTCCCCATTGCCCTTTCACCTCTTCCCTCCGGGGCCATAGTGGGCCTGCATATAGTTACTAAGGAAAAATCCCTGTAGAATCAAACCCCGACCTTCCAGCCCACAGCCCGTCGCTCTGTTAATTCGACTGTTCTGGCTCTAAATTCTGGCACTTATTTCATGTAACATCCAAGAAGACTCGAATCTACAGCAACGTAACTGTAAGAACCTGCATTTTAAAAGAATCTGCATCACAAGCTTTTCCTTAATATCTTAGCCCGTCTCCTTAGCAGCTCCAAAAGATTACTACAAATAAGTGCTAACAGCCTGTCAACATTCCTTCCTACTGTAGGCATAAGCACAGAGTGTACATGCTAATAACGCCATACATTGGCACAACACGCCTAATATGCGAGACCGGATAGTGACTAGGCTACGGGATGAACGATATGGGATTCGATTCCTGGCAGGGGCAAGACATTTTGCTCTTCTCCGTAACATCCACACCGGCCCACCCAGCCTCGTATTTAACCCTTTGCCCCTGGAGCTGGACATTTACAGTTTGGCACACCATTTATGTAAAATGTGAATATTTTATGAACCAAGAAGGGCAACATTAGGAAATACACGACATTTTGTGGAGGAATAAACGAAGATGGTGAGAGAAAGTCTAAAAAAAATAAATATATATATATATATATATAAAGCGTACTCTGGGGAGTAGCGGTACGTCTGTCCTATATGTAGTATGCATGGTGCCTAAAAGTTAACATGCTCCACTCCATCTACATACCCTCATGGCGTGTGTAGGGACAAATTTACACCAAACACGAGGTACGCGCATGAAAATGTCTTGTGAAAAAAATTAACGTATAATTACTGTTTCTCGAATCTCATTATTCAAGGCTGTATAACCAATACACAATCTCGATATAGCTCTCTGGTAGCAGAATCAGAGGGTTAAACACCCCAACTGGTCACGATATTCTGCCAGTTCCACCCAACTTCCATTCTCACGAACAATTTCCCTAAAATCCATCTTACTAATTAACTCTGTGTAGCAGAACCCGAAAGTTCAGCACCGCTAATATCAAATCCCGCAGCTAGACACGATCCTGAGCCAGTTCTATCCTCTTCTCATCGCGACAAGATTTACATATACATCCATACACTACATACAGGGCGTCCCAGGAGGAATGTGTCAGACTTCGGGAGAGTGTTCCTTATGTTAAAGTATACCGATATAACCCAAAACACCTATGTCCAAAGTTGAACGGTTACGGAGATAATGGCCAGAGAAGTCTGAAACTTTGACACCTGTTACACACTTATTGATTACCAAATACATATTAAAACTGGCAGGAATATGGGGTTTCTGTAATGTTAATATCTGTACTTAACATCAAACTAACCTGTGAGTTACATAAAGCCATTAAATTGAACTACAAAAACACTCGCACTCATGTCATAGTTGTCCTTAGGGTTACAAGCACTATACATGAGAAAGCCCAGCGGTGACGTAACATTGCTGACTGCGCAAAGCGTCACGCAGGCACAGTGAACACTGCATTCCCCTCTCAAGGCCGCTAGCATTGTCACGTGACGTATCAGCTGTGCAGGTTCCAGTATTTGGAGCCGCAAGAAGCCCCCACTTTTCTCTGGCCATTATCTCCGTAACCGTTCAACTTTGGATATAGGTGTTTTGGGTTATATCGGTATACTTTAACATAAGGAACACCCTCCCGAAGTCTGGCACAT
>Ga0131853_10026223_pt1 | contig 10485 bp, 7 predicted proteins | sample TergutLab28metaG_FD_92764 | JGI IMG/M metagenome (GOLD analysis project Ga0131853, IMG submission 92764) | Labiotermes labralis P1 segment gut microbial communities from Petit-Saut dam, French Guiana - Lab288 P1 (version 2) (version 2) | ecosystem: Host-associated > Arthropoda: Insects >... | reverse complement strand
GCCACTTGTTTTAACGTCACTATGTGTGCCACCTGCTTTAGCGTTATTGTGTGCCACTTGTTTTAACGTCACTATGTGTGCCACCTGCTTTAGCGTTATTGTGCGCCACTTGTTTTAACGTCACTATGTGTGCCACCTGCTTTAGCGTTATTGTGTGCCACTTGTTTTAACGTTACTATATGTGCCACCTGTTTTAGCGTTACTGTGCGCCACCTGTTTTAACGTTACTATGTGTGCCACCTGTTTTAGCGTTACTGTGTCACCTGTTTTAACTTTACTATGTGTGTCACCTGTTTTAGCGTTACTGTGTCACCTGTTTTAACTTTACTATGTGTGTCACCTGTTTTAGCTTTACTATGTTTGCCACCTGTTTTAACATTAGAGCGCCATCTGTTTTAATGTTACTATGTGTGCCACCTGTTTTAACGTTACTGTGTGTGCCACCTGTTTTAGCGTTACTGTGTCACCTGTTTTAACGTTACTGTGTGTGTCACCTGTTTCAGCGTTACTATGTGTGCCACCTGTTTTAACATTAGAGTGCCATCTGTTTTAATGTTACTATGCGTGCCACCTGTTTTAACGTTACTGTGTGCCGCCTGTTTTAGCGTTACTGTGTGCCACCTGTTTTGACGTTACTGTGTGCCACCTGTTTTAGCGTTACTGTGTGCCACCTGTTTTGACGTTACTGTGTGCTACCTGTTTTAGCGTTACTGTGTGCCACCTGTTTTGACGTGACTGTGTGCCACCTGTTTTAACGCTGGAAATTGTCTGCCCTTTACCTATCCATTCTCTGTTTCATACCATCCTCAGAACAAACTAGTAAAGAGCTGGTCCCATATTGCTGTCATACTCCTCATTCCGTGCACTGTCAATGGTTCACAAATCCTTACAGTACCAACAAATGCGCACTTTCACTATTACGAGGGGCTGCTGATAAGTCCTTAGCCCGACCAGAAAGGAAACAAGCTACAGCGACCAAACTTGGGATTTATTCAATGTACTCCCCACGAAGCTCAATACACTTCTTAACCCGTTGCTCTAACTTTCGCGAGCCACTCAAAAAAATTCAGAAGTTTGTCCGTCCAATCAGCTCTCCGCGGCATCAGTGACCTCCGCGTCGGACGAAAAATGGCGACCTTTCAATTGTTTTTCAGTCCAGGGAATAGGTGGTAGTCCGACGGGGCCAGATCCGGAGAATAGGGTGGGTGATCAAGACACTGAAAGCCCAGGTAGGCCAGTTTCTTCTGCGTTGCAAGTGCCCGGTGAGCCGTGGCATTGTCGTGCATGAACAAGGCATGCTTGGTGAACTTCCCGCAGCGTTTTTCCTTCAAAATGTCCTTCAGTTTCACCAGCAGAGATGATTAATACTCCGCGTTGATAGTTTGGCCCTTTGGAAGATAATTAATGAGGAGGATGCCGTCTTGATCCCAAAAAATCGAGGCGAGAATTTTTCCGGCGGGTTTTGCACTCGGATTTTTTTGGGCGGAGTGAGCCGCTATGCCGCCACTCCACTGATTGTTGCTTTGACTCCGGGTCATAGTGATATAACCAGATTTCACCCATGGTCACCAATCGAGAAAGGAAATCATTTGGATCACGCCAGAAAAAATCCAAATTTGCTCAGACGACTGGCACCGTTGACGTTTTTGATCCGCGTTCAGTCATTTCGGGACCCACTTCGCGGAGAGCTTCCGCATGTCCAAATCTTCATGAATGATGGACCCAACCCTATCACGTGAGATGCCCAGTTGCTCAGCTATTGATTTAGCCGAAATCCGGCGGTCTTCCAAGATTAGCTCGTGAATTTGATCAATAATCTCCGGGGTGGTCACTGTTTTAGGTCGTCCAGGACCAGGCACATCACAGATGGAAAACATACCACGTTTAAACTGGGCCACCCAGTTTTTGACGGTGGCATACGATGGTGCATGTTCCCCTAATGTTTATATCAGAAAGGCGTGAATTTCCTTCGGCGCATTGCCTTGCAGGAAAAAAAAATCTTAATGACAGCTCACGTCTCCATGTTGTTGAAATCGCGCGTTTCGCCTGACATACTTCCTTTCAGCCTCTGAAACAAGAAAAGACTTGCAATCCGGCACATGAACAGACCCCTTTTTTCCAACGACACTATCGATTCCGTCCTACGATATCGGGAATTAGATAGGCTAAGGACTTATCAGCACCCCCTCTTATGTATTTCACTGCTAACTAGCTGCTACATGTTTCGGCTTAACTGCCAGGATTTGTAAAGTAAAGAGATGGTTTCTGTAATAAAGTTGTAATGTGTTTTCTGTGAGGTATGAACGGACTTTTAAACATGAAAATGGGTCTTATAGCAAAAGAATGGTAGAGCCTGGACTGGATTCATCATGCTAAGTTCAGGGACAAGTGGCTGGCTGTAGTGAATGCGGTAACGAAGCTACGAGGGCAATTCCAAAATCAACTTCCGATTGGCTGCTTAAAAAAATACAAAACAGAGAACAAAACTTTATTATATGGAACAGTTGCGTACAAAACTGCATTACTTCTCCACATAGTTGTCATCCACATTAAGGCACTTGTCGTTCCGTGACAATAGTTTTTGTAGTCCCTCGTCAAAGAACGGTACCACCAAGTTATGCAGCCAGATGTTGACTCCATCCATGAGCTCTTCGTTGGTGTGGAAGCGCTGGTTAGCCAACCAGACTTTCATCTTGGTGAAGAGATGGTAATCGCTTGGCGCCAAGTCCGGACTGTAAGGAGGGTGGTCGAAAATCTCCCAGTTGAAGAGCTTGATTAACGCATTTGTGTGAGCCGCGGTGTGGCGCCGCGCGTCGTCGTGCAGGAGAACGACGCCTTTAGTGAGCATCCCGCGCCGTTCTTTTGGATCGACCTCCGAAGATTATTCAGCGTTTCACAATAAACCTCTGACGTTATTGTGGTCCCTGGTGCCATGAATTCTGTCAACAAAATTCCCTTACGGTCCCAGAATACGTACCTCACAGCTGGCGGTAGCGGCGATGATAGTGTCCGTGTGTCATCAGTAATTATTCCTACACTACGCAGCGAAAATGTAAGTGGGTGGGCGTTCAGCGATAACAAACGTTACTTTTTACTACTGAGCCTGCGCTTTGGCGATATGACAACTCATTTCTTTTTACCAACGAATCGGAGTTTTATTTGGGAATTGCCCACGTACTGGGGGGGGAGGGTATTTCTTGACTGGCTGAGAACTTGTTAGACTCTCAGGAAGGCCTGTGTTCCATGTACGTAGTTAGTTAGCCAGTCAGTCACTTAGATACAAGATTAGTCGAATGGTATTTAATCGAAGAAGACATATCAACTGAATATGAACTGCCTACCACGATATAGCCACCTAACCCTGTACAGACTCATAAACTGGACACCTTTATTATGGTCCAGTATAAAGTTCGTTGATTTTCAATGGGAAATATTCGCACTTTACAGAAGTTTCTTTACGTGTATACAGTTTGTATGAATATTTTTGTCCAGGCAAAAATGTATGGAATATTCTGAATTATTGTTAATGTTTTCAATTATCTCAAGCGGCAATTATTTCCCTGTCAATTCATACAAGTCATCCCTTCGTGATCGGCTAAGCTCTATTTTGTGGGAGATTTATCGGGCAGCTAAAATAATCCGCATATTGAAGGCATCTTCTGGCTGAAAAATTCAACAGACTGTAATCAGAATTGCACTAAAACAAACGTAATATTCTCCCCACACTGAATACACTAAAATGCGTTTTGCCCAACAGCAGAGCGAAGCTCACAGTAGATGAGAATTCAGTCTCAGATCGGACCAAATTTTTTATTTTATCACCCAGAATGTTGCAATCTGTCCGAAGACATTCAGCAATCGTTCTGACAGCCACTATTAATGGCATGTAGGAGATACATCCAGTGATACATCTCCTATTGAAACTCAATCACAGATGATTGGGTATGGTCTATGGGGGTGTTGCAGAGTATCAGTTAAATCTAGCTGCTAGATCTGCAGAGTAATACCGCTTAAACCTACGATTGTAATTTGGCCTTTGAAATAGAGATTTTGCCAGGCTGTTAGGATGATTGTTAAGCCTTTGCCCGTACGTGACACTGTAGTTACGTACTTCTTGTTTAACCGACAACACCTGTAAGTCACGTATTATCACCGCATTCGGCACAAACCACGGTGCTTCCGTAATTTTCTGTAACACTTTCGAGTGGAATCTTTCTAGGTTTTTTATATTAGATTTTGATGCTGATCCCCACTATTGTATACCATAAGTTCAGATAGGTTTTAGGATTGCTTCTTATAAGAGTAGCTTGTTTTCCAGCGATAACTGCGATTTTCGGACGATAAAGAACAAAATTTGTCAACCTGAAATTGCCTGAACAAGAATCAGGAACTGCGACATTCCGGTAAATGACTCAACGATTTACTGACATGAATGAACGATCAAGAAATAGAATCAATAAATACTGCCCCTACTACTTCCTCTTCGTGAAGCATTTCCCGGGAAAATGCTGCCCCCTAATGCTACGGAAGAATATATTACTCCGAGTTCGGAAACCTGTAATTAGCGGGTCACAAGCAGAAGCGCATATTATGCGAGGACAATGAAATGAACTCTTACAAAGCGGACAGTATTTAACGTTGATGTGCCGTCAATAAGGAGGAGGGAGGTCAAAGGCTGCATTTAGATTGCGTTTTAACGCACATAAAGGACAGAACACAAAAAGGTCAAACACAGCGAAACGACATAGTAAAACAACTGTATTAACGAAAAAAACTGTTTTTGTTTCCAGCTACAAGTTCCGGCATTAATGCAAGCCATCATCAGGCCAATTACAACAGCACGCTTATGCGCGCTTTTTAAAGCGTACCCTGAGAAACGGGATTGGAAAGCTTGTGAATACCTTACTATTTGAGTAGGGTTGATCATATTCAGAAAATTAGGGACAGGAAGCAGAGAAGGGATTTCGGAATGTATTCCTTTGTGAAAAGTACCATAAAAACTGGAACCAACTACCTGCAAAAGCGTTAGGGACTTCCCCTTCTATACCTAAAATTTTGAGATACAACGTTAGGAAAGCAATTATAAGCGGGATGAAGCGAAAGGAATAGAAGTGTGGCGAAAATCGTCTAAAAGTACAGTGAAGTGAAGTGAGGTGAAGTGTAGTGATCTGAGGTGAAATGGATCTGTAGGAAATTGAAATGGGGTTAAGCCAAATGAGAGTGTAGTGTAGTGAAGTGTAGTTGGGTGAAGTCTAAATGGGAAGAAGTGAAGTGTCGACAAGTGGAGTGAAGTGCAGTTAAGTGGAGTGAATGTCTTAGTAACAGGGTGTGTATCATTATTAGAAGATATACAGACCATATGAAGTTCTACTGATTCTTTCATACTCGTTTGGTTCTACCTTGTTCCATTGTATGTATAGTTGTATGTTGTGTACGCTTCTATTTAATTTTGTATATTATGTATTCTTATTGTGATGTATGTTCCGTTCTAGGTATTGTGTTTCATTGTGTTATCCTGTGTATTGTGTTTGTGTGTAAATGTGTACCGTACTGCTGCCACCGTGTGGCTAACCCAATTGCAGTTAACAAATATATCATACCATATCAATGGCAGAGAAATGTATAAATAAGAATATCGTATTGTTGTTACATTCAAAGGCGATGTTGGTGTCTAAATTCCCTTTGCATATGACATAAAATGTTTATTCAGAATATTATTAATATTATCAATTTCTGACCGTAATTCGTAGTTAAACTTCGATGACTTGAATTATCATTCCTTTCGTATGTCGGTCTATAAGTGAAGTCTTAAGATATTAAAACTTTTATGAATATTACAATTATTTAAAATCACCCAGCATCAGATTTTCTTTTCTGTGGCGCTGCGGCCCAACGCGGGCCATGGCCTCCTCATTCTTGAGGTTTCTAGATCACACTCATTGGACGCACCACAGTCGGTAGGACTTCTCTGGACGAGTGATAAGTTTGTCGCAGAGACCTCTACCTGACAACACACAACATTAACAACAGACAGATATCCATGCCCCCGGTGGGATTCGAACCCGCAATCACAGCAGTCTGCAGACCCGCGGCTTAGACCGCGCGGCTACAGGGACCGGCTGCATCAGATAATATTGTGTAAAAATTCTTAGAAAGTAATTTGACGTAATGTAAATTCTTGTGGGGGTTAGAAATGTCTGTACGCAGAGGATAGAACTGGAGTAATCTGGTTCATGTTGGACACTTTATCAGTTTTTCGCACATGTGATGTGCTCTAATCCTGGTTCGAACATTTTTGTGGCTTGCTTCAAAGGATTCCACTTCTACCTGCATACCAAAGCCAATTATATTAGTCTGAATGTTGTATTCCATATTTTGGGTAATTCCCCAGCGGTTGTTTTTATGCGCCGACGTTTAGGAACGCTCTGTCTGTTCCATTTTCATAGGCGGTGAAATCAGGAAGAATAACCGGTATCTCAGTTATTCTTCCTGCTTACACCGCCTATGAAGATGGAACAGACTGAATGCCTGAAACGTCGGCATATAAAATTCTGACGCCCTGGAATTACCCATAAGAAAGGATACAACATTCAGAACACAGCGAAAGTTTGAAATCAGGATTAGGCTGGATACACTTACTTACGGCACACCAAAAATATGCACTTCTTAGGCAGTACATACACACCACATTACTTTGCATTATACTTCCTACGACACGTTTCGGCTGTGAGCGAGCCATTGTCAGGGAGACGCAGTTCAAGGGACTACCCTCTTATGTCAACGTACATTTTCATTACACAGTTCAACTACTGTATCCGTTTTGTGTTACTGGACAGAGATTGACCGGTTCAACACTGATCAAATATATGTGTGTGTGTGTGTGTGCGTGAGCGTGTGCGTGTGTGTGTGTGTGTGTATGTGGGCATATTTATATACATATAATTAAATATTTAATTATTACGTAATATTAAAATTTAAAAGGTAATAAGCTTATTTAACTTATTTGTTTATCAAGAACAGTTTCTGCATACACAACTGCATGCTAAAGTTGTATTTACATTCTAATATCTGAGGGTTTTCCTTGCTTTTTCCTCAGTTGTAAGGCAAATGCCAGGGTATAAGTAGCAAACCGGGCACGGCCCGCAATCTTCCCATTAGGCGATAATTTTTAGGCAGTTAGTTCATCGTTAATCTTAGTTCGACCATCTGGGTTCAAGTCCCAGAAAGCCTTCCAACCAAAGTTCTTAATTGTGCTGGTGTACGTACTGTAATACTGCCACCGGGTGTCAACCCAATTGCAGCTAACAAATATACCAATACCAATATCAATATCCAAGGAATGTCGTCGCATTATTATTATTATTATTATTATTATTATGGATGTCTCTTGTCACAGACCTTTTCTTCCTGGTACTACTCTTGAACCAGCGGTGATCCACACCCCTCAGGCTTCTATTATTATTATTATTATGGATGTCTCTTGTCACAGACCTTTTCTTCCTGGTACTACTCTTGAACCAGCGGTGATCCACACCCCTCAGGCTTCTATTATTATTATTATTATTATTATTATATGGATGTCGCTCATCACAGACATTTTCTTCCTGGTACTTCTCTTGAACCAGCGGTGTTCCCCACCGCTTAGGCTTCAATTATTATTATTATTATTATTATTATTAACGTATCAAATTTCATAACGGTGTACCAGCAAGTGCGCTAACAGTCACAGCCAGCACTGAGCACAACGTACTCAGTCAAAGAGTACATTTGGTACCTGCGCTAAATTGACACATTTCATGGCGGTAATGCTGCATACGTCGAAGTAATACATTTGTTCGGCACAGTCAGCACTTCAAACTGTATCTCATCTGAACACTTTAATCTGCTTTCCTTATTTCACGTCTACTGAACGCCTCATCTGTCTGTGCGTTCCTTTGTTCTTAAATGCGTATTACACTGAATAACGAATTTTCGTGAAATTCGGCACTGAAGGCATGGCACTAAGGATTCTCATTCGAATAGTATCAACTAGGCCGCCATGTGCAGAAGTACGGTGTACTATTCCTCGGATACCCGTCCCTGATACTCCTTACCTCGTCATTATCGGAGCATACGTTGAAGATACTGGTTTCAAGCAACTTATTTCATGCAGCTGTTGTTTTACGTTGCATGGAACTAGTTGCTTGAAACCCATTTCTTCGGTCTGTGTGCCGTATTCAGAATCATGCATTTTCTTTGACGATTGAGACTCGTGTTCGTGAAACTGTTAGACATCTTGGTAACTGTGCACCAAACCACACAGCGTCACGTGCTAGTAATGCTAATTCCAAGAGAAGTTAGTCACTAGTTGCACGAACCCAACCATTCAACTTCGCCCTAAACCCAAAGAACAGGACAACCTATTGGTTCAGCACGGTCTAATTACTGCGTCCGGTCACAAGACGTCTCTGTGACCAGTGATAAGTTTTCATTACTGCACCAGTCCAACGTCTGCTTTTAAACTTTGCAGAATCCTTCGTACTGCCACTTACGGAGCCAGACTCATTAAACAACCAATCCACTTTATTCCGCCCCTCCCATCCCCTCTCCCCTCCCAACCCTCCCACGCCTCTTCAAACCCCATCCTCACATTCTTGTTTCTTTCGCTTTGTGAAACTGGAGGTAGCGTCCTCTATAGATCCGTCGCTGTCTAATTTCAGCATCTAAAATTAATGTAAGTAGGCGTAAGGACTGCTGTTAGAGTCACGGTTCATGAATTTCTCATAATACGGAAGGTTCAGACGTGAAAAGAATATGGCTTTAATCTCCGGCGAGATTCCGCCATCAAAAACTGAACTCTATTTGAATACTAAAGCTACCAAATTGTGTAAGAGAACTGAGCTTTACTCGGAACATGTAGCAGACGGTTCGTGACTGCGTGTCTGTTTTGTCGCTCTGTTGCCTTTTCCAAGGCAACATGTGCAGGCAGTTTCTATGTAATCGTACAGGTGGCAGCTGCGTCACCTGGATGATAAAGTGTTAACTCACTGCTCCAGTTTAAACTAACACATAACAGAATTTGGTACTTCAATTTCAAGGAATCTTTTCCAATTTAACGTATGTCTCATAAGTTTGTTCTAACAGGAAACATAAACGCCTTTGTCGCAGGTACAGTAACACATTGTGGGTGATACAAATGAGAGGCACATTGCTCAGGAAAAAGTAGTTGCCCATTTGTGTACCTGCAGCCTTGACCAACGACACACAGCTGAAGAACTTCATCTTTGTTAACTGAAAAGACCTGGACAGCTGGACAGCGTTCTGTTGCATGAAATTATTCGACATTTCAGAAGACCGAGAGTGTCTCGGACAAACCAAAGAGCAGGTTGCCCCAGACCTTGTCACAAGATACATTTTGTGCAACAATTTCATACAGATGATACATCTCTCAAAGTAAAATTTTGTGAGTGTTTTTTTAGTCATAAAAATTTCGAGAGAATAATAAGATGCTCAGCAATGTGTCGTGTTTCTACTTAAACGGATAAGCAAACGGACCCAAGACCGGGTACTGAGTCCAGCGCATTCCCCACGTCACAGGTGATACACTCACCAACAGACTAACCCCAGAACAACAGTGTGGTGCGCTAAATATGGCTACACTGTCTAGGGACCAGTACTGCTTGGAGCAGGGGCAGTGTGCACCGGACAGCACCTCCAGTTGTTGAATGGTTTGTTGCAACCGTACGTGGATGTCAACCCACTCGCAGTACGACGCTGATTTTATTTCATCACGATGGAGCGCCATCTCATCGCGTTGGCGAGGTGCCAAACTGGCTAGATGGATTGGGCGCATGGGAATAACGAAATGGCCACTAGGATCTCCGGACCTCAGGCCCAAAGATTTCTTCTCCTCTAGCATCATTTGAAGTAAACGGCATCCAATCCTGACCCACATACCATCGACGACCTTTAAGAAAATATCCACGCTGCTACGAAAGACATCACACTTCGGATTTCAGAATGTAGGTGATGCTGTGTGTAACAACATATCAACCTGTGCGAGCAAAAGAGGAACATCAGTTAAAATAACTGCTTATTCTATGGCACTAGAATTATGGAACATACTCTATTATATATAAATAATTCGCGATGCCGATCAGGCTTCGTATATAGAGTCTGAATGTTTATAAAATTAAGTAACTCAACAAATTTAAAACAAGAAACATGCTTACGATTAAACTGACAAATTTACTTTGGAGAATGCTCTATTTATATCAGATACCGACTTTTCTCCACGTAACTCGGTTACCAAAGCCTTGTTATGATGAACAATGCAGCATGTTAACCTTTTGGCGCCGGAATTATTTTTTAAATTTTAGCACCCCCTGTATATAAAATGTGAATAATACAAGAACCAAATACGTTAGAATTATGAAACAAACTGCATTTTGAAGAGAAAAAACGGTGAGTATATACCATGTTTAAAATATTCAGTACCTATATTTG
>Ga0131853_10026222_pt1 | contig 10485 bp, 13 predicted proteins | sample TergutLab28metaG_FD_92764 | JGI IMG/M metagenome (GOLD analysis project Ga0131853, IMG submission 92764) | Labiotermes labralis P1 segment gut microbial communities from Petit-Saut dam, French Guiana - Lab288 P1 (version 2) (version 2) | ecosystem: Host-associated > Arthropoda: Insects >... | reverse complement strand
TTTCGCTGATTTTCTCCAATAATAAGCACGAAATCACGCTGTTTGCTGATGGTCGCGCACTGATAAAAAACGCAGAAAGCGAAAGCCACGCCAAGTCGCTTTATGCGGAATACATCGGCCTGTAGATTTTCCATAAAACACATGAAAACACTTGCGTTTTTTATAGCGATGTGCTATACTATTGTTACGCAACCATGAAAGGAGAAACTTCATGAACATTACCACAATTGGGCGCAAATGTAATGCAGGCCCGGCATTTCAGGCACACGCCGAGAAAAAACTTACCAGGCTTGCGCGTCTGCTTGGCCCGGAATCTGACCAGGCGGATGTAAAAATCACCGCGACAGCTGAGAAAACCGGCATGGTGGTAGAAGTCACCGTGCGGTGCCGCGGCATGGTGTTGCGCGCGGAAGAAGGCGCGCAGCAAATCAACGATGCGCTGGACAGCTGCGTGGATGTCTTGGTGCGCCAGTTGCGCAAAAACAAAACACGGCTGGAAAAACGTGTCTACAAAGCAAAACTTGCGGATTTCGCCACAGAATTCGACACCGACCCGGTGGAGGAAGAAACCGATTATGGCGTGGTGCGCACCAAGACCATTGCCTGCAAGCCCGTGGACGTGGAAGAAGCCATCCTGCAAATGAATCTTGTGGGTCACCAGTTTTACCTGTTCCTCAACGCCGACAGCGACCAATATAACCTCGTCTATCGCCGCAACGACGGCACCTGCGGCTTGCTTGTGCCGGAAAGAGAATAAAAGCGTGAAAAGTTATTATCCCTCCTGCTCACGCTAGTGCTGCTGGCAAGCTTTGCTATGTCTGCTACAGCTGCCAATCACTCTTGGGCAAGGCGTTACATGTTTGGCTTGTCCGCTTCTCTAGTGGGCCCGCCATATCATGCGAGTATGCATTGTTTCCGCAAGCGAAGGCGGCTATACCGCCCATATTCATGTAAATCACATTACAGGCGATGTTCAAACTGAATTGCACTTGCATGCTGATGTGCGCCAAAGCAAAAACCAAAATTGAGTTGGTATTTGTTGAGAATATGCCGAATAGTTTCAGTGATTTTGAGCCAGGCGACATTCACCCGCCTGGCAACAATTCATTCCGCGCTGGTTCGCGTTTGGGTGGGTTTGGATGTAACAAATTTTGCCATTGTTTCACGTGAAACATTTTAAGGAGAAAAGAGAAGATATATGAAAAAGCTATTGTCCATTTTATTGGCAGTATTCATGTTGGTCGGATTTGCAGGGCTTGTGCCCGCCATGGCCACGCAGGCAAACCCTTTTGCGCCACCCGCTAACTTAGACCAGCTCAACGCACAACAACAGCTGGACTACTTCAATCTGGTGGTCAACCGCGTACGTGCGGAGCGTCCGGGGTTTGCACAGAGAAGTCGCCTGCATATCGAAGACATGCAGTTAAGCGGTGCCGCCAGCGTTGCAATGCCCATCATAAATGTCATTATGCGAACGCTCATACCCGGCAATTGGTGGTATAATGAAATTCGTGAAGGAGCTTCTAACGTTGACTGGTTCATGTCCCACAATACCAATGCATCCGATTTACGTTTGCAAGACACCATTGCCATCGTAACCGAGCGTGACGGCAATAACTGGGTGATGGAAGTGTTGGTGCGTGAAGAGACAAATCCTGTGCCGGGCCTTGGCAGTTCCATTGGCCGCATTGCGCCCGTTATGATACGTGAGCAAGTTATTGATGAGATCACTAGTGTTTCAGATGCCATCACAGCGAACCCGAATGACATGACTTTGCGCTACCACAACGTTTTTGCCAGCGTTGTTGTAAATCCGCAAGGCCAGGTAATTGCCGCTTCCAATGGCTTTCATGTGCACGCGCAGGCCAACAATGTAACCATCGGCCCTCTTACCACCGACCTCACTGTTTCGCAAAGCTCCCAATGGCAATATGCCTATTTCAGCTGGTCGGATTGCGGCACTGGGTTTCCGCCCGACTCAAACTTGCCAGCCTTGCGCTGGTGGCAACATCTGCCTGCCTGGCTGCAATTCATCCTACGTTGGTTCGCATTCGGCTGGATTTGGATGTAACAATTTTTGACATTGTTTCACGTGAAACATTTCGAGGCCAGTTGTCGAAAGGAAAGATGTATGAAAAAGCGGCTATCAAATTTACTTGCCTTGCTCCTGTTTGCGTGCTTCGCGTTCGTGGGGCTTGTTCCCGCAGGGGCAACCAGTTTCCAAAGCTTTTCTACTGCCAGCGAATTGTTCAACGCAGCGAACCTCGTGGTTGTCGGCACCGTTATCAATTACGAAGAAACACATTTAGCAAGCCCATCAGATACTTTATTCCCACACACTGTTTCTTCTATACAAATAGCGGAAGTGATAAAGGGCAACGCGCAAATTGGTGACATCATTCAAGAGCGGCGCCCCAACCACAGGGTGCCAACCCCCAATGAAGAAGGGTACGTTGGCGTTGCCGCATGGCCCGACATTTGGTTGGAAGTTGGCCAGGCATATCTGCTGTTTCTATACATGTTTGAAGCTGACCCTCTTGCTGTTAAGCTCAACCCCGGGCAAAGCTCTTACTTCATTGATGAAGCAGGCGGCATTACCGCGCGCCCGGGCAACAACATTGCAATTGCGTCGCTTGACACGCTTAGGGCGCTGGCAAACGTTCCTTCTCCTACAATCACTGTGCCAGCAACAACAACCACACCAACTCAAAACATTCTTACAACGACCAATCTCTTTTTGGGCACTGGAAGCAATTCCACGCCACCCCCTCAAACAGGTGTTGATTTTAACACAAGTGTCGTTGTGGCAATTGTCATTTTAGGTTTATGCGGCGGTTATATTGGCTTGCGTTACTTCAAAAATAAAGACGAGCTGTAACTCCACAACAACATAAACAAAGCCGAACCCTTTGGGGCACGGCTTTTGTTATGTTTGCTTTTTTTGCAACTCCAACGGCTTGCCCTTGCAAAATTCGCACAAATGTGGTATAATAGCAAAAGCTTTAATTATGGGAGGTATCCTTTTGGCCAGAGTATTAAAAACCGAAGAGATGAACAAATGCATCGGTTGTTTTTCCTGCATGCTGATGTGCGCGGGCGTGAACCGCAAAGACCACTCCATCAGCAAAAGCGGCATTCGTGTGCGTACCAGCGGCGGCATGTCCGGGCGTTTTGTGGCCGTGGTTTGCCAGGCATGCCACAATCCACAGTGCGCCGAAGTTTGCCCCAGCGGCGCGTTGGAGCTGCGCAAGGGCGGTGGTGTAAAGCTCAACGCCAAGCAGTGCCTAGGTTGTCGCCGCTGCATCCAGGCTTGCACCGTGCATGCCGTTGGTTTCGATGAAGAACTAAAAAAGCCTATTATCTGCCACCATTGCGGCGTGTGTGTGCGCTATTGCCCGCATGATTGTTTACACATGGAAGAAGTGGAGGACTGATTTATATGATTTACGAAAACTATATTCGCGTGCTATATATCGACATGGAAGCGCAGAAAGTGCGCATTGAAGAACGTGAAGATTTGATCCCCTATTTGGGTGGTGTTGGCGTGGCATCAAGGCTTTTGGAAGAAAACATGCGCCCAGACTTGGAACCCCTGGCGCCCGAGCAACCCATTGTGCTTGCCATTGGTGCACTCTCCACTATTTTCCCGGTGATCACCAAGGTGGTGGCGATGTTCGTCTCCCCACTCACAGGCACACTTGGGGAATCTTATGCGGGCGGGCGCTTGGCCCTTTCGCTGTTTGAAACGGGCTTTGATGCCGTGGTAATCACCGGCCGTGCAAAATCTCCTCTCTATTTGACAATCACAGACAACGATGTGCTGTTTCGCAACGCACGCGCCCTTTGGAAAACCAACCGCGACGACGCAGGCCGCATTATCCGCGACTACGAACCAAGCAGCCGCGGCAAGCGCTCAATCATCCGCATTGGTGAAGCCGGCGAAAATCAGGTCGCTTATGCCTGTGTGACAGTAGACCGCTACCGTCATTTTGGCCGTATGGGCCTAGGTGCCGTGTTTGGATCAAAGCTGCTAAAGGCCATTAACATCGCGGGAGACCGCAGCATCCCTATCCGCAATTTCAAAAACTATTTCTCTGTTTACCGCGAACTTTACGCAAAATCCACCGAACCCGGTGGCCTGATGAGCAAATACCACGATGCGGGTACGCCCATTAACATTGAACCGTTAAGCGCATTGGGAGGTTTGCCCACACGCAATTTGCAGGCTGGCAGTGTAGACTACGCCGAGCAAATCAGCGGCGACGCCTTTGCAGAAAACGACATGATTCGCAAATTGGCCTGCATCGGCTGCCCGGTCGGCTGCATTCACATTGGGCAGATCCGCCGCGCATTCGCAGACCATGGGTATGAATACGAAACTGTTGCGGTTGGGTATGATTATGAGCTAATTTTTGCGCTCGGCACTTTCTTGGGGCTAGACAACCGGCAAGACATCCTTTCGCTGATTCATGAAGTAGAAGTTTGCGGGCACGACGCCATGAGTGTGGGCGTAGTGCTTGGCTGGGCAACAGAAGCCTATGCAAATGGTTTAATCAATGCAGACCAACACACGCTTGTGCCGCTTGCGTTTGGCAATGTGGAAGGCTACAAAAAAGCTGTGCACCACATCGCCGCGGCGAAAAATGACTTCTATGTTGCTTTGGGCAAGGGCGTGAAATATGCCGCCAGTGTGTATGGCGGAGAAGACTATGCCTGCCAATTGGGCGGAAATGAAATGCCCGGCTACCACACAGGCTATGGTTCGCTTGTGGGTGTGGCGGTGGCTGCGCGGCATTCGCATCTTTGCAATGGCGGTTATTCCATCGACCAGGCCATGCAGCCCGGCGAAGTACCTGTACCCGCCGAAATGGCACAAAAGTTATTCGACGAAGAAGTAGAGCGCTGCATGCTAAACTCGCTCACGATTTGCCTGTTTGCACGCAAAATATACAACCGCGAAAATGTGAAAAAAGCCTTTGCGGCCATTGAAAACCCATTGACTGACGAAGAACTCACTGCCGCCGCCCGGCGCATTTACGCCACCAAATTGCGCATCAAACAAGCTTTTGGTTTTGACTGGAATGAGATTAAAATTCCAAAACGCTTTTTCGAAACCCCGGCTGCGCGCGGCAAGCTAAACGAAGAAACCGCCAACGAAATCATCAAAGAATTTGCCGCGCTTGCCACGCAAGTGCTGGAGGCCGAAGAATGAAAATAACGGTAAGCGCAGGCAGTTGGGCCCGGCTCTGGTTACCGCAGGGGCAAACACAGCTTGAGCTTCCCGCCAACGCTGTTGCACAAGACACATTAGCTGCGCTGGGTATTCCCCCGGCGGAAGTTGGGCTGTTTGCCGTCAATGGCACAACCGCGCCCAGCACAACCGCGCTCAGCGATGGCGATGTTGTGCGAATTTTTCCAGTGATCATGGGTGGGTAAAGGAGTTGCCAATGGCAAACGCACAAAAATGGCACACCAAACAACTTGACGGCTGCGTGAGCAGCACCGGAAAGCCCTATAAAATTGCTTTTAGAGCGGGAACAACGAACAAACTGCTTGTGAATTTCGCTGGCGGTGGTTTATCTTGGAGCGAAGAAACCGCCGCTAGACCTTTCAGCATTGGTGCAATGCTCACAAAGAAAGACTTTTACTATACAGGCGATGTGCCTTCCGCTATGTTGAAAACTTTAAACAGCGGCATTTTCAATGCAAAAGATACGCGCAACCCCTTTCGCAATTGGCATGTTGTGTTGATTCCTTATGTAAGCGGTGATTTTCATATTGGGAACAATGACTTTCTGTATCACACCACAAAAGGTGAGCAAAAGGCGCTGCGCCACCAGGGAAATAAAAATGCAACTTCAGCATTGGCAGCCTTGAAAGAATTTTTCCCTCAAACACCCGAGACACTGGTCATTGCCGGTCAAAGTGCGGGAGGGCACGGTTGCGTTGCCCATAGTCCACAAATTAGCGCGCTTTACCCAGGTTGTAACAATGTTACTGTATATTCGGAAGTCTCTTGCCTGCGCTCCCCTCTCTGGCCAGAAATCGCGAAAAACGTTTGGAATGTAACCTCTGATTTACTGGCGTATATCAAAAGCGAAGATTTAGTTTCGGACCTGTTTCGCTATGCAAACGATCATATGCCTGCATCCACAAGCTTTCTGCACTTCAACTCCGTGTGGGATGGAATGAACGCCAAGTATATGCATAAAATGAACCATGGCAAACTCTTAACAAACACACAGGCATTGCAGGAATACCACAACACACTTTCAAGCATTGTCGGAAATCTGAAAAATGAAATCCCAAATTATTTTTACTACCTCACCGACTACGAAAAAAGCCAAAAAGACGGAACAACGCCGCATATGTATTCCGATTCTCAGAAACGATTGCATAGCGAAATGCAAGATGGGGTATCGCTCGCCAATTGGATTTCTCAAACACTTGAAAAACGCCCCATAGATATTGGCAAAAAATTCGTCTGATTTTGAATATTCTATCCGCCCCAGCATGATATTACATCATGTTGGGTTTTCTTTTTGGCTTGTCAAGGAAAATCGCATTTCTCGTTCCCTGTTTTTGCTTTGGCTCATATAGTGATAAGGAAGGCGAGATAGCTCTCCAACTTTTTAGCCTTCATGATTAAATCCAACGCATACGTGGCAAAATAAAGTTGCCATTAAAACGACGGAGAGTGATAAACGTGACAGTGAAACGCGGAGACATCTTTTACGCGGATCTCAGTCCGGTGGTGGGTTCCGAACAAGGAGGGGTACGACCGGTGCTGATTGTGCAAAACGACGTGGGCAACAAATTCAGTCCAACGGTTATTGCAGCAGCCATAACAAGCCAAAAATACAAAACAGACCTCCCAACCCACATTAAAGTGGATGCCGACGGCAGCGGCCTTGCACGCGACAGCATTGTTTTGTTGGAACAAGTGCGCACGCTTGACAAACGCCGCCTGAAAGAACGTATGGGCAACCTGGAATCGCGCGACATGCAGCGCGTGGACCGCGCACTTTCGGTCAGCCTCGGCATCAGCGCCATGGGATCCATAAATTCCGCGACTGCGAGCTAAGATATAACCCCTGCAAAGCGAGAACAGGCAAGACCAGTTTGGGCCTTGCCTGTTGGTTATTTGCTTGTTTTTAAGGCGCTGGTACGAATGAGGTGTTCAGCCACCCATCAACGAACACATTGCCTTGCGTATGAAAGCCTGCATTCGTGGAGCCTGTGCCATTGGCCGTGGGGCGACTAAGAGTAGCGCCAGTTGGTCGCAAAAGCATTCTGGTAAATCGCTGCCCATCTTGTGTCATCCCAACACCATACAAATCAATATCACCATTGGCATGACGACGCACCTGGCTTGCAGTAAAGTGTGTACCACCACCCGCGCCAGTACCGCTTATAAAATAAATCGATACGTTACCGAAATATAGCCTGGCAGCCGCAGGAACACGCGCGTTAAAGTGATTCCAAAGGTTTTCACGAAAGTTATGATTATTTCCAGTTACTGCGAGATTAAAATGAATCACCCGATTGCTGGCCAAAACCGTAAGATCACACTCGCAACCATCAACGGGCGTACAGGCACACGGTTCATGATTACAGGCATCATCAATCATCTGCTGCAAGTCCGCTTCACTTATCACATCCCACACAGCCGCAACATAGCCGTGGTAAGCCGCGCTGGCAGGCGGAATAGCCAACACAATCGCCAAAATCAAAACAACGCGTGCCCAACGGAAAACTTTCTCTTTCCTCATGTTATTTCTCCCTTTCAAAATTAATCAAGTTGGCGTGCACGAATGTCAATGCGCAACCCCGTTGCTGTAATTTCTGCAAGCTGAGCGGTTACTGTAGCTTCACCTCCGGGCGCCAAATCTACCCAGAGTTCGTCCGGATGATAACCCATTGGAACTGGAAGCGTTAAAGAAGTGACTGATACTATGGTAAGTTCTGGTTCTGGTTGCCCTTGATCAGTGCGTGGCAACAAAGTATAGCGTGCAGCAACTTCGCTGTAGTTTCGCAGCTGAATCTCCACAGTCGTTGGGCTTGCGATAATCAGCGGCCTGCGGGAACTTAATTCAGCGCTTCGCCCGCCAGGGTCCCATGCGGCCACTCGTGCGCCAGACATAATTGACACACTTGCAGTGAACCGTGCTAGCGCACCCGGCAAAAACACCATTGTAATGCCAACCACCACACAAAGCCACGCAGCAATCCTAAAAATCCGGTTGAGCTTCATATGCACCTTCTCCTGTTTGTTTCTCCAATAAGTTTAACATTTTCCTGCAAAAAATACAACAGAGAAAACAGGCGCTATTTTCTTGAAATAACGCCTGTTTTTTTGTTCTTATTCAATTGTTCATTTTGTTTTGGTCCCTGTAAACTTTTGGCCTGCAGCCAACTTGTTGTTGAAATAAACGATGAAAATGGCTTGTGTCACAATACCCCACCTGTTTGGCGATTTCTTTCACCAGCAAATCAGTTGTTGTTAACAAAATTTTCGCCTGAGCAACCCGCTTGTTGCGCTGCAATTGTTTGAATGTGGTGCCGGTTAAGCGTTTGATAGTTGTGGAAAGCCATTCTACATCATAGCCAAGCAGCTTCGCCAGCTCGCTCAACGTACCATTCGCATAATTCTCTTCTACATATTGCAAAATAACAAGGATCTGGTTATCCTGTTTTGAATTCGAATGCGCTTTGTCCGCATGATTAAACAGGTGCAAAAACAATAGTCCCATTGTGTATTGATTTTCATTTTGCTGATAATGCACCTCGTTGACCAAAGACCAAATCATACTTTCAAGCAGCGCCTGCACTGGCAAAACGTCTGACACCTTAAAGTGGAAGTGGGCACCCGTTTGGTTTCTCATGCATAAACAATTAAGCAAAAACTTGCGTAACTCGCTTTCCTTATCGCCCATCATATCCAAAGTTTTTACAAAAAAAAGCGGTTTAACAACAAAATTAATAATAATGTCATGTTCTCCAGGCGCCTGATTTCCATGCACAGCGCGTTGGTTGAGCAAGAGCAATTCACCGCTACGCAACATAATTTCGCTGCCATTGACCTTATAGATATTTTGCCCGGAATACATATAAATTAACTCCACATGTTCGTGGGAGTGCTCCAAAATTCGAATAAAACGGCTTTGTTGGCATATCCGTATTTGTTTTTCCTCTTCACGATATGGACATTTATTTTTGACTTCTGGTCCTTCTACGCGTGGATAACCGTTGTTTGACTGATTCAACGCTTCTCTCTCATGCAACCTAAGTTTTTGAAAATGCTGCAATAATTGCTGGTTCATTATTCGCCTCCTTATTACTATGCATGAAACCCATAATACAACAAAACCCCTTTCCATGTCAAGCACATGTTACAACACAGTATATATAAAAGCCCTCTCGAAACGAGAGGACTCTTTTGTTTTGAAAGTTAACAAAGGGATTGTGAAATACCTTCGAATTTTGTGCGGGCCTGATCCACCATTTGTTGTTGGGCGGGCTGTGTGGGGTACCAACCGCGTTTTTGCATTTCATCAAATACGTTGGACTGCAATCCCTGTTCTTCGCGTAGAATATTGAGCATATCTTTCTTCAGTTCAGGGCAACAACATTCGTTGGCGAACATATTAAAAGATGCCGTAGCCTGTTTTTGTGAAGAAAGCATGTCGGCCATAATTTCCTGGTCTGGTAATTGTTTTTGCATGGTTTTGTCCTTTCTTAATAAAGATGGCCCATCAGGGTGTCGAAGTGTTGCTTGTGGCGTTCAGCAAGTTGCTCCGCCTGGTTTTTGATTTGCGGATCTTGTGCAGTTGAAGCAAAATTGCGGAATTTTTTCACCAAAAGCTGCTCGTGGCTCAAAGAGTCTTCGATGGCAATGAGTTCTTTTTGGGTCAATGGCATTTCCAAGGTCTCCTTACGTTTGTTTTTGTCATGCGACAATTGTAGTTTGATCATACAGGCACGTGCAAAATCCCGGTAAATGCCCCCGGCAAAATTCTCTTGCAAAGCTTATATAATTATGCTATACTAAGTTTTAGATTTTTTACATAAAAGGTGGTATTATAGTATGAAAATGGATCAATTACTAGGGTTTCGATTCAAAGAAACGCCATCAGATTGCCAAATTGCCAGCCATATTTTTCTGTTGCGCGGTGGCTACATAAAGAATGTTGGGGCGGGCATTTTTTCCTTGTTCCCGCCGGGCAAACGCATTGCGCAAAAAATTGAACAAATCATCCGCGAAGAAATGGATAAAATCGGCGGGCAGGAAATTATGCTGCCCGTTGCCATGCCTGCGGCATTGTGGAAAGAATCAGGCCGTTACGATACCGTCAGCAGCGAGTTGTTGCGCTTTCAAGACCGTTGGGGCAGCGACATGGTGCTTGGCATGACCCACGAAGAAGCCGTGGTACACTTAGCGCGCGGCGCAGCGCAAAGCTACCAGGACTACCCATTTATGGTCTA
>Ga0131853_10026220_pt1 | contig 10485 bp, 6 predicted proteins | sample TergutLab28metaG_FD_92764 | JGI IMG/M metagenome (GOLD analysis project Ga0131853, IMG submission 92764) | Labiotermes labralis P1 segment gut microbial communities from Petit-Saut dam, French Guiana - Lab288 P1 (version 2) (version 2) | ecosystem: Host-associated > Arthropoda: Insects >... | reverse complement strand
TGACTGCTGAGTATTTTGATTTATCACGGCATTGTGACTCTGCTGAGCATTTTGATTTATCACGGCATTGTGACTGCTGAGTATTTCGATTTATCACGGCATTGTGACTCTGCTGAGTATTTTTCTTGGTTTAACGACACTTTCATTAGCTCACCTTCTGGAGTCAGATGATAGGAATGAATAATGGTAGAATGGATAGTGAATTGTGATGGAAGTGAAGCGAAGCTGCCTTGGTCTAATAGGAAATACTCTCTCGGACGTTTTAAGGGGGAACTGAGGAAAATAGTGACAGTTCTAATTCAGATAAACTCACTTCCTCCCGAACATGAAACAGGAGTGATGCGCACGTAACTGCGACGTTTGAAGTATAAAATTTTTGAATATACGCGTGTTCGCCTACGGTGAAGCTCACTACGGCAGATATGGGCGTGTCTTTATTCTTGCTGAATTTCATTAGTGGAAGCGTTTTACGCCACATTCATTATTCATCATCCCTTTGCCGATGTTAGCACCTGCTAAGTATTGGGTTGCATTATTTAGTGGTGCGTTGGGTTCCATTAATTTCTGATCTAAACTAAAAGTCACACGCAGGTAGCGGGAGACAGAATTTAAGAGCTTGTAGCGTATAGGGAGTGCTGCAATGTGCTGGCGAGGGCAGTCATTTGTGGAATGCGTCGGACAAAAACCGATGTTGATAGGGCCTCCGTCCGATTTTTAATTGACGAATTTATCTTATTTTTAAAACTTATCTGATTTGAGTCTTGTCCCGTTATGCACCATTCATTAAGTGTCAAATAGTACCACAAAGGAAGGCAGTTTTGGATATGTTACCGAGACAGCTATGTTTATTAACGTAGTTATGGTACAACACTGAAGAAAAGCATGGGCTTTGATTAGATAATTTCAAAGAACGTCTGTTTTGACTATTTACACTAGTCAGCTGCCCAAGATTATCTTCACCGTTTGTATGAATAATTTTGGACGTCTCAGAAATAATTTGCTAACTTTGTGATATCTTCATTTCCCCGTTTGCATTCAATGGACTCCGCGATTCGCTGCAAGAGTTCTCTTGCCCGTGACTTCTGCCGGTAGACTGTGTCTGTCATGTGCTGCCACAATCAGTGGTCAAGTTGCGAGAGATCTAATGACCTATGGGCCGAGACGAGTATGTGTACGAGGGAGGTGGTTCATAAGGACCGATACCGTGCGATATGTTGAAACGTCAAGCGATGTAACTACTGGTAACTGGGCGTATGTTGATGTAGCAGTCTTACTCAAAATGACTTATATAATATCCTGAAGTTTTGCACCCCGCATGCGGAGCTTCCTGTATAATCTTAAGCTACTGACAGCATCATTCATTATAAGCTACCATAAGGTAAACAGACATGTGAAGGCTCTTTCTGTTGAGCGTTATAAGAATGCACTATTTCTGCCGGACAGTGATTTATGGAATTTCTTAGAACAGGCAGGAACACGTGAAGTGTTTAGATTTATTTATGATATTACGCTTTAGGCATGGAAATACAACACAGTCAGGCTATTAAATAACCACATTAAAATATTTGTGTATTTAAAATATTTTAAACACAGTAACAATGGAGTAGAATTATGTGGACTGTGTGTAGAATAACTTTGTTGCCTCTCCATTGTCTGCCGAGAGCCAGTTTATGTCTCTGCGACGAAAGTATTTGTATTACGTGATAGGAGAATTAAAAGACACATATGAGATAGGAACAACTGGAGTAAATATTAGAAAATGCGAAACAAATTGAGAAATGTTCGCATGGCGGACAGTTCTGGCTAGTCCCCCAATTTAGTTTTACTTATTTGCAATATCGCAAGTCTTAGGGTCCAGTACTGGACATAAAATGTTATCTCCACTTTGATCGAAATGTTGTATTTGAAGCTGGTACAATATTTAGCAGGTTATTTTCGAGATGCTCGCATAAGAACGTGTAGTACTGAGGTAAAATGTCCGCTGTTTTTTCCGAATGTACCCAAAATATGGGTGTAAGTTGCAATTAATCTCACATGTGTTGACGGTCTGTCCAGCGGCTTTCATGTTGTAACGGAGAGACGTGTGTGTCGAAGCTTTTCCGTGAATTTTCTGCAGCTTATATCTGCCAAATCTGCCAAAGGTTGTGCCATAACAGAGCGTCCTGTGTTTTTGGAAGTAGGCGATTAAAATTTCGATTGTTATGCACATTTATTATTATATATATATTAAGTCACTTATTAATAGTGTGCGACGTATACGTCGTTCAGGGTTGATGCAAGAGAGAGAGACTTGGTAGATTGCAGGATTTGTGGGACGAACGAAAGAGATAGGCCTGCAGGTGTCCGCAGGGGCTAGGAAAGATAGGTAAAAGGTGAGGAACACAGAAAATGTGGATGATAGAGAGTGTGTGTGTGTGTGTGTGTGTGTGTATAGTAGAGGTGTTGCGGCACTGGAACAGAGAAAAACAGGAATGGACGTTCACGAACGCAGAGAGGAGTGCTCGGTTTGTGTAAACGGAATCGTACTGGTGACAGGGCGGATGAATTAGAATTATGTACTGTGTGGGTTCTTGACGATAGTGTATCCAGTGCTTTGCAAGTGCCAGTAGTGACATACTTGCACAAAACTTCGCTCACTCCGGCGCTATTAAGATATGGGGACGTTTTGTGTGTAATTATTTGTGCGATCTTTTAAAACTACTACTACTACTGCTAGTAATAATAATAATAATAATAATAATAACGGAAAGTACTAATGTAAAAGTACAATAAATTAAACACTGGAACTAGCGATATAAGCACCATGAGTAGTAATAACAGAATATGCAACACTGTATTCCCTAGGGACATAGTTTGTTTCAGGAATATAAGTATAAATACCCTGCATAAAGGAGATGATGATGATGATGATGATGATACTAATAATATCCTCTTAGTGTTCACGTATGTTATTTAACCTCACAGTGATTTCTAGCATACTTTTACATTGTTTGGAACGCAGATTTGTGGCGGTGCATGTCGCTTCCTAGAAGCGGCTCTTTGTTTTGTGATAGGTGATATGATTGGCATTCTGTTGGGGCAACAATAAGAAGTCCGATGGATCGGCCATATTCCAAACTCCCTCGAGCTGTTTCTCATCTCAATTTAGCCACTTCTGTGTATTTCCCTCCCCTCGCTTTGATATTCGGCTTGCACGAATGTTTGTAGAGCCAACGACTGAGAACTGTGCTACCAAGTGCTTTGGGATGGTTGATTCAGACCAGGTTGCTCTGGACGGGAGTACAACCACTGCTGTCGTTCGTGGGACTTTCTTTCATAACATCGGTAGGCTGTAGAGGTATTTACGAGTTTAGTTTGATTCCTACCTTAGACAGCCTACGAATATTTCCCCAAACAGCATGCGCCTATAAAAGATCGCTGGTCATAGTGAAGATGCGTTGGGTCCTCTGTTGGGTAGGAACTTAGTTTTGGGTAATTTGTTTTTACATTTGTACCACGCATCTTGATACTATCAACGTTTATTATTCACCAACGAATGCACAAGTAATTGTCTTAAAAAACAGTATTAACATTTACATTAAAATAGCTATTTTAATGTAAATTTTAATATTGTTTTTTAAGACAATCACTTCAATACGTTGGTGAATAATAAACTTTGTTGGTTTTGGGTATTAATTAGATGAACTTCATGCTTCGAAGGGATACGTGATTGCTTTGTACTATTTACTGAACTGTTTGCCCTGCTGTGGTTTTAAAACGTACCGTATCCCTCGCCTCACAATACGCCGCAAGTAATGGGTGTTACGAGGCAGGGTGATTCTGGGAACATTTTTTAGGGGGAAAAGAGTATTATGATAGGGAAATGCGGTATATAGGCCTGCTGATTTATTAAAATGCACGCACAAAATCCCAGGAATCATCGTAATTAATCTGACATAATCATGACACAAAATGTTTGTAACCATGAAGAGAAACTAATGGCGCTTCTGTTGCTTGCAGCATGGACGGGTCAGACCTATGTTTCGAGGTGGTACGACGCGCCACGGCAGGTTTCGTCTATAGCGAAGCAGTAGCGAGGTAAGTATGTGCTCCTGGCAGTTTGTTACGGCTAATGAGTCGTTTCTTGCACGCTAGCCAATGACGAAGACAGAATTCAGTCCTAAATCACCCTCATGCAGCTTCATTGTGATCAATAAACCCTGTAAAGCGCAGTTCTTGCTGAGAGTTCTCGCCTGCTGTTAACATTCGGATGTGCAGTTTGAACATAGATTCTATTTTTGTGTTTCGTATGTTACCAGAGCAAACAGCGCTCATCCCCGTGTAGGCTTGCAGCATTTCTGATCACCGCGACGTTACCCGTTGGGATGCTGGGTTTGAATCTCACGTGGGGCGTGAACACATGTGTGCGCTTTTTTGTGTTTTTATATTGTTTAGGAAGCGGCCTTACGACAGGCCGATCCCTCACCCAAGGACCCCGAACAGATGTTTACAAACAAGATTCACCGGGCCACGTTGGTTTGCACCACCGTATTAGTACAGACATGGTATAGACGTACAGGTAGATAGGCAGACGGAAGGTTGGATAGATGGATGGACGGATAGGTAGGCCTACAGATTTAACTGTTTCATATTTTAAGATTTTTGGAGATGCCTCCAAGTAACTGCTGTTCCCATAATGCATATTCGACTGAACTGACCGAACTCTCAACGACAATTTTAGACTTCTGTATGTAACGGAGTTTAATTCTTATCTCGGACGCCGTCTGTATTGTAGGTGGTTGTGATGTGTCGTCACAGTGATACTAAATCATAAAATTGGTATTTTGTAATTCCGTCACTATCGCTGCTTATGTGCTTATTTCTTGTTGCTTTTTGTCATCACCTCAGGAACTCTGTTGTTCTAAACTGAACTGTACTCATCATCATAACCATAAGCATGATAATCGTCGCAGACAGCACCTTCACCACCACAGCCGCCGCCTCCTCCTTCTCCTCCTCCACCACCACCATCACCACCACCACGTCGTAATCACTTTTTCAGCCTTCCATGTAAGTCTCGTGACAGCGTTTGTTATGACTCTTCACAAGGGTAGGGCGAAGAAGATGGCCTATGAGAGCAACGTATATAATCTTTTACGTTTGTATTGATTGGTATTGTATTTTAATTGTATTATTAGGCAATAGGTGTATAAATTATTGCTATAAAATAAGTCTGCCTCATTTCATCATATATGCCTCAGGTTCATTACTCTAAGTCCGTAAAACTGGGCGTCGCACGAGACTTGTTAAACACACCAACTTCCATTTAGCACGTTCTGGATTCAGATATCTTCATCGAGACAGGGCACCTGATTTAGGTTTATCGAGGTTTTCCTCGAACCCACCAGGCATATCCGAATAGTACGTGGAAGGGCTGCGAACAACACTGGCAATTCTGTCAGGTTGTCCCGAGACTTGAATACGGACCTTCCCCAGTACGGAGTAGTAGTTCTGGTGACCCAGTCATGAGGTTCAGTTCTATCGGTATTGTTGATGTGATCATTGTGGAGTTTATTAAAGTACACGTTGTGATGAATTGGGCACGTTAAGCAGTCCACTCCTGCTCGGACGTGCTTCGTATCGTTCCAGAAAGTTTGATGGCTTCTGTTCACAGGAGCTAGACCATTCCACGCTCCAAAAGTAAACATATTTCGAGAAGTTAGAAGTCGATTGAAAGTACTGTCGGTCTTCATACCTTCTGTAAAGAAAACTGTGTAAGCAGCTTTGCGGAGGGACTAAATTGCATACGGAGCTGGAGGATTACTGGAGTGCCTTTGGCTCTACCGGCGAATGTATTTACTGCTGCCAACTACGTGAAGAAATTGATACGGATGTGAGGCCTTTGAGGCATGGAGTTCATCTGAAAAATACATTTAAAATTTCATCTTGTACCACACACACACAGCACGGCGAGTTTTCTTTACAAATTCCCATTTCTTAATTTTTTTTAAACAATCATGGCTTATAACGGGAATCACGCGAAACGCGTTAACACATTTATGTTACAAGAATACGGAGTGTATTAGTGTTAAAGCAGGCGGTGCAGTTAGCGACGCTTTGTAGAGAACACTTTATGTGAATACGTTCGTGCACTTCTGCCTCCCTCTCGACCGTATCTAAATACTTGTCAAAACCAAAATTGTCGCGAGAAAGCGTACAGAACATTGTGACGCATTTTATGTCCAATATGTCCCTCATGTCCCTCCCCCTCGCAAGCTTAGCGGACGATTTTCGAAACAAACAAAGCGCATGCGCCATATCTGTTACGTCTTAAGTGACTGAATGTTCAGGCCAAGTGCTGAACACACTTCTGAATTATAATAGACATATTTTAGCCGTAATACTGCATTGTGCATTCTGTCACATTGTATTATTATTTAAGTGTACAGCGCGAGACTTTTTTTTTTGCGGCCTGGTCTAAATGTGATTCAGTCTTCGATGTGGGTCCAGTTCTAGGGGTTGCGCAAAAGATATGGCGAAGAGAGAAGGTGCTTCATATGGCTTGTGTCCACAATATAAGGTACAGTGTATGTACTGTGTTACGGGTTTGGGCCGGACGCAGAACTTTAAATAACACAACTTAGTATAATGTCGAAGAGTGGTGATTAATGAATTGGAAGGGATGTGGCAGGAAGCGGTGGTGACGTTTTGAGATACCGTCAATAGTGGAAATTGCTTTTTAAAACTACGCAGTCGTTAGCTGAAATTCCCGGCGAATGGCGAACAGTTAATTGTGAAGGGACTGCGGTGCGGGTGCGCAAATAGTGCTTTGTGGTTGTTGGGGTCTGCGAGCTCATTAAGTCACTGGGCATAATAAAGTGAACAAGTCTTGCCGGTTTCATTGTACTGAGGAACTAAATATTTCAAAAGATGGAAAATACAGTTCTACATTTCCTGCGTATGTACACGAACTATGTTGTACGTTACAGAGGAACTGTCGGTGCCAGATTTTTCGTCAATGTAAAATCGGGGAGGCATAACTTTGATGATCTGTGAAGTGTCCTACAGTGAATTCTTATTCGCGTTTTCTTCTTCCGCTTTCTCCTTTTTTCCTCTCCATGACGCCTTCTGCCACTCAAAAGCTTCATCGTTACGTATTCATCAATGTTGAATTTAGAAAGGGGAGTTCCCATTACGTTGATGAAAGGTAAGTTTGTAGATGTCAAATGTGAATTGAAGCGCTGTTTGTTGACGTAGTACGACTGAAATTCATTCAATTGAAGCTTCGTTAATATTCGTCTGCAGACTGTAGACTGTGTTCACAACGGATGAAAGCGTTTGTAGACGTGCAAAACCTAACTTACTATTTCCGTTTTTAAATTCTCCACAAGTCCTCACACAGTGCCTTCCGCTGAAACCAAACTGTTGGGACTTCTTCCATCTCACTTTCTCCGCAATTAATATTCTGCTCAGTGGTCATTCGTCAATATCCAAATACCGCGACAGCTTAATGAAAGTTGTGCAAGTTTTTTTTTTTTGGGGGGGGGGGGCAGTGTTGTCACTGCAAGTAATGCGGACTTCGTACTGATGATCGGTATTGCTGGGTAGTTGTTTAAACTTTTATGGGAGGCATTTTATTAACCATAGCTTTAGATCAAGACAAGGCTTGTAGGCACTTGCTTTCTGTGCATCAATAACATTTACTTGACTCTACTTTGTGAGACTGCAGTGCCGGAACAGTTATATGTGTTTCAGTAAAAAGTAATGTGCATACTCCCTCAAAATAAATCATGGGAAATAAAGTAACTTCTTTAAACCATACCAATCCCACTTCAGTTACAAGACAGATGAAGTTAAAGAAAATATATCGCTTACGTGGTACAGACAGACGTTGGGTGCTAGGTGCATATTGCGACAGCTCTTGTCACATACTCAATACATCTGTTTCTTGTCATTAGGTTAAAGGGATTCGTTGCTAGGCGTCTCGTTGTTGGCAGTGGCGTAGCTAGGTAGCAGTAACAATGGTCGCCCATGACAGAAATTATAAATTTAAAAAATTCGCAATCACTTGTTGAATTTCCTTTTGTTTGTCTCGGGTAATTTAAAATTTGTTGAGCACAGAAAGTCAAATTTTTTGTTTTCATTTAAAACACTCCTTTTTCCTCCCCCTGGACTCTGCTGCCCCGGCCGGCCGGCCGCACCGCTCGCCCCACCCTAGCTACGCTGCTGGTTGTTGGTAACGGCTTTAGTTGTTGGACATCAGCTGAATGTAACTTCCTGCAGGCAGCCCTGGCGCTAAGCAGAGGGTCTACTTGCGGACACGTGTAGCCCGTTTACAGCCCATATACTACCCTCACTGCTGCCTGCCTAGAAGGAGTGAGAAAAACAATGAACAAACTGAACACATTTATATAAGACAACACTAAAGAAATGCACAACAATTACTATATACAATTTATAATTAAAACATAAATCCAACAAGTTTCGAACTTCTGCGTGTTATCTTCAGGGAGTGAACATCAATTGTTTCTATGAAACATAGATTTTGTGAATGAACACAACATCTCGAATGCCGAAATTTGAACCTCGGACCTCCCGCATGCGAAAGAGGAGGGCTGCCCCGTTTTTAATAGGATAAGCGTTTATTGCAGTAAACCAGATGCACAACACTGAAACCAAAACCATCTTTTTTTGTACAACACGGGAGCAAAGCATCGTCAGTGAAACTTGCGGTTAAAAACCACCCTGGTTACCCAACAAGTCTGTGTGCAGCGCTTCGGTGAAAATAGTATAAACATTGCGAGGGCAGAATTAAACTAAATACGCGGTAGATTTATCGTATTGGTTCTGTTATTTAAGTCTGAGTAGTAAAGTTATTCGGTGGGGGGGGGGGGTTAAACTGTAGTTTCCCTTCTTTCACTTTCGAGTGCAGAGAGATGAAAGTAACATTTCACATTGAGATATTCAAACTGGACAACATTTGCACGTTTCAAAGTAGTTTAGCATAAAAGTTTACGTCACAGAAAATGCTATGAGAAATATCCAGCTAATAAATTAACAGAAACTGGACTGAACGTCTGTGTTCATAGCAGGAGTTTCTGAATATCTTTTGGCAAGTGGAAGTACGAAATCGAACGCGATATATATCCACCTTGTTCGATACTGTATTCATTGGCTGTGTTCAAACAGCAGACGTGGTACAGCGCTTCACGGGGGGCTGGAGAACTCAGCTTCTTCTTCAGTTGGTGAGAAGTGTCGATCGTAGTTGAATTTGATCGTAACTTTGATTGTACCGCTCCTTACTTCGCTTATTCCTGCCTTTTAATACTCTTGAGTGTAATGAACCCTGTAAAGATTAAGGTGAGCCGGCATTGTTTATAAAGATTCAGCTCCTACCGCATAATATACAAACGCTGTATCGGTTAGAAAAAACGATTAGGTACAGGGCTAAATCGCTGTTTCTTGTGAGATTTTACAGAGCACATCATTACATTCTGTAGACAGAACGTAGTTTTTTGAGTGGTAAAGCTCGTGGTGCGTGTGGTAACCATTAGGCTGTAAAACCTAAACCTGCTCATTTGAATTGATTTGGACGGTTTTAAGTAAACATGTAAGAAACTCAGTGGGTTGCTGTATAAAACGTGATTTCTTTTGTATTTTTATTTGTATAGCGTTTGCTCAAGGTGGGAGAACTTTCTCTAAGCTCCAGCTGTGTATAAATTCGAAACAGGAGCTGAAAGAGACAAAGTCAAGGATTAGCCGGTGGGGTTAGATGCTGGTGGCAGAACTTTCCTGTGTGGTGTGCATTGGCGCGCACAAGATTTCTTTCTGTGTGTTGTGCTGGGGTTTCAATACGGTGCTCAATGAAAGATCGATATTCAGTTAGCATCTGTATTAATTTACGTATATAAGACAGGTACTGAGGAGAAGTGAAAACTTTTAGTTCAATTTAAATTTGCGTGATAATTGTATGCAGTCCTTCTGTATGCTCTGACCATAAATTGTGCAGTATTCCGCTTACAGAATATATTTATGGTGTCGTTTCCTTGTCAAGAAAACGCTGTTTTACTGTCATCTGTCTGTGTCATGCTACTCTGGTGTTTTTTGAAGGTATGAATCAGACTTTTAAATTCCAGTATTAATTAAGCTGTTGTTGAATAAGCTTTGCATTTATTATTATAATAGTTATTATCGTTATTATTAATTTTGTTTTTAAAGATTTTCCCATTAGCCGAGATTATGTATCATAAAGCTTAACAAACGATTAAAAAGTTACTAAACGTGCAAGTGCAAATAATTTACTTACTCCATGGTGCCAGAGTCCTTCTTGAGAAGCTAACTGGTTTGCAGCTAGTCAAGAAATTCCCCGCATTTTATGGAACGCGAAGGTTCATTACCGCACTCACAAGCCTCCGCCACCCGTCCCTATCCTGGGCCAGCCCAATCCAGTCCATATACCCACATCCCACCTCCTGGAGATCCATCCTAATATTATCCACCCATCTA
>Ga0131853_10026219_pt1 | contig 10486 bp, 13 predicted proteins | sample TergutLab28metaG_FD_92764 | JGI IMG/M metagenome (GOLD analysis project Ga0131853, IMG submission 92764) | Labiotermes labralis P1 segment gut microbial communities from Petit-Saut dam, French Guiana - Lab288 P1 (version 2) (version 2) | ecosystem: Host-associated > Arthropoda: Insects >... | reverse complement strand
TGCCGGTTATTATATCGCTTTCTATTCTGCCCATAATTTGCATGAATAGGGGTTGGGTTTCGCTCATAGGTTTCCTCGTTTCTGGCGGGCAAGACTTATATTGTGGAGTTAGTGAGTTAACTCGCCAACTCCACAATATCATTAAATTAAATAACTGTCAATAGAGTTTTTTTACGCAAACAGCCGCATCGTTTTGCCGATGCGGCTGTTTTAATTAATCCACTACATAAATAGCGAAAGTATACTCAGATGACTTTGGCAATCAGCTTGATTGTATTAAAATACTTCCCGGCCTCTGCTGTCATCATATCCAATGTCCATTTGTCTTAACTCCACCATCCAAACGCCCTTTTAATAGCAATATGCATGTTTATACTTACCCAATAATCCGCCGCACCAGCGCAAGCATCATCCTTATTGGCAATGGCTCAAACCGCCTTGCTACCTTTTTCAGTTCTTGGCGGATGGGTATTTTTTGAGGGCAATCTTTTTCGCATTTGCCGCAACCATTACATAGGCGTGGACTGTTAGGTTTTTTTGTTATTATTGCGGTGCTGGTGGCATATTGGGTTATACCCTTGCTGTAGCCTTGCAAATAACTATTGTTGTATATAGACAGGCAAGCTGGGATGTTTATCCCCTTTGGGCAGGGCAGGCAATAATTGCAGCTGGTACACTTTATTTTATATGATTTTCGTGTTAGCGCTACTACATCTGCGTAAACGGCCAGCTCTTTATCACTTAGGGGCCTGAAATTGTTTATGGAGCGGAGATTACTCTCCGTTATTTGTGTGTTTTTCATGCCGCTAACTACTACAGTAATTTCGGGTTGGTTCCATAGCCACCATAACGCCCAGTCTGCGGGGGTTAAGCTTGGATTGGATTTTTCGAATATAGCTACTGCCTGTTTGGGCAGACCTGTGGCAAGCTGGCCGCCCAAGAGCGGCTCCATAATCATAACCGCTATGCCTTTTTTGGCGGCAGCATGCAGGCCTTCGCGCCCGGCTTGGTAGGTTTCATCGTAGTAGTTATACTGTATCATTGTAAATTCCCATGGATATGCATCCAGTATTTTTATGAACTCATCGCAGGTGCCGTGGAACGAAAATCCTATTTGACGGATTTTGCCCGCGGCCTTTTTTTCTGCCAGCCAATCTTCTATGCCCATGTTTACTAGCCTTTCCCATGCAGCAAAGTCTGGCAGGTTATGTATGAAGTAGTGGTCTATATAGTCTGTTTGCAGGCGGCGGAGTTGCTCGCTAAAGTACTTATCGAAGTCTGCTGCGCTTTTTAGGAACATTGAGGGTAGTTTCGTGGCTATAAAAACATCTTTCCGCTTGTCATGATTTGCTAAAATGCTACCAAGAGTGGCCTCGCTGCCGGGGTAGATATAAGCGGTATCAAAAAAGTTTACCCCGCCTTCTATCGCAGCTAAAACCATACGTTCTGTTTCTGATTTGTCGCGGGGGAAGCGCATACAGCCTAGGCCTAGTGCGGATAGTTTATTACCGTGCTTGTCTTTGCGGTATTGCATGTATTTCCTCCTACGCTTGCTGGGGCCGTTGGGTGAGAAAGTCAAGCATTATTTTATTTGCTGTAAAAATAATGATGTAAACGCTATATCATTTTCTTTTAAAATTTCGCATTTATTCATTATCGACTTAAGTAATGAATTACGTCTATTAATATTGTATTTTAAAACCATATTGCGTAATACGAAGGCTTCGTCCTTCAATTTACTGACCATTGTGTCAAGTTTGTTTGTTTGTTCTCCGGATTTTAAATAGCCGAGTTTTTTGAGAAATTCCAGCCTTAGCTGCATAGCAGCCTTGTGATCGTATATAACATGAAAAGTTCTATTGTCTAAATATGAATTTGATTCATTGCAGTAATTAATTATGGCATCATAGCAACCAACACCATAAAAGCTGTCATCCGTTGCAGCATCTGCAAAGCTAGACCACTGATATGAAAAATAATATTTGTTTTGGCTATCGACACCAGATATATAATCCTCCAGCGATTGTTTAAGCAAAGGAATGTTTGTTTTGTATGGAAAATCAACATATTTATACAAGTTTATACCATAAATCCAACCGGGCCAGTTGTTAAAATATTTCAAATCAAAACTCTTATTTATTTCATCATATGAAGCAATTTTTGATTGATATTTACCACTATCATAAAAATCAGAAATCATTATTTGTTTATTTGCTTTGTCATATCCATAAATAAAAGTAGCATGCATAAAATGCTCATTATTATATTTACTTGAACATTTTAAGAAATAATGGTTAAGGCATGTATCAATATAATAACCACAATCAATTTGCTGTTCTATAAAGTCAGTGAAATTGCCTGATCCAATTAATGGCACTCTTTTGTCAATGGTTTGGGTAGTACAAAAAGGGCAAAAGTCCGCGGGCTGAGTATTATTTAAATATAATCCGTCCAGAAAATTTAACCAATCAGGTTCATTAGTTCTACTTATTAGCTGAATATATCTATCTGCAAACCAAGACATGACAACATCTTTATTAATCCATATCGATGATAAAAGGTTAGCAATAGAGGGAAATGATGTTATTGGAGGATATTCAACAGTTAGTAAATTACGCACAGAAAATTCATCCTTTCAAAACTTAATCACCGATTGTTGGATTTTTCACAAAATTAATATCGTATTTAGGGTGCCTTGTTTTTTACCATCTTCATTAAAGACAGTGTATCTTACAAAATGCCGAAACTCAAGCATTTCTTGATATCATTGCGCTCTAATAAATAAACCACTTCCACCTTAGCCATGCCTACACGTAAACACATGCGCAGGCGGCACATTGCGCACTTCTCTTTTTATAGATATATTGGGGAAGTATTGGCCAATGAAATCCTTCTTTAGCATTGTATATTGGAAGGTTATAAAGCTTCCCCCTTGTTTTAAATACTTCTTTGTTTGGGCCATTATATTAGCCGAAACCACTTGCGGCAGGCTTGCGAAGGGTAGGCCAGAAATTATATAGTCGGCGTGGGTGAAATTATGTTTTTGCAGATGTTCGCCTACTTGTTCGGCGGAGTCGCTTGTTATGTGTACATTTTCTTCCTTTGCATATTTTTCTGTTAGCAGAGTATAAAATTCCTCGTTGTTTTCGAAAATTATTACCGTTGTGGCCGGGTTTCTTAGTTTTAGGATGCTATCTGTAAATACACCCGTGCCTGCGCCGTATTCCACAACGCAGTGGGCGTTTTGGAAGTCGATATCTTGTGTCATTTTATCTGCAAGGTACTTAGAGCTTGGCAAAACAGCCCCTACTGTACGGGGCTTTGTTATGTACTGTTTTAGGAAGGATAAACCGCTTAAAACCGGCATGTGGCAACTCCTTTGCGGATATTTTGTCTATTTTCGTTGTGTAAGGGGGTTGTGTCAAGGATATAAAATAGGTTATAGTATCATCAAGAGGCCAGCGGCATGAATCAACATAAAACCGCAAGGCAAAAAAAGTACCACGGGACCGTGGAAGTACCGGAAAATACCTCCACGGCGCGCTAGGGATGAAGCACTCATCGCCTAAACGCACGGGCAAGCCCGCTCCGCAGCAGGAAAAGTGTATAACATTTACCCATTTTTCGCAATGACTTTGAAAAAGTGCGTGAAGCACACCAAAGTAGTTGTGGAAATGTTTGCTTTCGCAATATCCTTGATACAGTACGCGAAGCGTGTCAAAGTTGTTGTGGAAGCGCCCATTTCTTCAAGCCGTGTACCGGTTTGTTAGAGTGATGGTTTGTGTATGCGTACCTAAAGCGTGCAGGGCAACTGTGTAATGCTGAATATACCCCGCTAAAAGCGGATAATTACATAACACCGGTATAAAACAGCGCGTAGGCGATGGCGGTTTAATAACCGTCTTCCTACGCGCTTTCCTTTTGCCGCCGGCCTCTAATAAAAAATAGGAGGCAAGGTATGAAGCAAAAAATTATGATTTACGTAGACGAAATGGGAAGGATTGAGTTCCCAAGCACTCTAATGCGGCAGCTAGGCTGGAATCCGGGAGACAGTCTTGAGTTTAAAAGTAACAATGACATGGTAGTGATATCTCTAAATGAGAAACACAATGGCATGGTAGTCATGACCAAAGAAAGGCACAACTGCACCAGACGCTCATATTGCAGTAAGTTTGAGCAAATGCTTCATAACATAGGCACCGATGCTTGCAAAACCTGTATCGAATCTATCAGGGAATTCATGTAACATGATAAAAAGATGATACAGCGCTTGCAGCTAATCCGCCGCAAGTGCTTCTTTCAGCGATGCCAGAACTTTCTTCTCTATCCGTGAGACCTGCACCTGTGACACGCCTATGGCTTTTGCCACTTCCATTTGGGTCTTATCTTGGAAGTAGCGTAGTATAATTACCTGCCGCTCTTTGGGCTTTAGCCGGCCTATTAGCTGCTTAAGGGCCATAACTGTTATGGCCTTTTCGCTGCCGTCTAAGTTTTGGGCTACTTTGTCTATTAGGTATATGGGGCTGCCATCGCCTTGGTATATGGTTGCGTGTAAGGATTCTACATCCAGCCCCGCTTCCATTGCTACTACTAGGTCTTCCACTTCCGCTCCTAGCTCTGCCGCTAGTTCGTTTATTGTGGGCTGGCGGCCCAGCTTTGCGGTTAGTTGTTCTTGTACATATCTGGCCTTTGTGGCAAGTTCTTTCAATGGGCGGCTTATTTTAATCAAGCCGTCGTCCCGCAGGAAGCGTTTTATTTCCCCTATTATCATAGGGATGGCGTAGGTGGAGAATTTTACGTCGTAGCTTGAGTCAAATTTTCGTATGCATTTTAACAGGCCAATTGCGCCTATCTGGTATAGGTCGTCTGGCTCATAGCCACGCTTTGTAAACTTTTTTACTACAGACCAAATAAGCCCGCTGTTGTCTTTAATCAGCTGTTCTGCGGCGGAATCGTCACCTTCTTGGGCGCGCTTTATAAGTGCCAGAGTTGCTTCTAGGGGCATACTCATATCTACTCCGTGCTTGCCAGCTTTTTGGCAAGGGTTATTGTTGTGCCTTGGCTTAGGGTAGATTCTACCGTTACGCTGTCCATAAATGACTCCATCACGGTGAAGCCAAGGCCAGAACGCTCCAATTCGGCCTTGGTGGTGAACAACGGCTCGCGGGCGGTTTCTATGTCTGCTATGCCTACGCCATCGTCAGATACTTCTATCGTTATTACGCGGTCGCCCCCAGTGGATAAGGTCAGGCGAACTGTTTTTGGGCTGGCGGCAGCGTCATGCTGGCTGCCTTCGGGGTAGCCGTGGATTATAGCATTGGTTACAGCTTCGGATACGGCTGTTTTAATGTCTGATATTTCATCTACAGGAGGGTCATACGGTGCTAAAAAACCGGCAACTACTACCCTAGCGAAGGAGATGTTTTGGGGGTGGCTATCCATTGTTATGCTTACACGGTTCATACAACTTCCCCCCTATTGCTTACCACTGGCGGGCATAAGCTTACTTGGGCTTCTTCTACTGTAGCGGTGCGGGTTATAATTTTTGCCAGCCCTGAAATCTGAAAAAGCCGGCCCATTTCGTCGTTCATGCCTGCAAGCGTCAAGCGCCCACCGCGCTTTTCGGCGTTTTTATAACGGCCTATAATCATGCCAATCCCCGATGAGTCCATGAATTTCACGCCAGAGAAATCGAAAATAATATGCTTGCATGATGAGTTATCGTAGGCGGCGTCTATTTGGCCGCGCATGCGCTCGGCACTATGGTGGTCTATTTCGCAGTCTGGCTTTGCTATTAGGGCGTTGCCCGCGACTTGTAATTGTAATGCCATGTTTCACCTCTCCTGTTCCCATTTTTTGTAAGATGCTTGTATCATAATGAATTTTAGCGGTATATGCAATAGGTAAGGCAGGTGAAAAGTTTATTTATAAACTTTTTTAGAGGAATGCGCATACGCGCATTCTTGGACAAATATGCTATAATGAGATTAATGTTATTTATATGGAGGTTATTATGTTTTTTAAAAAAGTTGCCGAACAGGCATTGAATGCCCCAAATACAGTAATTGGCCAAGGTATGAGTTTAGAGGCTGTAAGGATGACCGGATCAGAGCCTGTAAGGATTGACGGGATTTACAAGGGTGACCTTGAACTTGAGGGCAGCTTAGTTTTAGGCGACAGTGGCGAAATTCATGGAAATGTTATTGCCAGCTACTTTCTGGTAGCCGGTGAGATAATAGGCAATATTAAGTGCCATACACAGTTGCACTTTGCCTCCACAGCCAAAGTAACCGGTGATATAGAGGCCCAGTCGCTAATTGTAGACGAGGGTTCGCAGGTTACGGGCCGTTACAAGGTTGGCCAGTCCAGAGGCCCAATACCCAACATCACTGCCAAGGGCGATAAGGCTAAACTTATCAATGAAGTTTAAATGAGGCATTTTTACGCCGATTAAGGAGGCATGGATTTACGAATGAATAAACCTGATGCAGTCTTTTACGGCGGGCAAGCGCTGATGGAAGGTGTTATGATGCGTGGGCGTACGGCATACGCCTTAGCGGTACGCCGCCCCGATAGTGGGATAGAAATTGTAGATAAACCTATTTCCGTAACAAGCAACCGTATACTTAAGTTACCCATTATACGCGGGGTCGTGGCTTTTGGCAGCTCTATGGCGGTGGGGTATAAGTCCCTTGCGTGGTCTGCGGAGATTGCCATGCAGGATGAGGAGATAGCAGCGTCTAAGTTCGAGACTTTTTTACAAGAGAAGTTTGGCGATAAACTGTTTAGCGTGCTTATGGGCATAAGTATGGTATTAGCCGTTGCGCTAGCTTTGGGGCTGTTTATGCTGCTACCGGCTTGGATTGGGACGCTTATTGGCGGCGGCGCTTTAGTAGGTGTGGTAGAGGGGCTTGTGCGCATTACACTTTTTGTTGCGTATATATTTTTAATTTCCCGCATGAAGGATATACAAAGGTTCTTCCAATATCATGGGGCCGAACATATGGCTATTAATTGTCACGAACAAAACCTTCCGCTAACGCCCGAAAATGTTGCCATGTGTTCCCGCTTGCATAAGCGTTGTGGTACAAGCTTTATGTTGGTTGTTATGGTTATCAGCATGATAATGTTTATGATTATACGCGTGGATACTGTTTGGATGCGGTTTGGAAGCCGTATTGTGCTGTTGCCGGTGATTGCCGGGCTTGCTTACGAAGTGTCTGTAAAATGGGCGGGTAAGCGGGATAATTTTTTGGTAAGGGCCATAATTGTTCCGGGTATGGCCTTGCAGCGCATGACAACTGCAGTACCGGATGAAAAGCAGATTGAGGTAGCCGTTACAGCCCTAGAGAGGGTGCTTGCGCAGGAGAATGAGAGCGGCGGGGAAGCAGTGTCGCCTGCTGAGGATGAGGCTATGCTACAGTAGCGCGGTTTTGATACTAATGACGAAAGCGATTTTCCGGTTTTGATATTTTGGTGAAACCTTTTACGGAGGAAAATAAGTGACCCTTCAAGAAGCGCAAGATTTAGGCGCGAAAGCAATTGGGCGGCATGAGGCACGGCTACTGATGTCTCATGTAACTGGCCTAAGCCTGCATAATTTATTAATCGAAAGTACCAAGCCCCTGAACGAACCTGCGAAAGGGGCTTTTTTTGCGGGTATTGAAAGGCGAAAAGCGAATGAACCGCTGCAATACATTATGGGCAAGTGGGAGTTTATGGGGCTGGAGATGATTACAGACCCGCGGGCGCTAATCCCACGGCCAGAAACGGAACTTTTGGTCGAGGAAGTGCTAAGGCTTATAAATGAACGTGGCGGTCAAGTTAAGGTATTGGATGTATGCACTGGAAGCGGGTGTATTGCGGTTGCGGTAGCAAAGTTTGCGGGCGTTGATGTAACAGCGGTAGATATCAGCCCGGCGGCGTTGGCACTAGCAGCAGAGAATGCCTCTATGCACAGTGTTAATATACAATTAGTACAAAGCGATTTATTTGACGGGATAAAAGGGCAACCTTTTGATGTGATAATTTCTAACCCGCCGTACATCCCCACTGCGGAGCTAGGCCAACTGCAAGCGGAGCTTACACATGAGCCAAAGCTAGCGCTAGACGGCGGGGCAGATGGTTTAGATATTTACCGGCGGCTGGTACCCGCAAGCTTGGAATATTTAGTACCCGGCGGGGCATTATTTTTAGAAATAGGCCCGCGTGCCGTGGAAACTATCATGTTAGAGGCCGGATATGATACAATACGGTTATTACAAGACTATGCGGGCCTTGACCGTATACTAAAAGGTATAAAAAGGAGCAAAAACAATGTTCGACCGTTTAGATGAACTTGAATCAAAATACGCAACCTTATCCGAAGCGGTAAGCGACCCAGCGGTAATAGCAGACACAAATAAATGGCGCGTTTATATGAAAGAGCACAGCGAGTTAACCCCGATAATAGAAACCTACCGGGAGTACAAACGCCTGCAAACAAGCTTAGAAGAAGCAAAAACCCTACTTGAAGAAGAATCCGACAACGAACTAAGGCAGCTGGCCAAAGATGAAATAAAAGAAAGCCAAGAGTCACTGGAGCGCGTAGCAGAAGAGTTAAAAATCCTGCTACTACCCAAAGACCCCAATGATGAAAAAAATGTAATAGTAGAAATACGCGGTGGTGCCGGCGGAGACGAAGCGGCGTTGTTTGCCAACTCTTTATTCCGCATGTACTCGCACTACGCGGAAAGCCGCCGCTGGAAGACCGAGATCATGTCTGCTAATGGCAGCGAGCTTGGCGGCTTTAAGGAAGTATCTTTTTTGATACAGGGCAAAGGCGCGTTTTCACGTCTTAAATACGAAAGCGGCGTACATCGTGTACAACGCATTCCGGTCACAGAATCTGGCGGGCGTATTCATACATCCACAGTGACGGTGGCAGTACTGCCAGAGGCCGAGGACGTGGATGTTAACTTAGACATGAACGACATACGGGTAGATGTGTATCGTTCTTCCGGCAACGGAGGGCAAAGTGTAAATACAACAGACTCCGCCGTGCGTGTAACCCATGTGCCTTCCGGCATAGTGGTGGCCTGCCAAGACGAAAAATCCCAAATAAAGAACAAAGATAAAGCCCTTAAAATTTTAAGGGCAAGGCTTTATGATTTAGAGTTGGAGAAACAGCAGTCACAGCTTTCTGCCGAAAGGCGCAGCCAGATAGGTACCGGCGACAGAAGCGAACGTATCCGCACCTATAACTACCCCCAAAGCCGTGTTACAGACCATAGGGTAGGGCTGACGTTGCATAAGCTGGACGCGGTGCTGGATGGCGATTTGGACGAGATTTTGGACACCTGCATAACCCATGATCAGGCGCGCAAATTGCAGGGGGCGTAAGGATAATTTAAGGATAGCCGGAGTACCTATTCATCTTAAAAAACCGTTTAGCTTAGATTTTATACATCAGTACGGTACTGTTTTTAAGGTAGTAAACGATAGGGCAAACTGTGGTAAACGATAGGGCAAGCTCAGGAAATTTATGTTTTGGCGTAGAAAATTAAACCGGAAAATATTTCATTAAATTTGCGGGTGTGCCAAATGCAGGGTTTGATTCATGTACAACAGAAGACGCTGTACAGTGGCTGAAAGAGGCTAAGCTAGTTTATCAAGATTTGGCCCATGAATGCCTATTCAAACTTGTTAAAAGCGAAGAAATCGGCGGCGGGTATGCAAATATTTTTGAGTTCGCCTTCCCATACAAAAATTAAGGCATTATATCGAAATTTTCATGCTTATGTAGCTAAGCGTGGCTATGTAGCTATTGATTTTTATGCCGACCAGATGCTATACGATTTAGCAAACGATAAAATTATTATCTGTGATATTGATTTTCATCAAAAATCACCTTAATTGCAAAGGCTCAATGATGGTCTTACCTAGTTGCGCTGCTACGAGGCCTGTTCGTTTGAACTTGCGCCGCTCACCATTCCTATCAACGGCTTCCCACGCATAGACCAGCCATATTCTCTCCCTAAGTAAGTGTCAATGCCGGTTTCGTTAACATATGCGATTTGCTCAATAGGTACATTTTTGATTTGTTCTAGGTGCTCGGCTACTAGTTCTGCTCTTTGTTCACTGTACCGTTTGGTCTTTTTTTACGTGTTATTCCAAGTCGCTTAAACGCTTTCATCACAGCAGTATCAGAGCAACCAAAGGCTTCACCTATTTCCTTTAAATAGGCGTCTGGATGTTCCTCCACATAGGCTATCAGCTTTGCAGGCTCAAGCTTTCTGTACGCTTTGCGGCGAGGCGGGGCATCCTTTACTTCACCTGTTTCTATGTATTTTTGCCGCCAGTTACTTATTGTTGCATTGCTTATTTTGAATGTGCTTTTTGCTTCTTCCCATGTGTGGCCTTCATCTAGGTAGAACATCACTCTTTTTCTAAAATCTTCACTATATGACATGGCTTTAGTTTATCACTTTTTACTCCGATTTCATAG
>Ga0131853_10026213_pt1 | contig 10487 bp, 10 predicted proteins | sample TergutLab28metaG_FD_92764 | JGI IMG/M metagenome (GOLD analysis project Ga0131853, IMG submission 92764) | Labiotermes labralis P1 segment gut microbial communities from Petit-Saut dam, French Guiana - Lab288 P1 (version 2) (version 2) | ecosystem: Host-associated > Arthropoda: Insects >... | reverse complement strand
CCCCCACCTTGACACACCCCCACCACCTTCTATATAATTACACCAACCAAATCAATAAAAACCGCAAAAGGATGGTGCCATCATGAACTTAAATTTCTCAAAACTAGAATCTTATGTAACCCAACAAATGGCCGATTTTAACGTACCAAGCATGTCTATCGCAGTCGTTTCGGGCGAGAAAATGGTTTATAACAAATGTTTCGGCTACAAAGATATCGAAAACAAGCTCGCACCTGACGAGAATACCATTTACGCAATCGCCTCGCTCACAAAAGCCATGACTGCGACTTGCGTCGGCATGTTAGTTGATGAAAACGCGCTATCTTGGGATACGCCTGTCATCGAGTACTTACCCGAGTTTCGCACAAGCGACGAGTTCGCCACGCGCAGTCTGACCTTGCGCGATATGCTTTCGCACAACACCGGGCTGCCGCGCCATGACGCGACTTGGTATAATGTTGAAAAAAGTGACACAACCGCAAATCTTGTCGAGCGCATCCGCCATTTGAAACTCAACAAATCGCCGCGCAGCCTTTATGAGTACAATAATCTCATGTTCACGACCGCAGGGCTGGTCATCGAGCGTGTAACGGGTAAATCGTGGGAAAAGTTCATAAAAGAGCGGCTTTTCGAGCCACTCGGCATGCAAAACTCGTCCGCCACGGCCCAAGGGCTAAGAAGTGCTGAAAATAAAGCTCTTCCATACCAGCCCACTAAAGACTGCCCAGCCGGCACGCCAACTCTTGCGAAGTACTTGGATTTCGACGGCATGGGTGCCTGCGGAACAGTCAACTCTACCATCGCGGACATGGCAAAATGGGCGTCCATGAACCTAAATCACGGTGTTTTCAAAGGCAAAACCATCATTTCTGAAAAAGGACTGAAAGAAATTCACACGCCAAATATAGTTCAGCGCATGGCCGCGCCCATCCCCGAAATCCCTATCGTTTGCTACGCACTCGGCTGGGGCGCAAGGGTCTATCGCGGTCATTACAACCTAACCCACGCAGGCGGAATCGACGGTTTCTCGACCTACATATCGCTCCTGCCAAACAGCAATGTGGGCATCATAATCCTAACAAATATCGTTGGCACAAACGCGCATTTCGCCGTGGCAAACACCTTCTTTGACTACATTCTCGGCCTGCCCGAAAAAGATTGGGCAACCCACATGAAAAATGAGCGCCAAGTCATGCTGGATCTCATCACTCAAAAAAATAGCGAAATAATCACCGCAAGAAAGCCCGAAGCCGCGCCCTCAAAAGAACTCCTGAGCTATGTCGGGATATATGAACACAAAGGTTACGGCAAAGCAACCATCACGCTGGAAAATGGCAAGCTAAGTTTTGTCTTCAACGGCAATACTTGCGAGTTGGCCCATAATAACTATGACACTTTTGACGGCGATTTGTCGGACAACACGACGCAAACGCTGTCAATCGTTAGGTTTAGTTTAGATAATGAAGGTAATGTGGCGGCACTCCATGCGGATATGGAACCCGGGCTGAATGGAGAGTTTATTGAGTTTGCTAGAGTTGGGCAAGGCTAACTGCCTATATCCGCCCACAGCAACACAAAAACAGGCAGGAGCTTTTTAAATAGCTCCTGCCTTTGACTTTTACCTCGCCAACATCCCATAATGCCACAAATCAAACACCCTTAGCATCGTAACAATGCTCTGTTCGCGCGTATAAATTCCTTGCGGCGCAAAGTTGTTTTCGCCAACTCCGCTCATTATGCCCATTTGCTGCATTTTGGGAACCGCGTCCGCTGCCCAATAAGAAATGTCATTTGCATCATTAAAGTCTATATGCAGCAATTCTTGTATCGGGTTCTCCAAAACAATATTAACCAAACGCGAAAGTATAAGGGCGGCCTGTTCGCGCGTTAATGGCGAGTCCGGGTCAAAACGCCCATCCCCAACGCCGGTTATTATGCCAAGATACGCCGCCAGCATCACATGAATCTCGTTCGTATCCGTAAATGCGAGCATCCGCTCCGCAAGTTCTCTCTCCAACGCCGCAACATCGTCGCTGCCCATAACCCCACCCATAAAAACAGAGTATGTTCTGATAACAAGCTCGGCAAACTCCGCGCGAGTTATGGGTCTATTAAAATTCGACGCCAACTGCTCAGGTACAAGCCCCCAGGATAATACAGCAGCACTTACCGGAATAACCGCCCACTCCGAGAGAGTAGCATCACTAATGGGTGCTACTATTATCGGAGTTGGTGCATCAATCACAAGATTTAAGTCCGGCCTAAGCAAGCGCAGTGGTAAATCCAAGCGAATTTCTATTGTTAAATCTTCGTCTTCTTCCTCATCTTGCGCATACTCAACATCGTCGTCGTCGGCATGGCTAACATTAGCATCAACTGCTGCGCCAAGTCCGCCGTTTTGCACTCGCGCCCATAAAGGCAGCTCGGCATTTCTTATATCATCATAAATCAATGGCACCACTCGCCGATTATGCGCCGTGTCATAAACGATTTCGCCGCTCGAAATATCAAAAATATAAGTTATATCGTCACGCGTCACAATGGTTAATCTGTTACTATCCGAATCAAAGTGCCTAAGATGCCAAAATTCCCATCCAATAACTGTAGAAACAAACAAAGTAGTACTCATATCCCTGACCAATTCGTCAATCCTATAACTTCTTGTTAAAACGCCATCTTTGAAGAATGCCATCGCCACCACTTGATCCGTTACCGGGATAAAAACAATATGGCGCATATCGAATGAGAATGCAAAGTTGCCTTCAAATACATAAAAGGCCGGCAAATCTTCAATGGCATATATGAGTTTATCGTATCTATTATATACGCCTATTCTCCCTGTCCTATCCGCCACCGGCACACCCCTAGCCTCATCCGCCTCCCATCGAAATACCGCCAATCCATCTTGTGAGCGAACCTCAATAGGTTGGAACTGAGGCGGCCCAAAGGTAATACTATAAACTGTGATACTGTCAAATGCTAAAACTACAACAAATAATACGGTTAAAGCAATTGCTATTTTTGTTAAAGCTTTCATTTTTCAACCTCCGGTATATGTTTTGACACAATATTTCAGCGTTTATCAAAAACTTTCCAAATTCTGTCGCTCTAAGCGTAGACATGCCTATCTAATACCTCATCAAATATCCCGAATCCCTCGCCAGTAACTCAGCAACCATTTCCCGCAAAGCCTTCGCTCGCATCAGCCTTGTCGTCGCGTCGCCAAACTTGCCAAAACTCAAAATTTCTTCCATCACCGCTTGCGGCTCGAGCTTGCAAAAAACATCCGAGCCTAGAGGCGCGCAGTGCCTGCGTTGCGGCGAATACAGCCTATTTGCGTCTTTGTCAATTATGTAATAATCCTCATACGTATCCTTAATCGTGCCAATTGCCCCATCCCATTCCTCTGCGCCGTGGATGAAAGTATTGCGCTCAAAATTCACGCCGATTAGCAAAATTTGCGCATCTCGTTCCCAAAGTTTATAGTACGCGCCGTCCTCTCCACAAGGCGTGCTGATTTTTTCCTCGCCTGAAATAAATCTCTCCGCCTCCACTCCGAACGCCGCGACAGAATGCGTCGGATGCAGCGAGCGAAACACGTTTTCCCTCTGGCGAAACAGCTCCGTCAGAGCGCCAACGCAGCTTTTTGTATGTAAAACGTCCATGACAGGATTATCAGTATTTACATTTCTCCACGTATGCGTAGCCATTACCAATAAGCCCGACCGCATGTACTCCATAAGCGCATCCAAAACTGCCTCACCTCGGCCTTCCACCTCACCGATCGCCTTGTAGGAGATGTGCACTTTCAGAGTAGCGCTCGGATCGATTCCTATGTTTGATAAGTGGTTTATTAGGTCTTGTTTTGTGTGCATTTTATGTGTCCCCTTTTGTTTGTAATCAAATATTATAGCATGATTTGTAGCTTTTGGCTCAACTTTTGAAAAAGAAAACCACTTTCACAAAAGGTCTCGCTGCGCAATCAAGGCAAGAACGCTAAAGTATTCTCTAATATGCGCATATTATAACATGATTTGTAGTTTTTGGCTCAACTTTTGAAAAAGAAAAATACTTTTACATAAGGTCTTGCTGTGCAATCAAGGCAAGAACGCTAAAGCGCTCCCATTTATACACATAAAAAAACCTCACGCTTCGACGTAAGGGCCTTTTATGTATTCATCAAATTATTTTAGCTCCGTTCTGCCCAAGGTAAGTCCGCCAAATGTCCATGTATTTGCATTGCTGCATCCCACCACTCAATAAAATGTGGACGGCTAGGCACATACATGCGCGCTCTTGCTTCTTCAGATGGGTCGAGCAGATAGATGCTCTCTCTGCGCATTGCTGATAGTACAACCTCGCCGTTAAAGCGATAGACGTCCAAATCATTATGGTGCAGGTATATAAGATATCTATTGCCCATTTCCATTGGCCATGATGAAAGTATTGTCATTACATCACCTGTTGGAAAGCCTCTTGCATAAGCTTGTGTGTCAGCGGTTATAACGTAATATGCTTCGCGTACGTTTATTACTTGTCCAATTTCAATTCTTTCAACATACTCGCCTTCAAAAATCACATAATGCACAAGTACCGGTGTAATAACATGGTTGAAGCCGGCAGCTACGTTTACATCACGCAAATCATCCGATAAATTGATAATGCGGTTGATACTAGGGCCTACTACCTCACCTACAATAATCGCTCGTCTTGGATGTCTGATAGCATCAAATTCCTCAAAAGAAGCGGGTCTGATTTCATTAACGTGGTAGGGCAAGCTATGTACGGTGTGTTTGAACGAATCAAATACAAACAATTCCTCAGTTTGTGGCTGGCATAATGGTGCGATTTGTACTGTTTTTAAAACAAATACGCATATAAAAGTTATTCCAGCTATAATTGCTATAGTTCTTTTCATAAGACGCCCCTCCTTTCGATTCTTGAATTTTATTTGCCCCATTTTTGGATTAAGTTGAATTTATCGTAACCTTGTGGTCTTGCTGCTACGTCGTTGTTCCTTGATGGAAGGCCTTGGTTCATGACTGATAATGGTCTCCAGCCCGGATGTGCATCATGTGGATGGTCAAGTTTCAAAGCATGTCCAACCTCATGCAAGAATACTTTTTGTCTGTCTTTAAGTCTGCATTCGCCTCTATCCGGTGCGTTGATATCTTTACCTTGGCCTCCTAACGACATGCGGATTCTTCCTGAATGCCAGTCATGGTCTAAGCATGTAGGAGAGTTTGGTGCACCAAATGGTGTGAAATCGCCAAATACTATCCAGTATCCACATTCGTTGTCGAAGAAAAATCCTTCAACTGTAACATCAAACGTTGGTGCGCTTGTTGCCGGCCAAGCTTGCTTGCTGCGAATTTGGAAAACGTCTACACTAACATTAGAGCTGATATTGTTCCATGTATTAGCAATTTCGTATACTTCCCAGCTAAGCTGGCTAGTGATTGCTTGTGGCAATACGCCTAATCTTAATGCGATACCGCCTGAGTTTGAAGAAAGTACATAACCTCTAAAGTGGCTAGTTCTTGTGTAGCTGCCAAGTTGCCAAACTGCGTCAGTTGGATTTTCTGCTAAAGCCGGTCTGCCGCCGTCAACGTTTAAAATAAGGTTTGGATATTGTCTGTTAGCTATTACATAACCATCTCCGGCTGAGCGAATCATCCATTGTTGAGCTTGGTTGTCGTTTCTTAAATCCGATACCGATACTCTGCCCTCATTTCCTTGAGAGCTTGCAGTAAGTACGTTTGCGTTTGCGCCTTGATTTGAGCCACGTGCGCCAAGAGTTTCGATTGTGTAGTAACCAGGGCTGCCTTGAGCTGGTGCGATACTCCATATTTCCGCTCTTGTGTTTGCGTTAATGTTAGCCATTGCCGAAAGTAAGTTATTACCAATTACCCTTAAATAACTGCCGTTTGCGTTTCTTACTCTAAAGATTCCGGTGTTATCAAAGCTTGAACCATTTTGAAGAAGTTCTTGCCATACTGATTCTGTTTCTTCTTCAATTTCATATTTTTCGTATTCTTCTTTGTATTCTTCGTAACCATATTCATACTCTTCCTCGTACAGCTCGTCTTCGTCGAGCTCGACTTCTGGCGAACCATTTGAATAAAGTGCATCAGCTATTTGAATCTGAGGTGAAGAACTTATTCTATTTTGAGCATAGCTTGTTACCACTGTCGTTTCTGTGTCTAATGCTTGTGCTAATATGCTACCATCTGTGATAATAATTATAAGAGCCTTGATAAGAAGCATACAAATTACGCTTATAACGATACCCTTTAGTCTTGCCATTGGCTTAAGAGCCCCCTTCTGTTGTCTACCATTAGATATGATTTTGCCTCTTTTGGTATAGGGTTGCGGTTCCCTGTTTTCAGCCTCTTTTATTTTGAGGTTGGGGTTCCTCGTTTTCAGCCTCTTTTATTTTGAGGTTGGGGTTCCTCGTTTTCAGCCTCTTTTGTTCTGAGGTTGGGGTTCCTCGTTTTCAGCTTCTTTTGTTCTGAGGTTGGGGTTCCTCGTTTTCAGCTTCTTTCTTTGAAGTTGTAGTTCTTCATTACTTAGTCTCTCTCGGGATTAAGTATCCTCATTCTCAGCTATCTTTATCATAGAGCTAGTGTTTTTTACTACTTGCCTAACATCTCATCATCTTATTAAGTTGTGATAACACTTGTCGTGTACTCATTCGCATGGAGGAGTATAGGTGTGTTTGCTCGTGTCCTATCATACTTTTTTGTACCGTTTTGCATTTTTTGGCAAACAAAAAAGAAGCTTTTACTCGCGCAGTCCCAAAAGCCAGCATTTATTCTGAGGTTTGGGTTCCTCGTTTTCAGCCTCTTTTTTTATCGAGGTTGGGGTTCCTCGAAGTTCTTGATACTTCCTTTATAATCAGTGGTGTTTGTTGCCGACCCACGACTTTGGGGGAGATTCACATTTGACTAATTGTTGCTTAGATATAATGTGTAGCGTAGCGTCAACGTTTCAAACTCTGTGGAGATAGGTAATTTGGGTGCCCTATCATTGTTTGACCCGTCAAAGGTTTTAGATAAACAAAATAAGAGCCTATACTAACGCCAATCCCAAAATCCATAATTTATTATGAGGTTTGGGTTCCTCGTTTTCAGCCTCTTTTATTGTAGGGTTGTGGTTCCCTATTTTCAGCCTCTTTTATTCTGAGGTTGTGGTTCCTCGTTTTCAGTCGTTCGCTGTCGCGTGTTGCTGTCGCTTATTGACAGTTAAAGTATAGCTCATACTTTTCCTGTTGTCAACATGTAAGGTTGAACATTGCTCCATGGATTTTTTGCCTTTTGTTGTACATTTCTCACTAACGGAGAGCGTTGTTGTAACAAACCGTCGCTATTTAGCCGCTACAACAACGCTGTCCTGGGGACTAATTAGCTTCTTCAAATACTTCTTTTAATGCCTGTAATGTACTCAACGCTCCGCCAAAATCAAAGGCCATAATCTGCCTATGCAGCGCTTCCATCTCCTCGGCTCCCGAAAGTTCCTCAAGGAAATCCATACACGCAAGATTTTGCATTTCTAATAACGGCTCTAGCTGATTAAGCAGCATCATAGCACGTTTCACATCCAATTCATAATGCTCCGATTGCACCAATCTCGCCTGCGGCTCGCCAAGCGCTTCAATAACACAAGCCAGCTCCTGTTCAAGCGTCGAGAGCATCTTGTCATTAGGTATTTCGCCGTTCATAAACACAAGCTCAATCTCTTGCGCAGCTTCAACAAGTGCTGATTGATCAATCAACCCGGCAACGCCTTTGAGCGAATGCGCCAACAGATGCGCCTTTTTTGTATCGCACGCATTCAAAGCTTCTATAATTTTTGCATGAGCATCTTTTTGAGTACGCACAAAGTCCAAGCGCAGTTGTTCCCTGAGCTTATCACTGTTCATAAAATCGTTTATAGCATCAATTTTCCCAACAGCCATTTCCGCATCCTCCACAACTTCAGTCTCGCTTGCTTTGCGTTTATTTTTGACAAATTGCGTCATGATTGCATTCAAGCGCTTCGTCTGAATCGGTTTTGACATAAGCCCGTCGAACCCACCTTTCAGGTACTCTTCTGACATGCCGGTTATAGCGTTGGCAGTCAGAGCGACAATCGGCTCGTTATAACCCATCTTTCGCATCTCTTGCATGGTTTCCGTGCCGCTCATTCCCGGCATCATTTGATCCATAAATATGATATCGTAAACATTACCAACCTTTATCTTCTCAATCGCCTCAAAGCCGCTGCTGCATGTTTCTACAATGAAGCTCGTAAAAATTGAGCAAGCCTCTCGCTACATAAAGATTCGCATTAACATCATCAACCACAAGCACCGAGCCCTACGGCAACAGTTTCGCCACAAGTTCTATGTTCTTTTTGGCCGCTGCGCCAAACGATTCAAACCGCTCCAAACGGCCGCTGCATCTTTACCGATAACACTATGCGCTGCGACATATAAATATTAACATCTGTGCCTTTGCCGACCTCGCTCTTGATACCAATCCGACCGCCCATCATTTGTACAATGGTCATGCCAAGCCCCTAAACATTGCCCACCAAATGCGATTCTATATGCCTATGCAAATAGCCGCATAAAAGTGCTTCAGGCAAAGTCGGCAGACCCATTTCATGCACTCGCAATTCCTGCCTGCTGTCAAGCTTAACCGCGCCGTTCCCGTCAATAATATAGGCACGCACTTGAGTATGGTCAAACCCACCCAAGGTAGTAGCAAAAATTTCACCAAAGGGAATACCTATCGTAACAACCCCAACAAACTCTTGTTGGTAATACACTCTGCGGTGTGTCCACAACAATAAAACTATATCTTCCTCGACCGGCTCAGGTCTCTCGCGCTGCATATTTAGGATAAAAAGCGCGTCCGCATCCCTCGTGTTATAGAACCACTGACCGCTGCCCCCGTCAACAAGCTGACCTCAGTAATGAAACTCCTCAAAGCTCAAGCCCATGTTAAAGACATCGCTATTCCGCGTTTCATGCGCCGTAAACATCAGCCGCGCCTTGGGCAGTAATGACAAATAGCCCCTGATTGCATCGAAGGCAGCCATCCGAGCCACTGCATCATAATCGTTTGCAAGCCATCTCTCTACCGTTACGGAATGGGAAATTTGGTGCATCAGCGTGAAGTGTGCATTAATACTAACACGAAAATCCAAACTCACCCCTCTGCGGCAACCGGTTAAACCGCTTCCTGCGTGACATCCTCACTAAAACGCTCGAAAGCGAATCCAACCACTAACAAAAATATAACCGTCCCCATCGCAGGCGTTATCAAGTACAGAGCCTGGACGTATTTTACTATTCGTTTTTTGTATTTAATAGGTGTGGGTTTGCCTTCAAGTGTCATATTTCGAATCTCCCTTGGAGCGCAGTTAATAGTTTCCAACAACACAAACGCCGTTTCTAAGCGTCTTTTTCGCATGATACATTGCTTTATCAGTATCAAAAATGAATTTATTCATTGTGTATTGCTCAACGCGCTCCGGAATAACGCTATGCACGCCGATGCTGACCGTTACATGCAATTTAATCTCATCATCAATAACGACAATGTTCTCATCAACCGCTTTATAAACATCTTCAGAGAGCTTAGTTATGCCCTCAACTGTTGTATTTGGCGAAATGACGGCAAACTCGTCACCGCCAAGCCTTGCAAGCTTGTCTGATGCGCGCCTAAGCGCTGATTTAATCATCTTGGTCGTGCTTTGCAGCGCAATATCGCCTGCCAAATGCCCATATGTATCGTTAATGAGCTTTAGCTTATTCAGATCCATTATCATCATACCCAGCGGCATTTGTTGCCTCTTTGCTCTAGCCCACTCCTCGACTAAAGTAGTATCGAAGAAGCGGCGGTTGCCAACGCCTGTCACGCCGTCCGTCACGCTCATGTTTTTAATCGTTCTCATTTGGTTTAACATGGTCGCTTGATGTTGGATACGCATTTTTACAACAGTTGCATTAAACGGTTTGTATATGTAATCCATCGCGCCCATTCGAAAGCCTTTTACCTCACTCTCAGGAGTAGTCAAGCCCGTTATGAGCACAACGGATATATCTTTGGTTTCCGGGTCATTTTTGAGCTGTTCCAAAACTTCAAAACCGTTCACATCCGGCATAAAAATATCTAAAAGTATAATGTCCGGCATAATCCGCTTAACAGTTTCCATGCAATTAACGCTGTTGCGCTCCGCATAAACAGTATAGTCTTGGTTTAATATGCCCATCAAAGCACGAATGTTCATCACTTCATCATCAATTATTAATATGCTGTTTTTCATGTAACCTCGACCTCTTCTTGCAATGTATTTATCGTTATTGCCGTCATTACAAAATCAAACTCCTCTATCTGCCTACAAAACAAAACTTCTGCAAATCAAGGCAACTTGTATCCAAGTCTTTTAACTATAACGCAACTGTTTCTCCATTACGCACGCCACCTTCTCGCGCACAT
>Ga0131853_10026212_pt1 | contig 10487 bp, 5 predicted proteins | sample TergutLab28metaG_FD_92764 | JGI IMG/M metagenome (GOLD analysis project Ga0131853, IMG submission 92764) | Labiotermes labralis P1 segment gut microbial communities from Petit-Saut dam, French Guiana - Lab288 P1 (version 2) (version 2) | ecosystem: Host-associated > Arthropoda: Insects >... | reverse complement strand
TGAATAAAGAGAGACCAACTTGATGTCACTTGCTTTATTATTTCATTATTTAATGCTCAACATGTTTCGGATGTATTAACATCCGAAACATGTTGAGCATTAAATAATGAAATAATAAAGCAACTGACATCAAGTTGGTCTCTCTTTATTCAACTGTGTTGCTATAAACACATGCTGCTGTAAAGTGAAGATAAAATATTTTAAGATAAAATACAGGCCTGTAGGCATATTACTTAAATGTTTACACTACGATAGTGTAGTAGAATAGTACTGTATTTTGTCCTGATCATTACAGCAATGATGATGGACTCGTCAAACAGAAAATGGGATTACAAAGTAAGCAATTAATGAATTTAACAATTCCAGAAATATAAGTACACAATAATTAAACACAAGTGATACGTAGCAAATGACCCGAGTCACCAATTTTGACACATCAAACACAAGTCCCACACAATAAATAATAACCAGCAAGCATAAAGCAGCAATTTCATTAATTAGCACATAAAGCACAACAACCACACAACAAATCACAATTAAGATACATGAAGCTTTAATTTGTCCTTATTCATTCAGAGTTCACTAGTTGAGAATCCTTTGTCATAAATTCTTCCACTGAGTAAAAACTCTTTTTGATCAAGAAACTGAATCATATTTTCTTGAATTTCATTACAGGCCCAGTGTTTGTAATTTCACTGGATAGTTTGTTGAAAATGAGCACACCACTGTGGGTAAATATATTTTAAATTAAAGCTACAAATAAAATTTCGAAAGAACAAAAGTTACTCTTCTATAACTGTAACTTTCCATACAGGCTTACATTAAAAATACATTAACTTAAAATTACAATTTAAGAATTACAAAAATTATCATGAGAAGAGGAGTGCTTACTTGTACACTGTCACTTCTCTGTTACTTAAACCACTTCTGCAGCGCCTTATTGATGTCACTTCATTCGGGCATTCGAAAATGCTTTATTCTCGACCCGTTCTTTTCAAGCACTCTAATAACTGTGGTTTTGTTTTTCCAAATCGTTTGGATCATAGAATTTAAAAAACCAAACTCCTGACACATCAGCAATCTTGTTCCCATTTTCTGTTTCTTGTATAAATTTAACTTATTTTTTTTTCAACACTCAAAACCTTTCTTTTGTTTGTGAAGGTAGTCTCCTGTTAAAGGCAGGAGTACAAAAGAACACCAAGCAGATTTACCATTACTATTGTCAGTTTTTCGATCTTGAATTTATATATCTCCTGAAAGAGTACAGGGCTTGCCCTCTCAAGGATATGGATATGACTGAATTCTCAAAATAGCCTTTGTCTTCGAAATTATATTGGAACCGATGACTGGCAATGTCATATATGAGGTAGAGTATCTTATGTATGTTGTACTAAGCAAGGCAGAAAACATGTGCCTTATGAGAAATTAGTTGGTACCACAGAATGTATAATAGCCAAGGTGTTGCACCAACCAAGGATGTTATAACCGAGTTCAACTGTGATGCATAAAATTTTGAACTGATACATATCAACCTAAACTGAATTTCAGTTACATTATAACCCCTGATTAACATCTTAACTTATGCCTGACATGTGAACATTAACTATGACCAACATGTAGGACAAAATCACAACATAACAAGACATGTAATGTATGAATAACGTTAACATTAAGGTGGATTCATACAACTATTGTTGCAGTGGAAAAGCAATAAGTATTACATATTCTGAGTGTGTATTTGTAGCCTTAGGTATTCAGCATGCAATGCACATACCTGTCTGGCTGTACCATATTTTTCCACACTATCTCATAAACAATTTAAAAAAAAACGATATCAAACATAAGATGTCTGTTTTATTTTTCTCTACAACCTAAGTATAAAGCATTTCTCATTTTAAGAGGAATTGAGCGAGATATGATAAAAAATGTATATTGGTCTTCATGTAAAGTACTCGTTATTCTTGTCAAATTTTAAAAAAACTTGAATTTTCTCAATAGATTTCCAAAAAGTACTGAAATACCAAATTTCATAAAACTCCATCCAGTGGGAGCAGAATTGTTCCATGCAGACAGACGGGCAGACATGACGAAGCTAATAGACACTTTCCACAACTTTGTGAATGCACCTAAAAATAGTTAATAAATCCTTTGAAAGGGTGGAACACTTCAAATATCTGGGAACAACATTAACAAATCAAAATTCCATACATGACAAAATTCGGGAAGCCTCGCTATATTTCTGTGCGGAATCTTTTGTCTTCCAGTTTGATGTCCAAAAATACAAAGATTAAGAAAAATATATGACTGTAAATTTGCCTGTTGTTTTGTATGGGTGTGAAACCTGGTCTCTCATACTGAGGGAGGAACATCTGATGAGGGTGTCTGCAAACAGAGTGATGAGGAAAATGTGTGGGCCTATGAGGGATGAGATAACAGGTGAGTGGAGAAGACTATATACTGAGGAGCTTAATGATATGTACTCCTCACCAGATATTGTTCGTGTGTTCAAATCGAGAATAATGAGATAGGTGAGGCAAGTGGCATGTATGTTGGAACAAGAGAGATGGATGCAGGGTTCTGTTGGAGAGATCCAAAGGCAAGACACTACTCAGAAGACTTTGGTGTTAGATGGAAGGATAATATTAAAAAAGGATCCTCAAGAAGTGGGATTGGGAGGAATGGACTTGATTGATCTGGCTGAGGATAGGGACAGGTGGCAGGCATTTGTGAATGTGGTAATGAAGGGAATTTCTTGACTAGGTGAGAACCTCTAAAATTCTGAGGAAGGACTCTGCTTCATGCAGAGAGTTAGTAAAGGTAAAAGGTAAGGTAAAGTTAACCCGCGCACTGGCCATGAAGGCCCAGAGGTGGAGAACAGGTATAGCTATCCTCTTCCGTTAACCTTGGCATTAGATGGGGTGGGTGGGCAGTTACTATTTTCAGTTCAGATGTTTGGCCTTTTCATTCGCAAATATGCTGGGAGAAATTATTTATCAAAATATACAAACCATTCTCAATTCAATGGATTATGATGCTGGTCAGATTGAGACATCACAATTTGTAATTAAACGCAGCTGCTCTGAGCCATCTCATCCCACATATGGAAAAAGGTTTGTCACAATAAATTCTACACTCTGCACAGAGGCAAATCCATTGCTGTATTTTTTAATAGTAACAGCAAAATTATATATTGCCCTTATTTGTAAAATGGGGACAACCCACAAGATATCAAATTGACAGGAAAAGCAAGAAGGTGGCTCTGTTTTACATGTGACAAATGCTTTGAGAAGTGAGGTACAACCTATCTTGGTTATTCCTGATGATGGAGTTGTCATCTTTTTACTCATCACTGAGGACCATTAGTTGAATGATTGGTTACACATAACTCAATTTCGCTCAAGTGGCAGTTAGCCTCTTTTTACAAAGCGGGCGATATACAGACCTGACGATGTTTAAGTTCACACCAGGGACAAAACCCAAGAAAGCAACACAAGCAGCAGAAAAAAAGCCAAATGTGTTAGAGGAATGTAACTGAAAGTGATGCAATTTGCTTTTATGCATGTTTACATACATAGAAGCAAATCCTAAAATACGTGGTTGGACAATAAAGTTTGTGAACTCATCACAGCAAAAGTGCTACATACCTCGTTGCTGAATACCACCATGGTCGGCTTCAAATTACTCCCCTTGGGAAGCTATGCACCGATGCCAGCACTTAGTACACCCTTCAAAACAATTTTGGAACTGGTTTTGTGAAATCGCCTTCAGAGCTGCCATTGTATTACTCCTAATGTCATCAATGTCATCAAAATGCCTTCCTTTCAATATTTCCTTTATCTTCGGGAACAGAAAAAAGTCATTGGTGAATAGGCAGGGTGTTCCAACACAGTTATTTGTTAGTACCTAAAAACTCCCTCACAGACAGTCCCATGTGAGCAGGTGCATTGTCGTGATGCAAGATCCGTAAGTTGTTGGCAAAAATTTCGGGTCGTTTCCATCTAAATTTTTCACGCAGCCTTTCCAGTACTTCCAAATAGTAAACTTAGTTGACTGTTTGTCCAGTTGGTACAAATTCATAATGAACAATCCCTCTAATATAAAAAAAAGTCAGCAACATTGTTCTGACTCTTGATTTGGACCGAAGGAATTTTTTTGGTTGTGGGGAATTGGCAGTCTTCCATTGTGCACTTTGCCGCTTCATTTACAGGGTTGTATTGGTAGACCCATGTTTCATCACCTGTGATGACAAAGCCCAAAATGTCATCTTGTTTCTCCAAAAGGTCTTGGTAAATTGTGACTCTTCTTTGCTTTTGTTCTTTGGTGAGCTCCTTTGGGACCATTTTTGCACACACCTTCCTCATGTCAAGATCTTCACTTAAGATTTTTGTAACTGTTTCTCTGTCAATGTTCACTTGTTCTACTTTGCACCTGACAGTCAGCCGACGATTTTCACGCATAATTTGACGAATTTTTGCAATGTTTTCTTCCGTTCTGCTTGTTGCTGGCCGTCCTGATCTCTCCTCGTCAGTGACACTTTCTCTTCCCTCAGAAAAACGCTTCACCCGCTTGTAAACTTCTGTTTTCTTCATAGCATCATCCCCCTAAACATGAACTAACATCTCTCTGATTTTGTTTCCACTCTTTCCAAGTTTAACAAGAAATTTAACGTTCGTTCGCTGCTCTAATTCAAGCTCCGACATTCTTGTGGTGGCACACCAAAACACACGCAGACAGTGATAGATGCTACTCGGAAAGTGACTGCCATAGATCAACAACAACACAGCTGTGAAACACTGATATGTCAACATCATCAAACCATAAGAAGGATTTTGTCCAGTGCTGCCACAGCAAGCACACGGTGGTGAGTTCGCGAACTTAATTGTCCAGCAATGTATAGCAACCCTGAACAGAACTAAGATATCTTATAAAATAAAACTTTCCAGTAAAATTTAGTTTTATCATAAAACATGTATTGGCATAAACATCAATGGAAATTAGAGATTACGAAGGTTAAATGTAAAACTCACCTCCACCTAGTGCCAAGGTGAAGAATAAGTGGAGGTACACCTCTACTCCCCTCTCATGCCTTCACAGTGGGGACAAGGAAAAGATCACCTTTATTTTTACTTTAAAAGGTTATAAGACCTTATACACTACTATATGTATGGAAAGTTTCAAATAAAAATACCAGTGTACAATATGAATTTAAATGCCAAACAACAAATGCAATGTCATATTCAGCAACTTGTCACACAAACAACAACAACTGCACAGCACAGCACAAACTAAACTGAAGAAGTAATTCTGCTGCCACAAATAACAGAGACAAGTATCTTGATCCAACACCACAAATTAAATAATGAAATGAATGTGAGGGTTGAGACTCTTATGGTAGTGAGCATTAAGAATATACTCTTCTGGGATATGGTACCATGCACCTTGGCAGACAGATTATCAGCATCTTGTAGGAGCCTACTTCTGCAAGATATTAGCATCTGTTTAATTATTAACCAACAAATGCACTATATAAAATTTCACATTAAAACACTTAAAATCGCTCCGACATGTTTCGATCCTAGGATCATCCTCAGGGAGCTACGTTGATGCTGAAGTCATTTTAAAAACATTCACATTGACTTTAGCAAGGAACAACGTAGCTCCCTGAGGACGATCTTAGGATCGAAACATGTCAGAGCGATTTTAAGTGTTTTAATGTGAAATTTTATATAGTGCATTTGTTGGTTCATAATTAAAGTGATTCTATGAAATTCACAGTGCAACAATGAGGATATTAGCATCTGTTTACCAAACTACATGTTGTCACCTACCACAAGACCATCGTCTTGAACAGAATTATAACCGTGATGGTTTAACATGGTACTCTAACATTTAAAATGTTGTGCTAATTCCATGTTATTTTGATAACACTATAACAGTGCCTTGACTCTGTCACGATGTCCACTTAAAGATCAAACCTAGGATGTTCACCTTCAAATTATATTTGTATATGCAGTTTGTATATTCATTCATGCTAACAACAAAAGTACAGTAGTCACCAGGTCATTCATGTTAATGAAATCCGTAAGTTAAATTCAGCCTCCAAATGTGTGTACATATATGATCAGCTTTTGATTAATCTATGAATCCACTACGCTATTCATTGGCACAATAAAATATAGCTCTACTCTTTATTTAACTTCAGCACTATATGGGGGTCCTTCTAGTGCCGTGGTCATGGAAGAGTAGAGCTATACCTCTACCCACCCCCTGGGCCACACCAGAGATCACTTTATCTTTACTATATGGGGGTGGGTGGTCAACACCATGCCCCGGCCACTTTTCCCCTGGGAAAGACATGGTACCCACTGTATAGAAGGCTGGGTGGGCCTCAGGGCCGGTCTGGATGGGTGCGGAAAATCTCGTCCCCAATGGCACACAACAGTACGTCAGACTTTTCTGACATTCAGAGGACCGTGCTTTGTGACATATTCTCATAATAAAAGTCAACAAGATGCACTATTTCTCAACTTTATTTGGTAAGGAACTCTACATGTTTCAGACAGATTTACTGTCCATCATCAGGGGTCTTAATACTGTATTCACAGCAATAGGTATTTGTCATACTAGTTATGTTGACTGTCTGCTAGTGAGGTCAGGATGGAACTGATCCATCCTGACCTCACTAGCAGACAGTTAACATAACTAGGACAACAAATACCTATTACTGTGAATACAGCATTAAGACCCCTGACGATGGATAGTAAATCTGTCTGAAACACGTAGAGTTCCTTACCAAATAAAGGTGAGAAATAGTGCATCTTGTTGGCTGTTATTATAAGAAGTACGTCAGATATTTTTAAGGAAACAAAAAACAGACATTAAGAATCTCTTACTGTATAGGAGATAAAGGTAATAAAAGAAATTTCTACAGCATTGCTTCTTTAATATAAAGTGCATTTCCTGTATGAAATTTACCTACATGTCCTATCCTATGTCACTTTACCAGATCTGAGTAGACACACATTTACTGCATGGGGGGTGAATTGCATTTAGGGAACAGTCTGATACCAGTTAGTTACTGAAACTGTACAAAGGTGAGTCAAGTGAGAACATTTAAAGTGAAGCTGACCAATCTCCTCTATCCAGAATCAGAGTTAAGCATGCACAGAGTTACACCTGCATTTCATCAGGGCAAGGTGTGTAATAAAGCACATGGACATATAATGACCCTTCTCCGGTGTGCTGACACACAAGCACATGAGAATGCAATCAAATTAAAATTAAAAAATGAACACCTAAAATGGTAATCAGCAAAGTGGCACACTGTATAAAAAATGGTCATTAACCTTTTGGTGCCGGAATTATTTTTTTAATTTTAGCACACCCTGTATATAAAATGTGAATAATACAGGAACCAAATATGTTAGAATTATGAAACAAACTGAATTTTGAATAGAAAAAAACGGAGAGTATACAACATGTTTAAAATATTCAGTACCTATATCTGTTGAATAAATATATAAAATGCAACTTTAGAGGTTAGTGTTGTGGTACGACCACTATAGCTGACATTAGGCGTCAAAAGGTTAAAGGATGCACTTCTGATAGAGGCAGAAAGTGTGAGATGGGGCACAGCATAAAAACAACCATCAAACAATGAAATATACTAGAGGTAGAGTGTGAACATCACCACCTGACTAATCCTCTAAAAATATGGAGGTAGTAGTGAAGCATAAACAAAAATACAGAAAAAAAAGGGGACATACAAATTAGGTCTGTAATTGAGTCCACATTCTACTCCTTATATTTAATGAGCTAATGTAATAAATACTAAATATACTCAATTTACTAAGTAAATTGGGAATTTCCAATTTTTTATCCACTATGTAACAAAAACCAACCAGTTTTCTTTGTACCATCAGTATTTAGGGGCGCTTTACTTATTACCACTGTACAAGCGTAATTCCCAGTAATCTGTAAGCTGATTTAACCCTGCAGGGCACTCTCAATTTTTCTGAGGCATACAGTACAGAAATGTGAAAACTACAAACCTACATCCTCTGCAAGCCATCATTCTGAACAAGATCCTATCACTGTAGACACGAGGCTCATGGACACTACAATATCAGAATTTGATCCCTTTACCTTGATTGGTGGTAGATGTTAGGTGGCCATTACAGCCTAAATATAAATTTGTCACAAACCATAACATTTTTGCATGACTTCCGTAAGTGTTGATACAGAGCTGTGGAAACAAGTCAGTGGGATATGTTTATGCTTTAATAGCAAGGCATAATCTAGAACAGTGTTTCTCAAACTTTGTGAGACCCCGGCCCGGTAAATTCTTTTTCCATAAGACGAGGGCCCGGTCCCAACAGATTTACTCGACAGTACCTTTCCAATTTTTTTTAAGTTCATACATTAAACTAACATAAGTATTAATAATTAATTATGGCATAATCATAAAGACTGTTAGTACAATTACGTGTACGGTGTGGCATGTTGACAAATATAAAATTACATTTCAATTAGTTATCAATTGCAGGAGAATCTCTCGCAGCCCAGTATAATTGATGCCAGGGCCTGGTACCAGGCAGCGGCCAGGCAGTTGAGAAACACTGATCTAGAATAGGCACTGTGAGACTTGAGGCTCTCACAGGAGTGCTATTGATCACAGAGGTCTTCCACAAGAGATGGTGTCTAAGTAGGCTGAGTAGTTCCCAACATTACGAAGGGACTAAACTCATTCAAAATATTTGGAACTACTCAACCAACAAGTGTCACATTGCAGAAAACCTACATTCTTACATCAGGCATCATCAGAAACAATAAAATGCGTGTGCACTACTTACAAAATAGAAAGTTTGTAAGTTTCAGGCTTAACAAGTACTGGCTAGCCATGTACTTGTGTACTCAGATGTACCATATATCTACATGCAACTTGCATGACATTCCAAATATTATGCTTGGGTAACTTTAAGGTAACAGCCAGTATGAAGTCTTACCAATCACACTATAGCAAGAAACCATTACCCCTAAATCCATTCAAGTTTAATGATATATTTGAAGAATGAACTTCCGCTACGGGAAAGTTTCAGCGACATGTACACAATGCAGCCTAGTGAAAATGCAATGTTTTCAAGCTGTCGCCTCTCATCTAGAAAAAGTACGAGTATGTTATTCTAAGATTAAAATGCAGATGGTACAATTCTATTAAAAGTTAATAATTATAAATTATTAAAATAATTAAAAATTAATTTTATGCTCACCCAAACATTACCAATGCGTAATACAATATTCCAGTTTAACTCCCAAGTTACTTATTAAACGCCTACTTCATATTCACACACAATCCATATAAGCGCAGTTACAGTTAACCTAATAAGCACAAATATATTACAAAATTTAACTTCAGCACACACCGAGTCTGTGTTGGCTGGGCAGTTTTAGTCAGTGATCAGTGCCTTAAAAATTCATCAGGAATTATACTTCTATTGAGCAAACACAGACAGGTAATACAACACATTACCCAGCATGCAACATGCTATGCAGCCTGTATGCTATTTTACCAGTTACCACCAGGAATTCTCATAAAAGTGATACTATAAAACATGATAAGATTTAACAGAATAAAGACACTAGCCGCCTTCCTGTTCTTCTTCTACTAACCGAGCAATTACCTATAACTTTCCAAGATAGAACTGTGATGTTCATACCCCACAAACACACAGCCAGCAATAGCATTAACACAGGAACAGTCTGGCCAGGACAGACCCAAAAAGTGTAAACTGTCTAGCCTGGAGATTGATACAGCACTCATCTGACACGAGCAAGTCACTAGTTAGTAAACGAGAGGAACACGTAAAATTTAACACCAACTTGCTGCACTTCACTTTTCATTTGTTAATTAATGCTCTGACATGTTTCAGCCTTAACTGTTGATCTTCTGGGAGCTCATAAGCTATTTAGCTTGTACAGTGTATGCTTCAACTTATATGGTAGGAATTATATATATGATTAAATTGATTATTATGAAAAGTGAATGTTACAGTTTTTAAAATCATATATCTGTTATCTTGTGTTCACAACAAACACAAGATATCAGATATTTGATTCCAGAAATTACTTCATTTGAAGAAAGACTGAAACATATGTGAACACAATAGTCACACAAATAGCAAATTAAAATAAATTTATACATTAATTATATGTATTTTGTATACATTTTACCTGTATTTGAACCACAATACTGATTTTAAGAATTTAAATATCCAATAATAATAATAATAATAATAACAACAATAATAATATAGTCAGAATAAGATGTTTAAAGAAGACACTAAAAAATTTTACAGAAACCTGCACATGAAGAATATAGAGGCCAGAGAACCTCCCTCTATGGCAGAAACAGAGACTTACTGGAAGTCACTATGGGGAGAAGAAGCACAGCATAATGAAAGAGCAGAATGGATAAGAAGGGAACAGGA
>Ga0131853_10026211_pt1 | contig 10487 bp, 7 predicted proteins | sample TergutLab28metaG_FD_92764 | JGI IMG/M metagenome (GOLD analysis project Ga0131853, IMG submission 92764) | Labiotermes labralis P1 segment gut microbial communities from Petit-Saut dam, French Guiana - Lab288 P1 (version 2) (version 2) | ecosystem: Host-associated > Arthropoda: Insects >... | reverse complement strand
TTTCTGCATTTAGAGTCTCATTTTGCTCCGCCAGTTCATGTGCCAGCATTTCAAACTCTGCAAACATTGTTTGGCGGAATAATGTGCTTTCAAAGTTTTGCATGAAATAACTTAGCAGATATTTATGTTTTGTCTTGTCCGTTGTTGTATTTAAAAGATGCTCTATTAGCAATATTTCATTTACTGCGGATGCGGTTTCTGCTAGAAATGTTGTGTATCCACCATATACCGGTGGCTGGTTGGAAAAAGCATAGTGTGAATGAAGAGCATGACCCATTTCGTGAGCAAGTGTAAACATATTGCCTACGGTATTGTTGTAATTCATTAGTACATACGGGTGTTCCATGCCGTATGCACTCCAGCAATATGCTCCGGTTTTTTTGCCTTTGTTTTCATAAACGTCTACCCAACCATTGTCAAAAGCTTGTTTTGTAATGGCTTGATATTCTTCACCCAAAATTCCAAGTCCTTCTATTACTGTTGTTTTTGCATCTTCCCAGTTTATGAAGGTGTCTGCGTTTTCTACTATAGGCACAATTAAATCCCAAAAATGTAACTCATCATATTTTAGGCACTTTTTACGCAAGCCAAGATGCCTGTGGTATAGGGGCAGACCATCGGATACTGTGTTGATAAGATTTGTGTAAATCTCCTTTGGAATATTATTTTCATGTAAAGAAGCATCAAGTGTACTGGGGTAATTTCGTACCTTTGCATTAAACATGCAATTTTTAACAGAGGAAGCGTAAACAGCAGCAAGGGTATTTTTTTGTTTGATGTATGCGTTAATACAACTCTCGTATACATTTTGCCGCAATGTCCTATCACCGCTTTCCATTAGTGCTGCATACATACCGGGGCTTACTTTGTGTTCTGCTCCTTTTATATCTTTTACATTTTCAAAGGAAACGTCAGCATTGTTTATCATTTCAAAAATTTTTTTAGCAGATTGCCCAACCTCATTTGCATTTTCAAGAAGCTCCTCTTTGTCGGAAGACAAAATATGTTTTTCTTTGCGGAGTAAGTTATTAAAGTGATGCTTATAAACGTCTAGGCGATTGTCTTGGGATACAAACTCATTAATTTTGACAAGTCCAATTGAAATAATTTCCGGGTTTATAAAACTTGAAATGGCTTCAAAATTGGACAAAAGGCTTATAGCCTTTTCAAACATATTATGATTAGTGGGGTCTGTGGTGTCTTCATGATGTTTGTACATTGCGTAAAAGTATAGCCTGTAGACGGTTTTTTCTAACTCATAATAAGTGCTTAGGCAGTCAAACAAGTTTGCGGCAGATTTGTTTAGTTTACCTGCGTAAGCTTTAATGTCTTCCATAGAAGTTTTGAAATTGTCAAAACATTCTTGCCACTTTTCATCTGTTTCAAAAATGGGCGCTAGATTCCATTTGTACTTGGGGGCAATTTCTGCCCTGTTTTTTACTACATTCATAAAATAAAACCTCCTTGTATTTATGAGATATCTCATAATGAAGATAATTTTATAACGGGAGCAATTTTTGTTCAGTCATATTAACTAGAAGTATTTTATTTTTTTGTAATCAAGGGTACGATACAACTACTTTTAACCGAATTTATTTAATAAAACATATTTTTAGCTATTTTAAAATCTAATAAATGATGAATTTTTGCGAAAAATCACTGTATTTATGACTCGGCATTTAATAAGCAATTTTATTTTTTTTTGAAAATATCATAAAAATTGTTTTTAAAAAAAGAAAAAATTTTAAAGCTTTTTTATTATTTTATTGTTTTTTTGTTGACACCCCCATATTGACCGGATATAATTCGAGTGTGTTTGCAATATTTGTAGTTAGTTTTTGTGTTTATTCTTTAAAAAAGTGTAAATAGGGGGCGGGTAATATCAAACATAGTGAACCAGGCACAAATGGAAAACTTAAAATACTTAGGGAATATAAAAAGCTGAATCAAGGTCAAGTTGCTGATATTGGACTTATAAGCAGAAGTGCGGTTTGTCAATATGAATCTGGTGAGATGAAAATACACGAGGATACACTAGAGCTTATTAAGTATGGTTTAGATGTAGAACTTTTGCCGTTTTTTGAGTATGACCGGGCTAATTATAGAGTGATGCTTGATAGGTTTCACAATATGATTAGGGCAAAAAATTGGGAAGATGCAAAAGTTTTGCATGATAAGTTGGCTGTAATTGAAATTTTTCAGTTTGAAAAAGAGCTTAATGTGTTGTTTTCTCTTTTTTCGTCTCGGTTTCTTTTAGCGACTGGAGAAGTTGAAAAGGCTGATAATGTTTTATGTACATTTGATGATAAGCTTGATAGTTTGAATCAAGTGCAGTTGTATCATTATTATTTTGATAAGGGTCTTTTTTATTTTTTGAAAAGTGATTGTAAATCCGCATATGATTATTTCCTAAAGGCATATGACCTTACTGAATATGGGCTTAGGAAATACATGGAATTATATCACTACCTAGCTTATTGTTGTGACGAATTAGGATATGTTATAAAGTCAATAACCTTTATTGATGAAGTCAAATTACTAAAATCAGTTGATAAAACAATTGTTGATGAAATTTATTTGGACAATCTTCTCGGAAAGAACTATAGGAGACTTGGCTATATACAAAAATCAAAGGAGTATTTAGATAAAGCGTATCCAATGGCTTTGGAAAATTATAAAAATGATGCTAGTGAATACAATAAAAATCTCCTAGGTGCAGTTTTATGTAATTACGGATGCATATATATTAAAAACAAAACGTTCCACATTGCTAATGAATATTTAGATAAATCTTCTAACTATATAACAAGAGAAAATCCTCTTTATTTAGAACTAATTTATCAAAAAACACTAGTTAGTGTCACAATGAAGAACCCCTTAATCGGCAGTAAACTTATAAGTGAAGGAAAGGAACTCGCCAAAAACAATGAGATATATTTAAAAATGTTTGAAGCATTGGATATAATGCTCAATATCAACGATGATTTGGCAAGAAAAATGGAAACAGAAATCATACCTTACCTGATGGAAAATAATTGTTTTTACCCTGCACTTGATTATGCAATGTTTATAAGAAATTACCACAAGGGAAAACTCAGACCTCCCACAATACGTGTGGGAGATATTTCAGATGTAATATGCACTATAAATGATAGGATGCATGAGGGAGAGATTGCTATATGAAAAAAAGACTTGTTGGTTTTTTATTAATATTGACGCTTGCATTAAGCTTAAGCCTAATTATTGAAGCTAGTCCCGGTGATGGAATTGTCCCTCCTCCTCCAGGAGCAGGCTTCCGCCCTCCCGGTCAACTCAACAGTATAATATTAATTGAAGCTGATTCATCTTTTGAGTTAGAGTAAACGAAAACATTGTAGCAGCAACATAAATAGACTTCTTCTGAAATTCGCAGCGATTTATGCCACATCACAGAAAAATGGTATATACGAACTATTGAATTTCAAAAGAAGTCTATTTGTTTAACCCACAAGGAGGAAATAGAATGAAAAACATACGCTTTATTAAAAAGCAAATGAAGAGTATAACAGCATTTATGCTAGTTGTAGCCATGGTAGTAACATCACTACCGTATGTAACACTTGCAAATAATGAACCAATTCAAAGCCCACTTGAACAAATCTCATTTGAAGATTTAATATCCAACGAACTTATACCAGACGACGAGTTGTTTGAGTTTTCCGGCAGTGGAACAATTGAAGCTGAACGTCTACAAGAAAGATTTTCTCTTGAACATACCGAAATAAATATCTTTAACTTAAACAACACCAGCCAAAGAAGACAAATGTACTTTCAACTACTCGAAGGAAACTACCCGGCAGTTGAACTAATCTCTCGTTTTGAGGAAATGTTTGGTGTTTTTTCAGCAACATATATCCGTGAAAACTTCACTACTATTTTTGACATTTCTACTAACGAAATTGATGAAGGGCTATTAAATATTATCGCCCCTGTTATGCAATGGCGAGCAGAGCAGTTTGAAGCATCCTCACAACAAAATTTTGCACGTGATATACAAATGCACATGTTCGACAATGCAGCTAATACTTATAATTTATTTCATGACCTGTCATTTGATGCATCAAGCTTTGATGGATTAATATTTGAACAAGAATTATATGATAACTCATCATTTGATGAACCCATACATCACGTTTGGGACTTTAACTATACCGATTATGAATTAGATTTAAGCCATTTCATTTTTGACAATGAACTAACAGAAGCAGACACTACATCCTTTACACCAAACGAGACAAATGGATTTATAGACATAGCACAAACATCATTTTCAGGAAACAGTGATGTAAGCATTAGACTAATTTCAGTAACAGACACAACAATTGTTGTAGAAACATTCTACAACCCATCACATTTCAGCGGAAACAATATCCTACACCTATACGACTTTACAACAATAAATCCGGGGTTTAATGGTGCTTGGCGTCAATTACAAAGACCTATGCCTTCTGGTACATCACGTTTTACAATTTCAGGCTTAATACCCGGTGCAGTTTATCGTGTTGGTGCTCGTGTGTTTAATTCAACCACAAGTACTTGGATTGACGCTGAAATAACTGTAAGAACAAATGGAGCAAGAACTCCATCTCTAACAATATCAAACGTAACTCCAACCGGCTTTACAGTTAATGCAGTGTTTCCATCTAACAGAGACCATGGAAACAGGTTAGTCATATGGAATGGCTTTGATGAATGGGTTGATGTTGCAGGAACATCAAACAATCTATCAAGCGGAAGCTTTAATGTAAACAATCTCACCCCTGGAATGAGATACAGGGTTGTACTACAATATATTAACAGGTTGTCTGGTTCACAATACTTTAATGTCGAAAGTGCAGCACAAACACCCCTACCACCACAAAATATAGTCACATTCACAAGAAGTAATGTTGAATTTCGATTTGACAGATTTTTTGCTGATGCGTTTAACCCCGGCTTGTTAAATAGGTTTTTAGACGGAGTAAACAATGCATACGCAGTGCAACATAGCCTAATAGGCGGAGCATTACCGCTTAACGGTGAACGAATGAGATTTGAAACATCAAGAGATTTACCATGGTGGATAGAAGGAATGTCAGGGCAACCGATAACATGGTCAGTTTGGAACGAAGGATTTCATATTGCAACAAACCACCTATTAATGATGAATCGCCACAACGTACACATGACAGAAGTACCGGTACATGAAATAGCACACAACTTCCAGCAAAGCCGCTGGCTGTTTGAAGCCGAAGCACTAGCAATCTTCCAAACCTACTATCATTTTTACATGACAAATGAATCAATGGTCGTGTCAAACCAAGACATGGTTTTTACCGGAGGAAGCGGATTTAAACGCTACATGAGAAGCTATGCAAACAGAATCCTTGGACATATAAGTTTTGATGCAGCAATGGCACAAAACGCTTACAGCCCATACAGCCTTGCATGGACACTAGCAAACATACAAACCAGAATAGGTTGGGAACCATTTAGGCAAACTTTCCGTGCTTTTGATAGTATGCCTCAAAACCAAGTGCCACGAACAAGCATTGGCAAGTTAAATCTATTCCTTTCTATGCTTCAAGACTTTTCTGGTCAAAATGTGTTTAATATGCTTTCTGCTCAAGAGAGACAAGTGTATGAAGCTCGTCTTGGAGGTGCAATACAATATATAAGATCGAATCAATTTATAATCCCCAATAATTTAAGATGGCTTATGCATTTTGATGTCGGTATAAACAGGCAAATATATATAACAGCTAGTCCACTACGTCATTTTGGACCATTTGACAATGTTCATGTTGGAATACAGAGAACCCCAAATTCATCAACAGGTGAGGTTTTTGTATTAAACAATAATAGGTGGACACGGATAGGAACAGTTCGTTTTATTGGAACAAGTGTTCCACAAGGTGCGGAAGGCATTTCAGCTTTTACCGACGGTGATAATTTTGTAATGGACTATTACATGAATGGTGGAACTAGTGGAATATCAACACCTGAAAATGTGACTAATCCATCATCAAACAATGCACTAAACGACCTTCATAGAATGGCATGGGATAGTTTAAACAGACCTGATGTTGGAAGTCTTGTTTACAGGGTTGTTATGCCGCTTGGTAATGAAGTATTATTAACTCATGCCGAGGTTTTAGAGCGTTTTGGTGCTGCTACTGCTAATGAGTTGGCAGCGGAAGTTGCAAGGCTTAATATTGGCGGCATTAGTCCAAGGTTTCTATTTACTGACCCGATAACATTGACAATTGGTGGGGTTGCATTATTAACAATTGCTGTTATTGCCATTTATCATGTAGTCACAACAGCAACTATTAATTTGAATGATGCTTTAAATCTATCAACACGTCCAATGTTTGATTTTTGGGTTATATTTGAATCATTTTCATCACTTTTTACAGCTCCAACTTGGTATATCTTCCCTGAACCGAGTTTGAATAGAGTTTGGGGGGCTGCTCCTCTCATTATGCGAATCCAAGGTATAGCTGAAGGATTTGAATTAGGGCAATGCGTTGAAGCTGCTGATGCTATGGAAAGGCATTTAACACGTACAAACCAACATAACTTTGAGAGAATTACTATTAGATATGCTGGAAATCCTATGCTGACAAGTTTAATAAATACTCACTTGTCAATGATAATTGATGGAGAGCCTTGGGACGGTGCTATATCTAATAATGGTGTTCATACAGGTGTGTTAATTAATGAAACTGGACTTGTTCATTGTGTCGTTCACCCAACTGGTTTGCCTTTAGAAGTTTGGTTAAATGATATTGTTACAATACGCCCGGGTTATTCGGTCGCAGTTACTCCTATACACTATAGTCATCTAAAAACGAGACTATCTCAATTTGGATGAATGAGCTATGGTTATAATTATATAAGTAAATAATTGAAAGGGCTGTTGACCTGTCCAAGCAATACAGCAACAGCCTTTTTTATCAGTTAAATGAATGGAATGTTAAAAATGTCTATCGTATCTGATTTTGTAAAAAACAACTCTCTTAGTGAATTATTATTAAGTATTCAAAAAAATCCTGATCATTACCTTTATGAAAAAAGACTTACTGCAATGCATGTTTTAATAAATGGATACCATGCTTGCTATAGCTGGGAGTCATACTCACCACAGAATGACAAGTTTATCACTGATACATTTCCATGGTTTAGCGATTATGTTAGCGAAAGACTTTCTGATTCATCGGAGAAGCACTACCTAGATAAAATAAAAAAAATATATATAAGTGAAGATGATGCTATAACTAATTTTGTGAGACTGTATGAGGATTACAGGTGTGATTATATTAGTAGTTTGTCTAAAGGAGAAGTTAAATTAATTTGCCATGGCAAACGTGAACTTGATATTAATAAAAATCCAATTATTTATTACAACTCAAATCAAAAATACTATTTGAATTTGAACACAATTCGTAGACTATCAGGAGCCGCAATGCCACGACCATTATCTAGCAAAAAACTTAAAACGTTTTTCTGTGGTTATTATGCATATGCAAAAGCATATAAAATTGAACTAGACCCACACCCTGGACTGTGTGACTTTATACAAAATAAATATAGGGGTAAAACAGGTGAAGATATATTCGAGACGTTATTTATTAATCATGAGGGAGAGGAATCCTTATATAAATTTTATGAACATCTTGATGAATTTTTACTCAAAAATAACATGAGGGAGTACTATGATATATTTCACAAAAAATTTGAGTGAACGTTGATTACTTAGCAAAAAATCTAAATGGCAATAATAACTTCGATATATGGTATATATGGCTTAACGGAGGTTCCACAAAACGCAATAAAACAAAAACACACATTAAGAATGTATCGCCATCAGAACTTATACTTCATGAAGATGTAGTTGTCTGGTATATGTAGTTCTGTAATATGTGATAATGTGTAAAATAGTTATTTGTTACAGTGCTATTAGTACACATCAGCCCTTTGTTATATTAAAACATAGGAGATTATAAATATGTCTATATTTCCAAACTTTGAAGAAAAGATTTATTTTGGTGAATTTCTTAGAATTGTTAAAAATAATCCTGAACATTATCTTTATGAACAATCGTTGAAAGCAATAGATGATTTAACTTTGGGATACAGTATTTGTTATTGTAGTATAGTTGATATCATTGTAAGAAGGGGTAAAGATACCATTAGAATCACTGATACATTCCCATATTTTAACGAGTTCGTTTGTGAAAAGTTTTCTGATCCATCAATGACACCTTATACGATGAAAATAGATCGAAAATACCCTGACTTTGCAGAAGCAATAGAAAACTTAGTAAAGTTATATGATGAGTATGTAAATGATTACATGAATTACTTGTCAAAAGGAAAAATAGAACTAAACACACATCGTTATTATGTTAGTGCTGAAAGCAAACAATTTGATAACTTTGACGCAAATCAAATATACTACCAGTGCATGAATTTATTTCATAGGCGATTATGGGCTATGATAACATCACCATATTCTGCAAAAAAAATGAAAACATTTTTAAATGGTTTTTATTATTGTGCAAAACATTACAATGTTGAAGTAGACCCCCACCCCGGTTTTTACGACTATATACAAAATAAATATAAAGGTAAAACCGGGGAAGATGCATTTGAAACTTTAAGCTTAAATCATGGGGGCGAAACTTCGGCATATAAATTTTTTGAGCATTTGAGTGAGTTTTTAATTGAAAATGACATGAAAGAATACTTGGATATTTACCACAGGGATATGGAAGCAGTTCCATATTTAGAGGGGCATCCATTGTATAAAGAGTCATTTTCTTGAGGTTTTCAAGAAAAATTGAATTTTTTGCCTATTTGGGGGATGACTTTTCAGACCAGCTCCCTCATAGTTTGCGAGAAATTTTTTGTGCAGATTTTGAAATATCGATAAGTGAGTTTTTCGATGCCGAAGAAAATAGGAGAAGTTGGGTTAAAGAATGATGAGGAATAGAATGTAATCGGGGAGGACGTAATGAACGAAATAATAAAAGTCAATGAAAGTCCTAGCAAATGTAAGGATATTATTTTAAAACATGTAGGAACTTCATCAGAGCTAAAAAAAATCACAGTATTTTTTGACAACGCAAACTTTATTTTTACAAAGTATAAGGTAGACTATGACGTTCTTTTTGTTGCTGAAAAAATTAATGGAACCGAAATCCATGCAACACAATTAAACTGTGGATATGGCGGAAACGGACCAAGTAGTACGTATAAGGTTTTGCTAGGTCTTGACGTTAATGAGAGTCTTGCAGAAATGGCGTTTACAAGCAGGGGCTTTGAAATTGACTTTACGGATAGATTAAACATTGTAAAAGATATGGTGTTTTTCCAATATAGAAACGATGCAGTAACAACTAGTGAAACATTTAAGTTTGATGAATATTCTCAAGTTAATATTAAAAAAAGACGAATTAAAATGTTTAATCCACAGGTAAACAATATTAATGGTTTGTTTAATGCAATTGATAGAATGAAACCATATACTTTTGAATTTTTTATAGGAGATGATAGCCCTCTTGACAACGGGTATCGCTTTAAGTGGCATGATAAGGCTTTCTCACATGACCCTTTTGGACACCAAAAACTCTTGGGGATAAAACATGTTAATATTATTATTAGAGGAAAAATATTTGATATTTATTGTTTGGTTGATACGAACATGATTACATCTGTTGTTAATGTTATCCACTCCTATCTATTTAAAAAACCTTATTTTGATGAAGCTCACACAGATGATAGTATTTATCTTTTAAAAAGTAGTAAATTAACAAAAATAAAGATGTTTTTATCACTTTTTAAAAGCAAAAAAAATATACACGAAACTCTTTCCCTGCAATAGCGAACGTTACTTGAGAACGGTGAAGCCGAGTGCGAAAATGCGAACGCTCCTACGCATTTTTGTGCGAAGAGCTGAACCGATTCTCAAGTTCGCTCGCTATAAAAGATGAAAAATTATAGATGGTTATATCACTTCTCGCTGTCCGTCTCTCGAATAGCAACAAAAATCATTAAAAGTGAAGGCCCAATAATGAAACCAAGAAGCCCAAAAATTCTAAATCCAATGAAAATTGACATAAGTGAAGCAAGGGGATGCGCACCCATTTGATCCCCAAGGATTTTTGGCTGAAGTACTTGCCGTGTAATAGTGATTATCCCATAAATAACCAAAAGCCCAATAGCTTGATGCATATTTCCCATGGTAATACTCATTAAGGCCCACGGCAACAGCACAAGTGCAGGCCCTAAAATAGGCAAAAAGTCCAAAACCGCAAAAAGAAGCCCAAAAAGCAACGCATAAGGGCTGCGAAGGAATAAAAGCCCCACAATACTTATGATACCAACCATAGCCATAAGTATTCCCTGAGCCCTAAAGTATCCCCCCATAGCACGAGAAAGACCAGCTTTTGTTTGACTCATTT
>Ga0131853_10026210_pt1 | contig 10488 bp, 6 predicted proteins | sample TergutLab28metaG_FD_92764 | JGI IMG/M metagenome (GOLD analysis project Ga0131853, IMG submission 92764) | Labiotermes labralis P1 segment gut microbial communities from Petit-Saut dam, French Guiana - Lab288 P1 (version 2) (version 2) | ecosystem: Host-associated > Arthropoda: Insects >... | reverse complement strand
TGTGTGTGGGAAGGTGGGTGTATGTGTGAGTGTTCGTGTGCACAGAAGGTCCTGCGACCGGTCACCTCGACACAGGTTTTTCTTGGTTTCCCTGTGTCTATAAGCAAATGCTGAGATGGTTCCCAACATTCCAAGTTGCCACTACATGCTTCTCATGTAGCCATCCCGACTTAAATTCAGTAGGAACCGACTTCATGTTTTCTGTTCACATGTAAAATAACCACTGCCACCGGGGGAAAACCCAATTGCAGTCAATAAATATTATTATTAAACTAGGTAAAATATAGTTGTGTTCGACTGTAGGTGTAATACACAAAATTCTTTGTTATTGAACCAACACAACTGGGATGACGCACCTCAAGATAATAAGGCACTATAAACCTTCCAGAGATGAGGAACTACCCACAGAACAACACAGCATAACATCCGAGAAGACTTGGAAGTATAAACACACCGCTGTGAGGTCAAATCTCGCACATATGATTTGTGTGTCTTGACACCGCCGCACGACATGTTTCCACGGTTCTGTGCAGTTTCTTTTTCCCCAGGCCTTCACAATACGTCACCTCAGGACAGTCCACTGGGTGTCACAAAAGTTGCAACTCAAAGACAAACACAAATGAGACTGTCTTCTAGGATGTGATGCCTTTAGTGTCACAGATACTGACAGACGTTTCGGAGATGACTGCCTCCATACCCAAATGAACCTATTCATTTATCTGTAATTCAATTTCTTAAGTATGACCAGCGGATACTTCATTATGTAATCGACGCCGCTCAGATAAATGTATAGAAACACGCCGCGTATATATATACAGATCTCCTCGTTTAAATTCCAGTGGTAAATATACGTAACACCCAGTGGGGCAGCTAGGCAATTGCGCCCTGGGCGAGTAATCAAAATGGCCACCCATAACAGAAATTACCAACTTAAAAAAACAATCACAATTTTATATTCATTACCCTCCTATTTGGCTACATAATTTGAAATTTGTTAAATTTACAAAAGATGTTCTTTTTATTTAAATTACGATGCTTCCACCTGTTTTGCTGCCCCTTGGTCTCTCCTGCCCGTGGCGGCCGCACCACTTCCCCCTCCCTCCCAAGTACGCCTCTGGTGCCAGCAACTTTAATGTCAATAAAATTTGCATTTCGCTCACGCGGAGTTTTTATGTACAGAATCATTTGCTAAGGAATTTCGCCCATTGTCCTGTGTTATACAAACAACCCCGCACGGGACGGCAGTCAGAACCAACGAAGTTAATGACTCTAAACGGTACACACCGTCGTCTGAATAATACTGGTATTTACGGGTTTCACATGACTCTCAGATTAAACAACCCTTTCTTGACTTCAAACTTTCGCCGTGTTCTGAATGTCGTATTCTTACTTTTGGGAGCTTCCCAGCGTCAGTACGACGTTTCGGAACACTCTTTCTGTTCCATCCTCATAGGCGGTGTACGTAGGAAGAATATTTTCTTCCAACCCTCACCGCCCATGATGATGGAACAGAGTGTTCCGAAACGTCGGCATATAAAGTGCTGACGCAGGTGAAGCACCCAGGAGTAAGAATACAATAAACACCACTTAGTTCCATCAATATCACTCAAAGATTGCTCTCTGCAGTAAACACGGGCTGTATCCTCTGTGAGGTACGAAATGAATTTTATATTTTAAAAATTTACATAAATGTCAGTATTCAAACGGTCACGTAATTACGCGACAGAACCACGTGACTAACAGCCCCTAGCAGTTTCCCTGCACGTAGGGGGAAGCCAGCACGTATTTCGAGGAGCGTGTGTAAAACGCCACATTACACACTGGCCTGATCATATAAACGCACAAACGCATGTTTAAAAGAGAGATTAACTAAAATTAATTAAAACCACCATTCGTTCTGCGGACAGCCCTTTATTACAGCCGCTACCAGTACAAGACAGAACGCTAATTGAAATAAACCCACCAAATAACCACATTGCAGCTACCAGGAAACAAGTCCTTGTAACGATAACACATAAACAGTCAGCTGTTGTGTCTAAGCGAGCTGCTTGCAACATAATTACTTCCAATCAATCCAATGACAGATACAACATCCCGTTTCACGTGTCATGGGTAGGAAAAGGGATTCGTTACCGGCCAGGTCTGCGGCTGAAAATCAATTTCAGATACACGGAAAAATACTGCTAGAACAAATAACCTACAGCCCTTGAAAAATGCTGGGGGTTGAATTCCAACTGTTGCCCTCAACGGAGCGATTTTAATATAAAGCACTTTTGAATGAGTTCATGGCCGTACAGTGCACCGAGGCCGGTAATGGAGGGTTAAAGTGGTCAACAGTACTGAAATTTCGTATAGAAACTTCAATAATACTTCTAGAACACGCCACAGTTTTAGGGACTTACCCGAAAAAATGCTGTAGAAATGAATGAGACAGGCAATGAGCGTTCGTACAACCACTGTTGCAGGGGAAAAGCAATAAGTATTACATATTCTGAGTGTATATCTGTAGCTTCAGTTATACAGCACGTAATGCGCATGCGACACGTTAAAATCTGTGGCCTGCCCGGCTCTGCAGTATTTTTCCACAATACCTAATAATAGGTACGATTTTGTGGGAAAAAAAGTTACTGAACACAAAATGTGGGTTTTGATTTTCTCTGTCTGAAACACTTCTCATTCTAAGAAGAAATAAGCGAGAAATTATCATATAGTGCACACATCTTCAAGTAAAGTACCCAATATTCTTGTCAGATTTTAACGAAATTTGGAATTTTTTCGATCGACTTTCTAAGAAAACTGAAGTATCTAATTTCATAAAAATCCGTCCGGTGGGATCAGAGTTGTTCCATGCGTGCGGACGGACAGACATACAAGACCAAGCTAATAGTCGCTTTTCCAAATTCGTGAAAGCGTCTAAAAATGTTAAAAGTAAAGGTAAAGTTAAAGTTCACCCTAGAACAGGCCACGAAGGCCCAGAGAGGGAGTAGAGGTATAGCTCTACTCTTTTCTTAACCTAGGCGCTAGATGGGAGTGGGTGGTCAACGCCACGCTCCTCCCGCTTTATCCCCGGGAAACACCCGGTACCAATTGCACGAGAGGTCAGGGTAGGCCCCAGGGCCGGTCTGGACGGGTGCGAAAAATCTCGCCCCCAACGGGATTCGATACCCCGAACCGTCCAGCCCATAGCCAGTCATTATACCGACTGCGCTATCCCGCACCCCCCCCCCCCAAAATGAGTAAAAGGTAAAGTAAAGTGATCCCATTACACGCCCGGTGTGGCCCAGAGGGTGGGTAGAGGTATAGCTCTACTCTTCAATGACCGCGGCACTAGAAGGGGATGAGTGGTCAGCAGCACGCCCCGGCCGCACTTTACCCCCGGGAAAGACCCGGTACCCATTTTAAAGGAGGCTGGGTGGGCCCCAGGGCCGGTCTGGACGGGCGGAAAATCTCGTCCCCACCTGGATTCGATCCCGGACTGTCCAGCCCGTAGCTCAGTCACTATACCAACTGAGCTACCGGGCCACCCCTAAAATGAGTAGGCCTTATAATACTAGAGAACAAAACTAGGTAGTGATTGGCTTTCACAAAAACATCGGTCGTTTGAAGTAAACCGACGTGAGAAAATAATAAGTCACAGAGAAATGATACTGTATTTAAGTCACAATCTTTGCCTAAGTGAGCAGAATTATAAACACAAAAAGCAAACTACGAAGTTCGAACGTGACGAAGGGTGTAACTCGTTCGGCGAACGCGGAACTCGAAGGACGGACTCCTGATTTTTGTGCAGCAACGTACTGCACAATGCCAGCGACAGACTGTACGGTGTGGTGTCTGTCTGTCTGTCTCTCACATTTTCCTCACACGCGTTTTTAACATTCCTGCTTCGAATGAAACGAGTAAATAAGCACTTTTACTGTGACAAGACTGTACTACACATCAAACAGACCTTGGCCCACCCCACGTCAATAGTCCAAATGTCATATATATGACTATTGTTGCCAGAATCATTTATAATTACGGCGTCGGACCGCGCTGTACCAGTTCAGTATACTTACACCGTCCTCCGGTTGATAACGCATTACCGGCTGACACACAGACACAGTGTCCAGACACTTATCTTAATTACTGCACTTATTATACAACTAAACACAATGGATGCACTTATTTTTAAATAATATTGCTTAATGTAGAAGAAGAAGCCGTAAGCAGCTACCGGGCGAAACTCAACGAATCGAGAAGACATCGGAAAGTGAAAGTGGAAGCGCTAGATCGCACTGTGTGGAGAATTCGATTTCGAAGATGCTGTGGACCTGTCGCAAAGCAGACTGTGGAAAGAAAGAATGAATTAATGAATTATATATATATATATATATATATATATATATATTCCTGTGGCGCTTGCGGCCCAACGCGAGCCATGACCTCCTCATTCTTGAGGTTTCTAGATCACACACAACGACGCACCACAGTCGGTAGGACTCTTCTGGACGCGTGATCAGCGCGTCGCAGAGACCTCTACCTAACACACAACACTCACAACAGTAAGACATCCATGCCCCCGCTGGGATTCGAACCCACGATCTCAGCAGGCGAGCGGCCGCAGACCTACGCCTTAGACCGCGGGGCCCCTGGGACTGGCATGCGTATATATTATACACACACACACACACACACACACACACACACATAACTGAAAACTGCGATCTTCTGGGTTATTACGCAACGACTAGTGGTAATTTCAAGGGTCAAGATGACCACTGAAGATGAAACCGATATGCAGTCCCGAAACGTCGGTAATGAATCACCACTACTCGCTGCGTAACAACCCAGAACAGCGCAGTTCTCACCTACTTCGCGGCGGAAGCCTGGAATCACGCATACACAAAATTATGTTAAAGCGAAATATTTAGAAGTTCCGATACAAACATGAAACATGAAAAAGTGGTAAAGGTACTGGGGGCAGGGACAGTGTAGTGGCATCGTGACTGGACTACCGGCTGGACGTCCGAGGAATCGTGGCTCGACTCCTAGCAGGATCAAAATATTTCCTCTTCTCCAAAGCATCCAGACCCCATCGGGGGCCCACTCAACCACTTCATCAAGGGGTACCGAGCGATCCTGCCCCAGAGATAAAATGCACGACGTGTGGCTGACCACCTCCATTTTGTGCCAAAGTTAAGAATGAGTGGAGCTTTACATCCATCCCCCACCTACGTCCTCATGTCGTTCCCAGGGACAACCTTCATTCTCTCACCTTTATTACTGTGAACTGTTCATTGGTCATCCGCATTTTATGCGGCAATTACGCATGCGCTCGGCAGCCATAACTCGGCCCATAGTGAGTTCGGTATATGATACGATAATGCCGGGTTAGGTCAGAAGGTACAGTGATAGGCCACGGTCTCCACAACTCAGGAGAAATCGGGTTTCGATTTTTCTCCAACACAGGGTCGCCCAAATGGGAGCCCACCAAAGCTCCTGTGATGGGTATCGAGGGCTCCTTTCTCTCTGGGGAAAAGACCGAGAAGTGTGAAGCTAAGCAATTAATTCCATCGAGTAAAGGTAAATCAATCCCATCACAGGCCTCAACAGGCCGCTGAGGGTTCCGGGAGGTTGAGGCTCCCAGATTTCCAGACAATCGGCACATGAAGGTGGTAAAGTTGTCAGCCCTAGGCACCGGCAGCCTTTACCCCCCAGGAAATATTCCTGGTACTCATTTCTATTAGCGACTGAGTCAACTCCAGGACCACAGTGCAGCCGGAAGGATTATGTCAATGATAAATTCCTATGACATCATCGGGAATCGAACCCGCGACCTTCCGGCTTGTAGCTCAGTGCCTCGACCAACGGCGCCACCGCGAATTCCATAGAGTGCTGAGGTTAGAAACAAATGGGGTTACCCTGTCCCCCACACATCTTCATGATGCTGTGCTTGTTCACCACACAGATACAACTTACTTACTGCAGTACTAAATTAATAAAACGCTGCTGACCACACGAGCAATAAAGCAAGTTTCAATCATAGATCCGTGACCAGAGTGTATAGGATTGCTGGTCAGCATGAAATTGTCGCCAGGGTTTTTACGTGCTTGAACGCTTTCGATTAGAGGCAGCTGCTGCTCATTGCGAGGCAGATCACGTGCGAGCGACACGGCCCCAGAGAGATCCTTCCTGTCTGCTCGCCCGCTATAAAATAAATAGAAGCAAGAGGAAACTAGGCAAACACTACGACCATATTTTTTGTTAAGTTGGGACACGCTTTTAAACTTACCAAATGGAACTTCTCACAATATTGCTGCGATTTGAGTTGTTTTTTGCCGGTACCGGCTTTGATTCCACGCAAGGGATATGTGAATGATCGGTAGGGATCTTGTAGCCATAACATTGCCAGATGACGTAAAGGTAAAGCAGTTCCGTTACAGGCCTGGAGTGGTCCAGGGGGTTCCAGAAAGTTAAGGTTCCCAGATTTCATGACAACGGTACAGGATAGTGGTAGGGTTCTCAGCCTTATGGACCGGCCGCCTTTACCCCAAGGAAATGCTTCTGGTACTCATTTCTGTTACAGGCTGAGTCGACCCCAGTGCCATAGTGCGATCTGAAGGATGTTATGTCAATGAAAAATTCCAATGACACCAGCTGGGATCGAACCAGCGACCTTCCGATTTGTAGCACAGCACCTTAACCACTGTGCTACCGTGGTCCCCCAGAAGATACACCCAAATTTCTATTCAGATCCATATATAAAGGTAAGTTCATCCTACAACAGGCCACGAAGGCCCAGAGGGGGAGTAGATGTATAGCTATACTCTTTCTTTACTCTCGGCGCTAGATGGGGGTGGTCAAAGCCACGGCCCGGCCGCTTTACCCCCGGGAAAGACCCGGTACCTATCGTACAGATGGCTGGGTGGGTTCCATGAACGGTCTGGACGGGTGCGGAAAATCTCGCCCCCACCGGGTTTCGATCCCCGGATCGTCCAGCCCGTAGCAAGTCGCTATACCGACTGAGCTATCCCGGTCCACGACCCATACATAATATAAACCTTAAAACAGCTTACAGTTCGCAGACCGGACGGCTTTACCGACTACCTATAAGCGTTGTATGAAACGGTATAGCGCCTAACCATGATTGTTTTGATGGATTTCATACCGTTCTGTTGTAATTAACTGACACAACAATTTATTTATTCGTTTCATAAATTCCAGTTAATCAAATACAAATATTATTGTGACTGACGTAAATTTATACCATATTGTCACTAATTTGACGTTCAGGTGACCGTGCATCGTGATGTATTCTTATAATAAAACCCACTAGATGCACTAATTTCTCAAATTTATTTTTGGAATAAAACTGTACATGTTTCGTACAGCATCTCTGTCCATCATCAGGAGTCTAGTACTGTACACGCAGCAATACATACAGGTTATGCTGACTTGCTAGCAAGCAGTCAGCATAACCTGTATGTATTGCTGTGTGTACAGTGACATACTCCTGATGATGGACGGAGGAACTGTCCGAAACACGTAGAGTTTTATTCCAAAAATAAATTTGAGGAATTAGTGCATCTAGTGGGTTTTATTATAACAAGACATCAGTCTAAACACAACTAAACTCTATTTTGCTTAACAGGGCCACACGTTTCGGCCTAGGCTAGACCATTCTCAGTTCACGAACAATTTCAAAAATATACCGAAGTAAAATACACAAATTGTTATGAAAATATATAAACATGAGCTTATTTGTATATTTCACCAGAATATGCCTCTTAAAATCGATTTTGAACACAAGAATGGCATAGCCTAGGCCGAAACATGGAATTCTATTAAGCAAAATAGAATTTAGTTGTTTTCTCTTTTTTTCCACCTCCGTACCGTGCAGCATCTTGATATTATCAAAGTTTTATTTATTCACCAACTGACGCACTAGTGAGTTGTCTTAAAAAAGCAATATTAAAATTTACATTAAAATTTACATTAAAACGGCCGGTTTAATGTAAATTTTAATGTAAATTTTAATATTGTTTTTTTTAGACAACTCACTAGTGCATTAGTTGGTGAATAAATAACACTTTGAGAATTTAGTTGTGTTTAGACTAGTACCAACTGAGAGAGAATCTTAAAATATGACACGAGAGCCATTTTTGACACGAGAGAGAACTTCCGGGTCCGCGAAACTCCATGCCTTCAATCTTCATACCAATTTGACACGATGTAGAAAAAAAAAGTGTTTTATTTAACGACGCTTTCAGGTGCTTAGATTAAAAAATTTACCTAAGACATCCAGTTGTGTTCAATGCAATAATACAAAGTGGTACTCAATTAACATACCAACAACTACATATCGGTATTTCCAAGATTACCAAACGGCACGATATCCACGTGCATGCAATTTGTACACCTGTATAACCAGCAGCCTTACTTCAGCAGCTTTATTAAACCGCAAACAAAACTTGCTATCAAGGCGCTCCACTCAATTGGAAGAACAAATGTGTGGCTACTGTATAGAAGAAGCTACGAGGTGATATTTCCCTAACACATTCAAGTATTAAGACAATTTTATCAAATTGTTTGCTTGTTTGTTTGTTTTGGGGCGCGAAAACTCCCCCCCCCCCCCCCCCCAAGTGGGCCAGGGCCTCCTCATTCACGAGGTTTCTAGATCACACTCAACGACGCACTAGTCGGTAGGACTCCTCTGTCCGAGTGATCAGCTCGTCGCAGAGACCCCTACCTGACAACAATCAATACTCACAACACCTATGCCCCCCGGCGGTATTCGAACCCACAATCTCAGCAGGCGAGCTACCGCAGACCTGTGCCTTAGACCGCACGGCCACTGGGACTGGCATTTTGTGTAATGGTGGGTGTTTTAAATGATGTAAGAGAATATCAGCTGGTGCTTACTCTGAACGTTGGACCGTTGAATTTTACATACAGACCGTAACAGAAATACATTTGAGATAATTAAACGATTCTGACGTACTACATAGAGTCAAGGAGGAAAGCAACATTCTACACACAATAAAACGAAAGGAGACCCACCGGACTGGTCACATTTGTCGTAGCACTGCCTTCCAAAATTCGTTACTGAAAGACAAGACAGAAGAAAACGAAGATGAGGAAGAAAACGTGGGCAGCTATTGGATGACTTTAACGAGAAAATGCTGGAAGTTGAAAGACAAGGCACTAGATCGCACTGTGTGCAGAACTCGCTTTGGAAGAGGCCATGAACGTGTCGTAAGACAGAATGCGTGATAATAACGAATTCGGACGGTCCGTTGTGTTCTTCGGGTAAACATTTTCTTTAAAAGAATAATTAAACAAATAAAACGGAGGAGAAAGAGGGAATACACTTTTGAAAACATAAAATTCGTTAATAGCAAGGCAGTTATTAAGATAATCTAAATGTGTAATATAGACGAAGAGGAAGACCAAAAATGAGATGGCTGGATGACGTGTCCACGGACCTGAGAAAGATGGGAATAAACGAATGGAGAGACAGAGCAAGGGATCGAGAGGCCTGGAGGCGTATTGTAGAGATGGCCAAGGCCCACCCCGGGCTGTAGCGCCACCGAAGAAGAGAAATGTGTAATATGCATTTGAAGAAAACACACGAAACTCTGGTGCAAATCGCGTCCAAAATGCAGCACATCTTAACGCCAACAGGAAAGGGCTCCTCAGGCAGTGCAACCATGCGGTACATTACACTGCACTCCGCAGTCTGCTTTACTACAGATCCATACCTTCTTCCAAAGCGAGTTCTCCACAAAGCGCGATCTAGTGCTTCCTTTATTCAGTTTCCAGTATCCTGTCGTTTCCTTAAGCTGCTTACGCCTTCTTCATCGAATTCCCGTCACTTCTAACCTTCCTGCTATCTTTCCATCAATAACGAGTTTCAGAAGGCCCCCTAAGCAAGAAGTGGCCAATCCAGTCAGCGTTCCTTCTTTGTATTGCACGTCGGATGTTCCTTTCCTCTTTGGCTCTATGCGATACTTCTTCATATTTGACATGATCGGTCCAACTGATCTGCATCCTTCTCCAACACCACATTTAACATATTTCCACACATCTCCGATCTATCTCCGTAGTCTTCGTACTTCCACCGTCCACTTTGATAATATTAGTTCTTTATTGTCCAACACAAATTATTATAAAATTGTTAAACAGTTAAAATCATTCAAAATTATAACAGTTGCTACAACATGTCTCGGTTTACATAAACCATCATCATGGAGCTCTCAGCCTGTGCTTCGCTAAAGTTACAATGTTGACTTCGGTTACATCTATCGATATATAAATTTATCGGCATTGTGGCTGCATATCTGTTCCGTCCTGTTATGCGTGCATCGTGCACTGTGCAAAGTGAACAACTAAACTCCGTGGCCTTAGTCCACACGCGAACTATACCGACAGAGCGGCCGCCGCCGGTCGGCGAAGTTAGTGCCAACTTTTGCGGATAGAGGGGTGTCACGTGGTCAGCGCAACGGGTCC
>Ga0131853_10026208_pt1 | contig 10489 bp, 4 predicted proteins | sample TergutLab28metaG_FD_92764 | JGI IMG/M metagenome (GOLD analysis project Ga0131853, IMG submission 92764) | Labiotermes labralis P1 segment gut microbial communities from Petit-Saut dam, French Guiana - Lab288 P1 (version 2) (version 2) | ecosystem: Host-associated > Arthropoda: Insects >... | reverse complement strand
GTTACTGCACGTGGTGCGTTGTAGGGTGCGAGCACAGTGCTCGCACCCTACAACGCAGCGCCCCACAACCGCTACCAACCACATCCAGCAGAACCAGCGCAGCACACCACGTGCAGTAACACACGTCTTAGTCTCCTGAAGATGGGCATAATGATGCCCGAAACATGTTGAGAAAGTGTTGATAATAAACATCTAACTGTTGCATCTTGTTGATTTTCTCTCTCACTTCACAACGGACTTCTATCTGGCTAGCTTCGTTCTGTTGCCTTTGGGACATTCTTGCTCCAAATTACGTTTACACAGGATGTTCAGCAGAGAGGGGCAAGCAGAACGACCAGATGGAATGGCACCCATTGATGACTTTCTGAATTTGGGATTAGACAGACAAGAGAGGCGAGCGGTCCTCTTCACACGGTTGTCTTTGTCGTAATCTACACGGATTGACCCTTAAACAGGCTTACGTTGTGCACTTTGTATCCGATTTCACCACAGAGATTGAAGTTTATGTTTAACTGGGAATTACTTTCAACGTTTCGCACATGTTTCATATACTTTACGATCTGGGAACAAATTGTCGTGTTCGTGTAAAGGCTTCCTTTTTCTCTCTACTCTTTTTATCACTTCTTGGTCTGCGTGGGTTATGGGTCTATCGGAGATTCTGTCACGAGTTTGTGATGACACCGAAATAACGACAAATCTCATATTTTTACCTGAATATAGAAGCTGCTATTTGACTCTCAGCGTTTATATTGTAATATGCTTTGTATAGTACATTATAGAGGCGTTCCCAGTGGTGTCCTGACCCATGTGATAACCGTATCCTAATTTATTGGACATTTTTTACGTTGGTGATAGAAACATTTCTGAACATTGTCGCTGTGTGATTTATGTGACAAAAAATGGTGCCGAGAAAAATTATGTTTCCTCCACCAGTTTACTCTAACAATTGGAAGCTGTAAGAACTACTGTCCTCTGGGACGTGATACAGTACAGTTTGGCAGATGGGTGACATTGTTTTGAAGTGTCGTGCTTCCACCTCCGTCAGCTTAGAAGAATCAATTTCCTGCAGTTAAAAAGGAGGAAGCCAAATTCTCCGAAACGCTGCTACCAACTACCAAAATGTACATCTTCACACATCTTGGAACGAAAAACTTGTAAGTCTCCACTACGTAAAGTTTAGACATCAACGTGCAATTTTGTTTTCTTAAAATTAGTGTGCACTTACTGTAATTGGTATATTATTGTTCCAATTAAGCAGTAGTAGTAATCAGGTGTAATGATTATAGTCACTACATGTCAGCATTACATATCCGTTCTCTCCCCCCACCCCCCTCGTCGGCCCTTCATAATAGCATCCCTTTTTACCTTTCCTTCCCTCCTGACTACAGTTAGCCCCAGCACGGCTTACCCTCATAGTTGGAACAAATCCGCACCATTTGCGCGGTCGTTCATCATAGTGTCAAAATGACTGAAAAGTGGCTGAAGCACATATGGTAGCTCAGTGAGACCCCGTCGACCCCGGGGTGTGAGCTGCCTCCCAAGAGTGATGCCTTTCATCCTCGTGTCTGGGAAATCAACTTCACAGCGCTACAAGTTCAGTTCCCTCTCCCCTACAAACACTCTGTCCCCCTTTTCATATTCCATCTATAGCACTTTTTTTTGTTAAGGACAACTGCCTTGTTCTCAGTTCTTCAGTTTGCAAGCAACCTTTGGTTTGGGGGGGGGGGGTGAATTCGTATACCTCACCCGTTGGGTTTTTGTATTGTGACTTGGTGCACTGCCGTGTTCTGAGGTTTTCATGTCTTTGCTGCCTTATTGTGGGGTTTCCGTCAACGGCAGAGCGACAGAAAAGTACACATCTTGTGAAAGTGCTGAAGGAATATAATATTAAACATCAGATTGTGAATTAAACCCAAGAAATGGAACTCAATTTCTGTTAGGAATTATGAGTAAAATAAGAATTAGAAATCAGTGGTGGTAAAGACACATTCAGCCCCAGAATTTACTGCTGCAGTTCCATTTAATTTTTGTAATTCAGCCGTCGTTTCAATATTTATACGCCGACTGTGACATTCTATGTGTTAGCTCTCTGTTGCACCTATCTTTGGTTACCCCTCTCACTTCCTTTGTTCTGTGTTTGGTGGCTCAGAGTGACTTCCTAGATTTGCTGATCAAATCACAAATTTAGCTTCACTTATGTTTTGTAATTTTCTGTTTTGCTTTGTGGAGGGGAGGGTATATTAGAAGGAAAATGGAGATCACGGATGATGGAATTGTAAGATAATTTTTTTTAATGTTTTGCTGACCGTGCATCTTAGTATAATCTTAGTAACTGACCAACTTAATGCACAAATTCTTGTTTTATAATAAGTTTATTATATTCCTCTACATGTTTCGAGCAATATTGTGCTCATCATCAGGAGGTCAAATTGTATTATACAGAATGTGACGATACCAGATGCTGTATAATACAATTTGACCTCCTGATGATGAGCACAATATTGCTCGAAACATGTAGAGGAATATAATAAACTTATTATAAAACAAGAATTTGTGCATTAAGTTGGTCAATTACTAAGATCGTAAGATAAACATTTTGTACCTTTCTTGCTGTTAAACTCGTTTCGTAATGCAAATGTTTATGAACATTAGGAAGGTTGATGGTGCATTTTCCTTCGAATAAGCCATGAAACCACGAAATCCATTTAAATCATGGAGTACACGGAGATTCGGTTTCAGTTTCTTGCTTCTTACAGCAGCTTTAATGCTAATCTGATTTCTTCAGAGTTGTTAACGAAATTATGTTATTGAGCACCATATAATAAAGGTGAATGACGTGTGAATGAAAATCTGGCGAGATTGAACGTTCTGGTAGCTTGTGTATGAAGAATTAAATCTCCTAGAGTGCTACGCCGTGAGGTCTGGTAAACAGTTACAGACGTTTGGAAAGATCGTGGTGCCTTCGACAGGATCAAATAAACTTGGCCGCTTGTTCCTGACCTTTGTAGCGTCGGTTAACATTTACCAGTCGACACGGTGCAACCTCCCAGAAGTTTCGAATTTTCGAATACATATTCATCAGCTCTCTGTTTGCCTGGTGAATATAGCGACGGTGTTCGGGATGGGTCATCTGTGTACCCGAAAGTACGGGTACCCCTTAATAGGTGGCTGATCCTATGAAGGACGTTTCCAGCCCGTTGATAAGGTAAAGTCACATGTTCCTATCTGATCCAGTCGCGTTATTCGAGAACAAATTTCGACGGTTTCCAGGAACATACGGCCACTCGTTTAAAGTATTCACTCGCATGTCCTTGGGGTACGCAGTGGCGCAGTTGATTGAGGAAGGTCTCGGGTTTGATTTCCGATGAGGTACTTAATCCTTCCGGCTGCTGTATGGCACTGGGATCTACTCAGCTTCTAACAGAATTGAGTAACAGGGGTATCTCCGAAGGGGTGAAGGCGGCCGGTGCGAAGGGCTGACAACCTTGCCACCTTCATGTGCCGACTGTCTAGAAATTCTGGGATCCTGAACCTCCTGGAGCCCTAAGGGCCTATCCAGGCCTGTAATGAGATTGCTTTACTTTTACTGGCATTTCCGTATATAGTCAAGTTATTTTAAACGCGATCAGAGCTTCGTTTTATATTTCTTTTCTGTTTAACGAGTCTTGGAGTAGCAACAACATTATCAATAATTGTATCATCTAATGACGAATTTCTGTCTTAGCTTTGGGCTTGGATGTGCATTTCAGTGTCATACATCTGTGAGATCAGGCTTGTATTGGTACTGTATACGTGCAGTCAGGCCCATCAGTCCTTGTCCTCGAACTGTGGGGTCAGGCAAGTACTTCCATGTACTTACTTGAACCGTGGGATCAGTGCGTTGAAAGTGAAAAGAGCAGGGACAATTGCAGGTTGCAGAACGCCCCATATTTTACAGCTCTGTGAGAGAGACAGGTGCCGATGGCATTATAACAGCCTTCGCATCGAGCAGTGATTTACTGGCTCGAGGCGGAAGGGTGCTACAGGGAGACCCACAACACCATTATCACTCGGATAATTTGTTATTTACGCTGGCGGTCCATAAAACCCTTATCGGTCCGTTGTCGCGATTACGACAGCGCTTTGCGATGTACCAGGTCCAGTGTCAAGACCAAATCGACACGTTACTTTAGTTTTTTGTGCTGATTTTCCCTAAACTCCGGTTATCAAATAGCTGGTTTTAATCTTTAAAGATTAGAGATTTTCCGGAACAATTAGTTTGGCCGAGAGTTTTAGAATTCACAAGAATAATTTATACCGTAAAGGCTTAAGAATCTTCAAGTTCCTTGAGCTTGCCCATTAACTCCCCAAACGTGGGCCCATCTCCCCAGCCAGTTCAGTGCAGATTCCAATTTCACACCACATAACCCAAACATCTTTTTTTTATGTTTTCCTTTTATAAACGCCTAAATTTCCCACCTGGTTTCCCAAGAAAACTTTCCGACGCATATTTTCTTTCCTTATACCTGGTACTAAACCCCACCAGTCTCATCCCTCTTAAATTGATTTATTTTGCTACAAGCCGGAAGTTCGCCGGTTCGATTTCTTATTAGATTACTGATATTTTTTTATTGTTATTTTAGTAGTACTTCTATAAAACGCTGGTATTTATTGTTGTGTTGCTTTAAAAAAAATCATATTTGACTTCGAAAACATGGTTAAAGTGAGAGTCTGAAAAGGTGTGGAATAACATTTACGTTGATATTTTCCGAACACGTAAGAAAGTATTTGGGTTTTTAATTTTAAAAAATGTCACTTTTTCCAGTACTTTCTGTGAGTAAACATGTGTTTTAATTTACTGCCTTTACGGTGTGACATTCAGTACACTGTACACAATTGTATGCGTGCTACGTAAAGTATAGCCTTGCCGCTGTACTTAATTAAGTACCGCACCCTGAAGGCATATAGATTACTGGAGGAATGGCTTCACTTTAGAGGAAATTTTGCGGTGGCTTTACACTCGGCTACTTTAGCTCTGTGAAAAGGGCTCTGGTTTTCATTGATTAAGAGAATGAGGGAACAGAAATGTCGAGCCTTATCCTGTGGAGAAATAGGAAAGTCATTCCTGCTGGGAACCTAAAGCATATTTCTCTGTTTTCCAGGCCATATACTAGCTTCGTACTGATTGGAATATTTCATTTCTTCCAACGTACGATCTAAGACGAAAAAAGAAACGTTTATCTTCGTCCTAAAAATCATTTTCTCTTTGTCCATCACGTAACATTCTTAGTTCTTTGATACCCGTAACTATACAAACAGCACGCCTTGCAAGACACATGCAAATAATTAAATAACAGCACATGTTAAGAGGGTCCGTTGGGTTTCTGCAGAAACTAGAGACAATCAGACAAACAGTAAACAGCTCTGTTCTGAATTGTCTGTCACATATATTCGTGATCTCAAACTCACAGATTCGTTTAACTGTGTGAGGTTCTGACATTTGGACAGATAAAATTGACAGCAGCTCTGTCTGTACAGACTTTCAATTGATTTCTGAAGTGCTGACAGTCTCTTCACCTGAATCTCACCACGTGTCCTACTTGTATTTTGGATTATACACAGCCCTAGATCTAGTGCACGGCCATGCAAGGAGATGGCTGGCGTACTGTGTGAGAGATTTCAGGAATCCCCTGGCTTTGCAGCTGTCACGAGTGACATTCGTCTGTCGTTCGGAAACCCTCGTAATATAGCTAACCAGATTTACCATAATTTTAGGACGTGCCTCATAAAATGAATAGGGCTCATGACAGTCGATAATCATTAAATGACTTTAACACCTTCACTCAAATTATTAGCAATTCCGTATTCAGAGTAGAAGAACGAGCTGCAGTGTCATTAGGATAACAACGCTGACTGCGCACTATTTGACTGTGTACCGGCAGTGCTGGGGTAAATCAACAAGCGCCAAGGTAAAGGCTGCCCTGTAACATGGCAAACAAACAGTTGCGAGGTAAAAATACAGCTGTGCCTTTAGCCAAATCGATTACGGCGCTGGAAGTCTGTGGGTGGTCAGCACCACGCCCCGGTCGCTTTAGCCCTGGGAAAAATCTCGAAACTCTTGTGCTTGAGGCTGGGTGGTCCTCAGGGCTGATATGGAAGGGTTCGAAAAATATTACCCACACCGGGGCTTTAACCCCGGACCGTCCAGCCCCTAGCCTAGTCCACGTACCGATTTCGAAATAACGGGCCGCGAACCACGTAAAACAAGGTTATAATCATGGCAGTGCTAAGATGATTTAGGGAATTAAAGGTCGCGACGATAATTTGTCTTTTACAGTTCATAGTATGTACGTAAGCACACAAGGACGTTATCTCGGTGCGCAGTGCAACATCACGTTAGGGAAAGCGTTAGGGGTCGTAGAGTTGTACTTCCGTGTATTCTTATCCTCAACTCCAAGTGGAGGTGAGTGTAACCAAACAGCCTAGAGCAGATACGTCTAACGCTTAATATAACAACCCCGCTGATAATAGGCTTCGTATTACTATCGAAACACCTATGGCAATAAATTTGAAGATTTGAAAACTGAAGATGTGGAAGACAAGTTGGAAATCACTCATTCTGATTTTCATAGCCACACGGCATGAATGGACTGCAGACGATGAGTGGAGTTTGTTACGAAATAAAACAGTTAAGTTCTTCTAAGGTCGAATTTAAATATACTTGAGCAATGTGGCGGATTTTGTAAAGCTGGGGGTGTTTCTGAATCACAGACATTACAGTTCTGCCAACTCACCACGTAACCAGTTACTCCCCGTGCTCTCAGACCCCCCCCCCTCCTTCCCCCTTTCCAGTCTTTCTGCCTTTAACAAGTTCGGTCTATAAGAATAAATATTTCCGTGTACATTACATTCCGTATATCAGATATGATTAGGAATGTACAGACATTATCTGTCCTCAAAGACCTAAAATAATTCATCTATTTCTACGTGTCATTAAGACATGAAGTGATTTTGCACCGACAACATTATTCTTCTGTTACGTTTTAAACATAGTTTCTTTGATTCTACGACCAACCGCCCGTCGTGAGTTTTTTCTTCGATTTGTACATCGTGTGCACTTTTTGCCCTTCTTCCAAGCTGCATATCGGTAAGGAAACTCTGAATTAACGTTCTTAACAATCCTAGGGAAGGATTCCAGTCCTCAGGGACGATACGCCTTGTCGAGTGGTGAATACTTACCGATGTTTCAAAAGTGTGATGATTCCTTCTTCACTATTGTCAAGCAGTTCAACAAGACTTCTTGGAATATTTGATCATTAGCAACACCGTGCGAAAACTTTCAATATTTCAGCCCTCGTAGATTTGAGCAGAATTCGAATCTCTTCTTTATGTAGTTTTTTCACTTTCCGCCTCACATTCATCACTTGTGGCTGCTTCAAAATATTTAACAGCGTTGTATTTGGATATAGGATTATAAAAAACAGTGGTCGTGACAGTGTTGCCATCTCTGGGCCGAATTTTACTTTCAACTTCATAAGGCGGATCGAATTTGCAGGATACGTTAACAGCGAGATAAACGGGAAGGTCTGATTATCAGAACGACGGATAATCTCAATAGCAGGCATACACAAACCCACAGGCGCTTTATAGATGTGAGAAGTCCTACGCGTCCTTATTTCCAGCAAAGTGCTGCAAACATATTGGCAGTTAACACCAACAAATGCACAGGTACTAAGGAATACACTTTCACATGTAATTCACAAAGACTCCGACATGTTTCGGTCTTCTTTAGATCATCTTCAGGGAGTTTTACATCAAACAAACACATATAAAACACAGTTAAATTATCAAATAGATTCAAATTTTTAGTCCTCGAAAACTGTACATATCATAAAATTTGCACTATATGTATATATGTATGTATGTATGTATGTGCAGCTGTACGTACATACATATATACATACATACACACACACATATACATACACGCACACACACACACACACACATACGTGTAGTGCGAAACGTTTGAGGATGATCTGAAGAAGATCGAAACGTGTCGGATTCTTTGTGATTGAATGTGAAAGTGTATTTTTAATGCCTGTACTTTTGTTAGTTTTAACGTAAAATGTCCACTAATGCACGTATATGAATACTGTTAAAGTTTGCTATAAGGTTATTTTCATTTCGGTTTAGCCAGTAGCGATGTTTACAAAGTCCTTACACGATAACCTTCTGATGTTTGATGTCTCTGGCTGGCTTCTGTCTGTGTGATTTGAAACTGAAGAAAAAAGTATGTAACCTAGGATATGGGGGTTCACCAGTAAACCGGGAACAAAATTCACTTCTTCCAAAGTTAATGTCCGAAAACGCACGTAGTCAGATGTAGGTGCTGTTAAATAATGTCAGGTTTTTTTTTAAGGTCTTGATGGCGTTGAGGTTTTCAGGTACGCCCCCCTCACCCTCCTGTATATTTTTGTCAGCAAATACATCTTGCAGAATATCATTACTTTGTGACTTACTCACCGTCATTTTCATCTTCCCTTTGACCTGATCAGTGCCGACAGTGTATTGGAATAGATGGATTTTGTTTTCTTATCCAAATCCCCAAACTTCGAAGAGAATTTATTATGGCAATGTGGAATAATGCCAGCAAAATTGTCCTTCAGCTTCTAGAGGCCGGGATGGTGTAATTGGTACAGCGACTGGCTACTGGCTCGAAGATCAGGGGAACGAATCCCGGTGGGGAAAATAGATTTTCTATTGTTCCCGTCCGTCCAGAATTGCCTAGGGGCCCACCCAACCTCTTCTACAGTGGGTACCGGGACAATAACTTTGCCGCCCCTCTGGGCCTCAGGCGACATGTTACGGAGTGACCACAACCTATAGCCACATCTCGTATATTCGAGAGGGCTCTGAAAACGGAACACATTGCAACAATGCTATAACATTACTGCAGCTGGGATAGCTCAGTCGATGTAGTGACTAGGCTACTATTTGACGACCAAAGAGAACTATTTGACTTTCTACAGGAGCAGGAAATATCTCTCTTATCCAAAACGATCAGGCTGATTTTGGGCTTCATCCAGCCTCCAATTCAATAAGGACCGGGGCTTTTTCTCCTGGTGTAAAGTAGCCAGGGCATGAAAGTGATCACCGATGTGTCTAGTGCCGAAAGTAGAAATGAGTGGAGCTATATCTCAACTCGCCGGTCCCACTGGCCGCGCGGTCTAAGGCGTGGTTCTGTGGCCTCTGGCTTGCTGGGATTGGGGTTTGAATCCTCCCAGGGACATGGATGGCTTTCTGTTGTAAGTGTTGTGTGTTGTCAGGTAGAGTTCTCTGAGACGGGCTGATCCCTCGTCCAAAGGAGTTCTACCAATTGTGGTGTGTCTGAGTGTGATAATGAAGCCTCGATAATGAAGAGGCCCTGGCTCAGCAGGGGCTGTCGAGCCATTAAAAAAAATCTGCACTCCCCCGTTAACCTCCATTGCTTACACAATGACAGCTTTATTCTACAGCATCTTCATTAGTTTTTGTCGAATTATGCTTTACGAGTTTAAATTGATAGGTTTTTCCTGAATAAACCTAAATGGTTTATTCAGAAATAATAATAATAATAATAATAATAATAATAATATTCCCGATTTTAAGTACATAGTATTTGAAAATTACGTTTCTACCTCACAGAAAACACAGTACCTCCGCTGCGAAAGCCTGTCAATTGATGTTAAGGAAGTAATTCATCTTCATAGAATTATGCGGAAAACGGAAATGAACTGTGCGGGAAAATGCGAAATTGTAGTAAACTCTGTGATTCAAAATGTTTTTTGTTAACTGCTGTTTCTTTGTATTCCTGACGCATACTTTTCGAAGAAACGAAGTGGAAGATGTTTTGTTTTGAAATCGATCGTGTTCTTACAAACAGAGCTGTCAAAAACCGAGATTCCGGATTCGTTGTAAATAAAAACACTCGATTAATTTGGTTGTACTTCTGCAGGCGATACGATTTGGAAAATCTGGTAATGCAAAGTACTATCTCTCTCAGTGTTAAACACTAATATAAATCTTATTAATAGTTGGAAAATTGTATGTAGTCAAACACAACCGTGTCACATGAGGTGTATTTAATGACTATATAATGGGCAACTACATGTTTCGGCCAGTACTGGCCATCTTCAGGTTGTCTTAGGGGAACTTAAGATCTTACTATAAGCATGCACGCGCACGTGCGAAACATGTAGTTGTCCATTATATAGTCATTAAATACACAGTTGTGTTTGACTACATACAATTTTCCAAGTTTCACACAAACAACGGGGATGGCACACTTCCTAGATGCAATATCACTTCTTTGGCAGCGGAAGGCAGCAGTGGTTGAATTATGCGCTAATTGTTTAGACATGCTACGACACGATGAGTTACGTATTATCGAAATGTTACAATAATTTTCTTAGGCTTACGGATAAATATGAAAAATATTGTACACATACTCTTAGTCTCTTTATAGTGT
>Ga0131853_10026207_pt1 | contig 10489 bp, 5 predicted proteins | sample TergutLab28metaG_FD_92764 | JGI IMG/M metagenome (GOLD analysis project Ga0131853, IMG submission 92764) | Labiotermes labralis P1 segment gut microbial communities from Petit-Saut dam, French Guiana - Lab288 P1 (version 2) (version 2) | ecosystem: Host-associated > Arthropoda: Insects >... | reverse complement strand
TCAAGAGGTATTTGAGCGGATAAAATTTGATATATATGATAAAAACAACGAAAGCTTCAAAGAGGAAGATTTTGAGTTTAATTTATGGATAATTCTTGTTGAAGCATTTTTGTCATGTAAGTGGTTCGAGAAACCAAATAGTGGAGGCGATTAGATGATTATGCCGATAGATATTCACCCTAAACATAGCTTATACTATAATGGTGCTGTGGTATTATCTTGCTTTAAAGAAGCTAACACTACCGCAATGTTGCTGGTCGACTTGGTACTTATGCTAGACAAAAAGATGTCAATTAATTTGTTGACCGCTGTATTAGATTGGCTGTTTTTAGTAGATATAGCTATTCTTAATGAAAAGGGGATGATAGAGTTATGCACATCAAAACATTAAGGATATTAAAAAACGGAATAGATGGTGAAGAAATTAACCGTATTGATTTCAAAATAGGGTTAAATATTATCGCAGATAAAAGCGTTAATTTAGACAAAGCTAATGCAGTTGGTAAAACAACTGTCTTAAAATTGATAGATATTTGCCTAGGAGAAGATGTTAAGAAGGTTTTTACCGATACAGAAAATAGTAAAAATATAAATGAAGAGGTAAAAGCGTTTTTACTAGACAACCAAGTTGTTATAGAGCTAACACTTACTGAAGATTTAGATAATCCCTCGGGGCAAGACATTATAATAGAGAGAAACTTTGACACTGAAAAAAATAAGATTAGGCGGATAAATGCTACACCTATAACAAGTGCCGAAGACTTTAGAAGGAACAGGCTGCCACAAGCGGTTTTTGGCATTGAGCTAGGCAAGCCTTCTTTTAGACAGTTAATTGCACATTCTATTCGCTATAAAAATGAAAGAATTGAAAATTGCTTGAAATACCTTGGCATTCCTTCTGGAGAAAACAAAAGGTATGAAGCTTTATACCTGTATATGTTTCTAGGGAAACGAGCAGAAACTTTATTGAACCCAACGGTAACGGAATCTGGCAAAGAAATGAAAGCAAGTGAAGCACTCCTTGGCTCTTTTTTAGAAGGTCAAAGTTTAGAACAATTATCATCTGAGTTGACAATTGTTAAGAATCGTATTTCTAAAATGGAGGAAAAGAAAAAGCTGTTTGCTATAGATGATAACTACGAGCAAGAAATTAATATCTTGCATTTATTAAACGAAGAATTGCTTAAAGGGCAACAAATAGTAGAAAGTTTGAGGCACAGAAAACAATTACTAACAACTACTATTGAAGACTTGGAAAATAGTAAGTTTACTGATGAGCAAGAAAAACTAAAATTACTGTACCAAGAGTACTTATCGTTGGAGGTATTTTCGGAAGCTCCTAAAAAATTTGAAACTCTAGTTTCCTACCACAATGACATGAACAAAAATCGCATCAGATTTTTGGAAGAGGAAATTCCTAAGTTAGACGCACGGCTAAATTCAGAAGAGAGCAGTGTTAAGCAAATTTTAGCGGAAATAAGAGAAATTGAAAGCAAATTTAAAGCAACCGTTACTTTTGAGGAATTTGAGCGATTAACTATTAACATCAATGGAGAATACGAGTCAAAGGGCGAGCTGGAAGGAAGGATATCTAAGGCAGAAAAGATAAAAGGCGAAATAAACAGCTTACATGAGAGTTTAAAACAAGAGGAGTTATACAAAGAACAAACTAAAAAAGAGATTAATGATGTTATAGAAGATTTTAATATCAACTTTTTTTCAAAGATTTCAAGGGAACTCTATGACGAGGACTACTATATTGTTTTAGAAAAGAGAGAAGACAAAAATAAAGTTCCGTTTTACAGCTTTGAGGCTAAAAATAGAGCCTTTTCATCAGGGGATAAGCAAGGCGAATCCTTGTGTTTTGATATAGCATATTCAATATTTGCTCAAAAAAACAACATACCTCATCTTAAATTTATTGCTAATGATAAAAAAGAGTTACTAGACCTAAACAAGATAGGGGAAGCAAAAAAAATAGCCGAGGAGAATAATATCCAACTCATTTTTTCTCTTTTGAGCGACAAACTAGCATCTATGCCGTCTTTGGTCAATGATATCCGATTAGAACTTTCGGAAAAAGAAAAGTTGTTTAGGTTTTGATTGTTTATAACTTTTGTGGAAGAAAGAAACTGTCTCGTTAAGAGGTGGTTTCTTTTTTTGGGGAGAAAATCGGTAGGTGTGACAGCCGAATTATCTATTGTAAATTTTCTTGAATTGTTGTATGATATTTTAAGAAAATTTCTGTACAGAACTTAAAAAGGAGATATTAAAATGACCTACAAATTGATAGCTACAGACATGGACGGCACGTTATCTGATGATGACTTTAACGTAAGCAAAGAAAATATAAAAGCGATACATAAAGCCCTAGATGCAGGGATAAAAGTAGTGCTATGTTCGGGGCGTTCCCCAGCATCGTTACAGTCCTACGAAAAGAAAATCGGTTTAAATATAGAAGGCCAGTACGGCATAGGTTTTAACGGGGCTACCGTGTATGATGCATACACACACGAGGAAATTTATAGCGCAAATCGTATCGACGTAGGCCTAGCGAAGAAAATAATAGCTGATGCAAAAAAAGTAAACCCAGGCATTCCTATGGTGGTTAATTTAGATGGTAACTATATGATTGCAGATAAAAGCCTAGAAGACCAGATAGCTCAATACGACAAAGACAATAGTGTAAATGTAGAGCTAGTAGACGAGTTAACCGCTGACCATATTACAAAAAATGTAATAAACATTTGCTGTATAGGTAAAAAAGAATCTCTAATGGCAATTCATAAAGAACTATCAGACCTAGACAAAGAAGACAGGGTAACAATGTCGTTTGCCAACGACCTTATGTTAGAGTTTTTGCCACCGAGGATAGACAAATCTGTAGGCCTTAGAAATTTATGCAGGCATCTAGGTATAGAAATGCACGAGATTGTAACAGTTGGAGACAACTACAATGACATAGGAATGATAGAAGCAGCGGGTTTAGGTATAGCAACTGCAAACGCAGTGGAATGGCTACTAGAAAGGGCAGACCATGTGCTTAAAAGCGATAACAACAACGACACAATGGTAGAGGTTGTAGATTATATCCTAAAACAAAACGCCTAGCGGTTTAAAACCACTAGGCTTAGAGGGGGATATTAATCACCTGACTTAGTTTTAATCAGGCTACATTATAATAATTGCCAATACGAGTAAATATTATACACTAAGAAAAATTATTTTTAGGAGAAAGTGTGAAAAATGAGCTTGCTCATTTTTTGCACCAACTTTTTGCGACCGTCCGACGAAGGAGGACATGGATTAAACTATGGAACTTAACAATTTGGCATTACTTACGGATTTTTACGAATTTACAATGATGCAGGGTTACATAAAAGCAGGAAAGCAAAACGAGAGAGCAATATTTGATTTGTTCTACCGTACCCCGCCAAGCGGCAGCGGCTATGCGATAGTTGCAGGCCTTGCCCAAGTGATAGAGTATATCAAAAACCTGCAGTTTAGAGCCGAAGACATTGAACATCTTCGTTCGCTAAACAGGTTTGACGACGATTTTTTAGAATATCTAAAAACCTTCCGTTTTAGTGGGGACATGTACGCAATAGAAGAAGGTAGCGTAGTTTTTCCGAACGAACCTTTGCTGAAAATTAACGCCCCTATCATAGAGGCGCATTTGATAGAATCGGCGCTTTTAAACATTATCAACCACCAAAGTTTAATTGCGACAAAAGCGTCACGCATAGTTTACGCCGCAGGGGATGACCCTGTGTTGGAGCTTGGTTTGCGTAGAGCGCAAGGCCCAAACGCTTCGATATACGGAGCAAGAGCTGCCATAATTGGCGGGTGTAGCGCAACCAGCAATGTTTTGGCGAGCAAAATGTTTGATATAGACGTGACAGGTACTCACGCACACAGTTGGATAATGTCTTTTGGCGATGAGCTTACGGCTTTTCGCACCTATGCGGAAGTTTTCCCGAACCATTGTATTTTGTTGATAGATACATACAACACGTTAAAATCGGGGCTAACAAACGCCATAAAAGTGTTTAAAGAGCTAAAAGCCAAGGGCGCAGTTTTTCAAAAATACGGCATCCGCCTAGACTCTGGCGATTTAGCATACCTTTCAAAAGTAGTCCGTAAGGAACTTGACGAAGCAGGTTTTTCCGATGCAATTATTTGCGCATCTAACGACTTAGACGAATATTCGATTCAGGAGCTAAAATTGCAACAGGCAAAAATAACCCTTTGGGGCGTGGGGACTAATTTGATAACTTCTGGCGATTGGCCTTCTTTTGGCGCAGTGTACAAGATAGCCGCAAAAATAAACCCAGATGGTGAAATTGTACCAAAAATAAAAATTTCTGAAAGCCCAAAAAAGATAAATAACCCAGGCGATAAAAAAATATTCCGTGTGTATGATAAAAACACAAACAAGATAAAAGCCGACCTAATAACTTTGGTGGATGAAGAAATCGACCTAGACAGCGATTTGACCTTGTTTCACCCTGTAGAAACCTACAAGCAAATGACACTTAAAAAAGGTCAGTTCTACGTTAAGGAATTATTGGTACAAGTCTTTAAAAACGGAGAATGCGTGTATAAACCTCCAACTGTCAAAGAAATAAAAGAATATTCTAAAGCAGAAAAAGAAACTTTATGGGACAGTTCAAAAAGGTTTAAAAAACCAACAAAAACACCTGTGGACCTTTCTCCAAAGCTGTTGGAGCTAAAAACGCAGATGATAAAGAGCATTTATGCCAAAGGGGATATTTAAACTCACCCTAAGGAGGTTACTATGTCTAAACTAAAGCCGACAACCCAGCTTGCGCTGGGCGGGGCGACTTTAATTCTTATTACACTAACCTTGATATATATGATTGTGTCTACAATGATAGAAAACACAGTCTACAGAAACGCCATAAGTATTGCTCAACGTGACACTGCAATCCATGCAGAAGCGATAAATACATGGTTTCAAAGGCATGTCCAGCTTGTAGAAAACCTTGCGAGGGTTTGGAAAATAACAGGAGTTGAGGCAGGGGAGTTTGGTTTTGGTCCAGACCCTATTTCGGCAGACCTTTTGGGGCATTTTGACACTGTCGAAGGTATTGTTATCGGCTTTGAAGACGATTCTCATATAAATGCCATCGGATGGGTTCCTGACGAAAGTTTTTACGCTACCCAGAGGCCTTGGCATATTGCCGCACGGCAAGCAAGGGGTGATGTTGTTATAACTTTGCCGTATTTTCGCAGATTTGACAACAATCTTGTTTCGTCTATAGCACAATGGAATCCTGACATTATGGGCATGGAAGCAGTTGTTGCTATCGATATTTTTCTCGACTATGTTTTTGATATGGTGGCAGTGTTTCAGTATGAGACCGAAGGTTATTACGCTCTAGTTAGTTCTGATGGTTATATAATTATTCACCCTAATGTTGACTACATGATAAGTTATAACGAAAACTATGCGACCCATTTGTTAAGCCTACCAAATGGCGAATTTTTGTATTCAAATATACGCAATAGAGCCGTTGAAGAATTTTATGATTTTGTGATGAGCAATTCCTACCTTATTAGTGTGCCTTTGAGTGCCATAGATTTGACTTTGCTTGCAGTAATTCCAACTGCCACAACAGAAAGTGAAGTTAACAGGTTTACACTTTCAATCATGGGGGCGTTTTCTGCACTTTCGGCAGGAGTTTTAATTTCCACGGCAATTTCTGTTTTAAAGGTTTCTAAAAGGTCAGAGCGACTAGAAATTAAACTGCAAGAAGAAAAATCTAACGCACGTATCAAAATTGCAGAAGAAAGTAATAGAGCAAAATCCAAGTTTTTGGCGACAATGAGCCACGAAATACGAACTCCGCTAAACGCTGTTTTGGGAATATCTGAAATTCGTTTACACGCTGGAGGTCTTCCAAAAGAAGTTGAAGAATCGTTTGTGACCATACGGAGTTCGTCCGTTTTATTGCTTGGCATCGTAAACGATATATTAGACCTGTCCAAAATAGAGTCGGGCAAGATGGAAATTTTTAATACCAAATATAAACTATCTCATTTAATTGGCGGCTCAATAAACCTTAATTTTACAAGCTTTAGCGGTAAAAATTTAGATTTTAAGATTGAAATAGACGAAAATTTGCCAACTTTTCTTATCGGGGATATGCTACGAATCAAGCAGATAATGAACAATTTGTTATCAAATGCTTTTAAATACACTAACAATGGTTCGGTTAAATTATCTATAAGCCACACGCCTGTAGACGATAACAATACCAATATTTTGATATCTGTACATGATACGGGCATGGGAATGACAGAGGAGCAGTTAAAAACATTGCGTGACGAATATACACGTTTCCATGAGCATGTAGACCTAACAATAACAGGCACGGGGCTTGGCATGTCTATTGTGTACCATTTGTCAGAGCTTATGGGCGGTTCGGTTAGCATCGCAAGCAAGAAAAATGTAGGCACGACCGTTGTTATATCTATACCACAAAAAATTAGTAGCACCGAAAAAATAGGGGCAACCGCCGCAAAAGCGTTTGAATCTGTATACGCAACCCCTCACGATAGGGTAAGCAACTTTGTACCAGAGCCGATGCCTTATGGCAGAGTTTTGGTTGTGGACGATGTTGATGCCAACTTATATGTTGCAAAAGGTTTGCTAGAATTTTATGATATCAAAACAGAAACCTGTACTAGCGGTTTTCAGGCCATCGATATTATAAGGCGTGGCGAGGTGTATGATATTATTTTTATGGATTCGATGATGCCAAATATGGACGGCACAACAGCCATGAAAAAAATACGAGATATGGGTTACAAAGGCACAATAATAGTTCTTACGGCAGACGCTATAGTCGGTAGAGCAAAAGAATTTGTTGCGCAAGGTTTTGACAGCTTTTTGTCGAAACCGATAAGAACCGAGCGCCTTAACGCCTTGCTGGTAAAATATATTAGGAACAAGCAAACGCCAGAAACCATAGAAAAAGCTCAAAGAGAAGCAAGAAGCTCTAGAGCTAGGGATATTCATAACTACCAAAAAGATTCGGAGCTACTAGAGAAATTGTACAGGGAATTTGTAAAAACTGCAAATGTGGGAGATATAAGAAAATCGGTAAATGACGGTGAGCTAAAAACCGCTCATATATTGGCTCATACGCTAAAGACTAGTGCGGCTATGCTGGGCGAAACTCTTCTAATGGAGGCAGCTCTTGACGTGGAGTGTGCTTTGGCAGAAGGGAAGGAAGTTACTGTAGAGCAACTAGATAGGTTGGAAAAAGAAGAAATGGTAGTGTTGAGTAAAATAAATATACCAGAACCAGAAGTTGCTGTTGAAGTGCTAAGTGATGCGGAAGTTTTGGAGTTGCTGGATACCGTGGAGGTCTTGGTGAAGACTAGTAATTCTGAGGTTTTGGGTTATACGGGTAGATTAAGAGGGGTAGAGGGGTCGGAGGATTTGATAGAGCAGATAGAGGAATTGGAGTTTGAGGCGGCTTTTAATATGGTGCAGAAGTTGAAGGATGGACTGTCTCGGTAGGGTTTTTAGGTTTTGAAGGTAGTCGGCAAGAACAAAAATGAGCGCCGTCTCTCACGATGCGAGCGGGAAGGTCAAGAGCGAAAGGATAAAAAGATAGTTAGTTTACGACATGTCTCGTGAATTAACTATCTTTTTTTGCTCTTGATGGCGTTGAGGTTCAGGGGCGTTAAAGTCGTACCCTCTATCGCCCTAAAACCGACCCTTTAAAAACCCAAAAAATAGAAAACGCTAACTGTCCGAAAGTTGCCATACGTGTCATTGTAAGTCGCAAAAGCCTTGTAGTTTAATTAAGTAACAGGTTCACGGTATTTTTCAAAAAAAATTAGACCTGTGCGATATAGCGATCTGCTATATAGCAATTTAACTTTTCATAGCCTCAAACTTCGTCAGAAAACGGCTTGGTGCCGCCGATTTTCTGCCTCGTTTTCGGACAATGAAAAATTGAATTACTGTAAAAACTAAAAAGGAGAGATTTACATGGAAAAAGAAACTAGCGAAAGTAGTTTAGTCGCAAGAAACAACCCACCTGCTCCATCTGTGACAATATCGGGTACAAGCTCCACTATCAACTCTGCAACTGCAAGTTGGCGGGGTACAAATGCAAATAGGGCGCAAACTCAATTAGGCAACGGGAATATTCAATCTTCAGATGACACTGGTTCAAGAACGTATAACAATCTTGAATCAGGAACGAGCCACACATTTAGAGTAAGAGCAGGGATGGGAGCAACAGATAATTCGGCTGAATGGTCCAATTGGGCTTCAAGGTCAATAACCTTACCAGCAGACCCGCCTACAGCTGTCGTTGAAAGTAGCACACCAACATCTATTAGCGTTAGAATAGTTGAGCCTCTTCCTCGAGGAGCAAGCGGATTTGAAGTTGACTGCAATGGGGAAGTACGCACTGCAATACGAGACAGACATTTTAACGGCACTCTCTTAAATAGTTGGACATGCACTATTGCAAATTTAGAGCCATGCACACCATATTCCTATAGAGTGAGGTCTACAAACGCAGGGGGTGCTGGGCCTTGGGGGAGGACTGGCTCTATTCGTACAAGGTTAATGCCTGTAGGAAATTTAAGAATTACGGATAGAACAGCCACATCTATGACAATCGATTGGAATAGCTCCATAAGAGCGACTAATTATGATTTGGTATTTGATGGAGCAAATTATAGTCAGACGGGATTAACACGAACACTTACAAATTTACAACCAGGAGAAAACTATAGCTTTAGCGTCACAGCCAGAAATAATTTTGGTACAAGTGATGAAAGAAACGGTTCTGGTCGAACCCACGCCCATCCACCAGAAAACATTAGAGCAACACCAACACAAAATACTATACTTTTTCAGTGGGATCCAGTTGTTAGTGCAACGGGTTATGATTTAGATGTAGAGGGTTTTAATCTCTTTAGAACGGGAAGCCTCTCTTCCACTATGGGAAATTTACAACCGAATACAATTTATGAGTATAGGGTTCGCACTGTTAACTCAGGGGGTGCAGGGGCGTTTAGTAGCTATCGCCGTGTACGGACAGCTTTAGCACCACCAACGGGCGTAAACAATACCCCTGCAGCAACAGGTGCAACAATACAATGGAACGCCGTTGCTGGAGCGGAAAATTACGAAGTTGTCTTTGATGGGCAAACTTTTAATACGAGAAATCCATGGATGACATTTTCGGATTTACCATCAGGCACAACATTCCAATATACTGTACAGGCGACAAACCAGCATACAGGTGGCGCAGTTATGAGAGGTTCTATAACAACATTGCCAGCAGTGCCAACAAATGTTAGAGCAACCTCAACACTAAATTCTGCTTCAATTCAATGGGATAGGCCTTTTGGCTCAACAAATATTGACCTAGAGTTTGACGGTGAAATTATAAGCTTGGGCAATGTAGCATCAAGAAATATGACAAGGTTATTGCCAAATACACCGTACAGATATAGAGTGCGTGCCGCAAACGCTGGTGGCGACGGTGCATTTAGCCCATATCAAGAAGTGAGAACTATTTTACCTACCCCAACCAACCCTAGATTTTCATCGACTGCAAACAGCGCAACAGTACAATGGGATGCAGTCGGCGGCGCAACATCGTATGATGTAATTTTTAACGGCGAAACCGTAAATGCGACGGGGACATCAAGAACGTTTACGGGGTTAGATTCAGGTACAACTTTCCCCTACAGTGTAAGGGCAAGAAACCAGCACACCCAAGGCAATTTGGTTAACGGCTCTGCAACAACATTGCCAGCAGCGCCAACAAATATTAGGGCGACATCAACAGCAACAAATTCTGTTTCGCTTCAATGGGATAGGCCTTTTGGCTCAACAACTATTGACTTAGAGTTTAACGGTCAAACTACAAGGCTTGGCAATGCATCATCAAGAGCTGTAACAGGACTAACACCAAATACAGCATACAGATATAGGGTACGTGCCGCAAACGCTGGTGGCGACGGTGCGTTTAGTGCGTACCAAGATGTAAGCACTTTAATAGATACAGTGCCAACAGGTTTGAGAATGTCAACTGCAACAGAAACATCAGTAACTCTGGAGTGGAGCCCCGTCGCAGGAGTGACAAATTATGATGTAAATTTTGACGGAAATATTCTTCCTGTGAGTGGAACTGCTCGTGTGATAACAGGCCTATCGCCAGATACAAGGTATCAGGCTTTTGTAAGGGCAAGAAACAGCCATACGATAAGCAACTTTTCAAGTGCTATAACTGCGTTAACATTGCCTCCAGTTCCTCAAAATATAACAGCGACTGGCACAGTCAATTCTATTTCTATTACATGGGATAGAGTTATTAACGCATCAGGGTATGATGTAGTTATAAATGGCGGAAGCCCTATTGCAGTTACAGCTACTACTGCTGCGAGAAGAACGCATACAGTGAGCGGGCTACAAGGTGGAACAATG
>Ga0131853_10026206_pt1 | contig 10489 bp, 5 predicted proteins | sample TergutLab28metaG_FD_92764 | JGI IMG/M metagenome (GOLD analysis project Ga0131853, IMG submission 92764) | Labiotermes labralis P1 segment gut microbial communities from Petit-Saut dam, French Guiana - Lab288 P1 (version 2) (version 2) | ecosystem: Host-associated > Arthropoda: Insects >... | reverse complement strand
TCCTGAAGATGGACGTATTAACATCTGAAACATGTTGAGCAATATATAATAAAGCAAGTGTCATCTAGTTGGTCAACCTTTATTCAAATATCAAGATGATGCACGGTCCAATACGCATAAGAATGTCATAAATTTCTTCTTGTTGACATCCTCTTGTGTCTAGCAAGTATTTTTCTGCCTGAGTTCAGAGACCATCACCATTAGTTTAATTAGAAATGATAGACTATCACGAGTCGGTACATGTTGGAGAATATGAAAATATTCTCCAAATGATCATTTAATTCATGTACAGTGTATAGAGTTCTGTCTAAAAGTAGCTTAAGTTAGCTGGTTTATTTTCTTAATTATTTCATAGGTTTATTGCCATGTTTATTAAGAGCTGTGAATGAAATGTAATCTGAAGCCAACATCACAACCTGTTTATCAAAGATGTATTTTGATTCAGGCCTTACATATATACTTGGACCAGGGTCTCCCATGTTATCAGTTTGGGACCTTGTATATTTGCCATAAAGTTAGTTGATTAGACCATATAAAAAACAACAGTATGGATATTATAACAGTAAATGTGAGTGGGATGTATTAATACAGCAATAGTAAAGTAGAAGTAGAATTATAGCAGTATAGTGTTACAACATTTCAAGGCATATTATATACTGGCCTGAAGTGTTGATCAGTGACATCTAGTGGTTTTTTGAAAAAATCTCAATATGCAGGCAGATCTACTTATTTCCTGTTAACTACTGTTGTGTTATGCAGATGAAGAAAATGTGGCACAATTTTAGACATAACCAGATATACAAGAAGGTAAAATATAAAATTTATTGTTTGTTATCATATTCCGCAAAAGCAATATATATTCATGTATTTGACGCAAATATGTTTTTACTATAGGCAAAATATGGGAAGAAATATGAGCCTGAGGAAGAAAGGTTTCGCATGAAAGTCTTCATGGAAAACAAGTATAAAATATTAGAACACAATGTTGCATATGAGAAAGGACAGCACAGTTTCAAACTTGGGATGAACCAGTATGGTGACATGGTAAATGAAAAAACATCACTCGTTTTTCTTTATAATGTCATCGTCACTTGCATGAGTGATTTTGATAGTGTGTCATGCTGGACATCATAATTGAGTGAATGTCCTGTTTGTCATCTGGAAGCTCTAGCATCCAAATCTTTGCCCAGAGATTGCCTTTCCTAATGCTTACTTTACCTATGCCATGTCATGAATATTTGTAACACAGCTTTTTCTATTATCATTGAACTGAAACACTAGCAGCATTGCAAAGCAGTCTTTTTTTCACCTTCAGGTGAAATCACAAATCCAAACAATAATTGACTGAACTAATACCTGATCAAAAATGCAACGTGATTTGCAGTGTTAGCCATTTTTGATTTGTGCAGTTTCTTGGAAAGAAGAAACCAGCACTGCACCCATAATGGTTGTGTAACTGTAATATTATTGCCATTATCACTGGGGGGGGGGGGGAAAACCACCCCCCCGGGCACACCCCCCCTCCCATATTGGTGGGTACACTATATTTTTTTTGCCCATACACGGGGGGGGGGGGGGGAACACGCACGCGCGCGTACACACACACACACGTTTTGACAGCAGTCCGCCTTCATCTTCAGATGAAAACTCTAATCCAAACAATATTTAACCAAACTAAAAGAACTCATAAAAAAACAATGTGATGCACACTTCTAGGCAATTTCATTCAACTTTCTCCAATGTCAAAAAAGAAAAAGAACACTATCCATAATGGTTGTTGAACTGTACCATATAACCTTTTGACAATGGTTCAACATGTCTAACATCATTATAATGTTGTGGGGCTTTCTCCTTTAACACTGAACTCAAACACCTGCAATATTTCATGAGCAGAGTGCATTTGAATTTTTTTTTAAATCTGCTCTAAAAGCATGTGTTGGGGTCAGTGCAGTTGCCTTAGTATGTTAATAGGTTATCCTCAGAGCAAAATTTGGAGTGCATTCCAGTTCATTGTGCTTTCAATCCAGACATTGTTGGACTGCATTTGGTTCAAACCACATGGCAAATATACATGCAGATGAAAATGTGGAACAGAAGGGGTAGTTATACCACACCTGGATGCAGAGTCCATGGCTTTGTAATGGATGTTTTTGAACACTGTAAAATGTGGAGTTAGAATGATCAGTCCACCAGGTGGTAGGTTTCATACTTTCCTAAACCGCTTGCAATTTGTGTGAAATACAAATTTACCAAATGATCTAAAAATTATACAGGGAAAGCAAGTATGTTTTAACCCTTAATTACACATTGTGGTGCTTTGCTTAATAGCATAGTTTTTGGTAGGTTTCCTGTGGTCTGGAAGAACATACTGCCTCCACTGCCTGGAAGTTACACAAGATTTTATATATTCTGAGGTACTAATGTTATTAAACATAAACAAGTAAATACATAAACGATATTTCAAGAAAGCTATTCAGCAGCAGTATGAGATCAGCGTGAGAATCAAAACAAGAATGATCAGGTTTTATCTTCATGTAATATATTTTCACATTTTCTTGAAAGTATGTAATAATTGAAACTGTGATTGTCAAATATTTTTCTTGCAGTTGCACCACGAATTTGTAAAAACCATGAATGGCTTTAGATGGAATAGTAGTAGAATGAACAAAAGTGATATGACGGGAGCAACTTTCATTAGTCCTGCCAATGCAGAACTTTCTGATGAAGTGGACTGGAGGAAGAGTGGAGCTGTAACTGCTGTGAAGGATCAAGGGAAATGTGGCTCCTGTTGGGCATTTAGTTCGGTAAGCAGCATGCACTGTATTGTGTATGTGGACTCTATCAGGAGATTTTGTCTTTACAGGAAGGATCTAGAATAAAACATAAGAAACCATCTTAAAAATGCTTGAATGTGTATGTTATAAAGTACATGACTTTGTTGTTAATTTCATGTTTTTACACCTTGAGTGTTAATTTTATAGTTATAGTGATATCTCTTTGACTATGTTGTATTGTCTGTCTGGTAGAATAATTTGTGAATGATGAGCTTAAAGAATGGGGAAGGAAGTGGTCACAGAATAATTGAGGCCATTTGGGGAATATGCTTGAAGGACCTGGGAGAAACCGTGAGAAACTCAAGATGGTCTGTCCATGATCGAAATTTGGACCTGGAGCCTCCCCAATACAAGTCTGAAATGTAACTGTTATACCAGCCTGCTTGATAGACTTTTGTGTGAAACTTAGTTTGGTGCTACACATTTGACTACAAAAAGGGTAAAATTAGATATGATCCAAGGCTGCAGCAGCACCAGAGGTTTTGGGAATATATTAAGGGTGGCTGTAAATTATCTGTAATAGGGGATTTCTGTTGACAGCTTCATGGTTGTGATGTAGGTTGGCTGTGTGTTGGAGGGGGGGCTGTATGTATGTATTACAAAGGTCACACAGCATATAGCTGAAGTATTACTAGCACAGGGAGAATATACTGGGTTGTTATTACATGATGCTGCATAAGCCTGTTTCAAGCACCGAACTAGTCTAGGTCAGCCTGCTCTCACAAGCACATTTGTAGCATCATAATCTGAACACCCTGTGTTATAACTTCAGATATTTTAACGATATGTTTTGAGTAATTCACAGTTACACATTTTCAGGTTCATACAAATATGAGGGTTCATATGATGGTATTGTAGGTTAATGCACCATGTAGTTCAGTATATTTATCAGATTATGTGGGGTCACAGCCTTGAAGACCACATTATGAAATATTTGACAGTGGGTCTCTGTCGTCAGTAGCGCACAGCAGGGATAGTGAAATGCAACACATATATTTTCTTGACCCTCAATGAACTTCCCTATTGAAAATCTTTTTCACATCTTGAAAAATTTATTCATGTCATCTGAAAATCTGCTACCTCTGCATGGGTGCTGTGTGTCTATGCAACATCACTGTATCTTGCAACATGCACATGGGTGGTGATGGGTGAGTATTGTTGTGTGGATCTTCAGTTAATTTTTGAAGAACATGTGCTGAGCATATATATATTCAGTAATCACATCTTTCTCATAATTTGCTGTATGTTGTCAATTAATAGCCATGTTTTTCACATGGTATGCCTTAAGGCTGTGTGTAAAAAGTCTTAAGCTATTTGGCTGTGGAATTGTTTCTAACTTACAGTGAAATTTTTGCTGGAAAAGCTGGTGTGGTGTAATATATCTCCACTAGGTTTCAGTGCTCTCACCAGTTTGTTTTCTGAGTAGAATTGACAATTATGAACTGCAAAGTCACAAAGAAACAATTTCAAGTAAGTGGATTGCAATAAAACATTTGAGGCTTACATAATGGTGAAAGTTTCAGTTACATCACTGTGGTGTGTCAAAGGTGAGTACCAACACTTAGATCTTTTTTCCTCTGTCTTCGTGGTAAAAGAAAAAAGTTCAAAATTAACTTATCTATTAAAGACAAATGCAGCAATGTGGTTTAACAAGATGTGCAAAATTAAACAGCTAAAACTGAATTACATCAACATCAAGATTAATGGACAAAAACCACAAGACAGAAGGCTACAATCAATGCCATCAGGTTCAGAATAAACCAAGAAATTTAATTCTTGTACTGTAAGAAACAACACTTCAACCAACAGCTGTACTGCTTATATCTGGAAGGAGCACATCAGTATAATGGTATGTGGCAGCATATACAAGAATATATATGTTATTAACAAATAAGTAGGCTCATGGACAATTTATACCAAAAGCTCAACAAAAAGTTAGATGCATTAACAAATCAAACAAGCACTAAACATGATAATAACAAGAATGCCTCTAAATTCCAATCACAGCTAATCAATCTAACGAACATAAAATTTACAAAAGAGCAAATTCAGACCTTGTCCCTAGGCCCCAACTATGCAATAGAACAAGAACCCAAACAATACATCATTGAGTTAATAGTAGACACGGAAAATGCTATAAGACATTTAGAACTCAAAATACAAAACACGTACTGTTACCTAGCAGCCAAGCAAATCAGACACATCATGATGACTAATAGATACAACACACTACACAAAAGATAACAGTATAACATAAACAAATTAAGAAAGATCCTCCAAAACAGTAATCTAACAATATTAAAGGCTGACCAAAGCAAAGTAATAGTGATAATTAATAAAAACACCCTAAAGAAGAAAGTTGACAACTTTATACAGGAGAATCGCATAAACAAGGACCCTACTGACACATACCAAAAACAGATCCAACATACAATTAAAAAATGCAATATATTAGTGGACAAACAAGCGCATAAATATCTAATAAACATAGAACCTGTGGCCCCAAAACTTAATGTATATATAAAAACACACAAAAATAATGAACCAATTAGACCAGTAATAAACAATACACAAGCTTCATCATACAAAATAGCTAAATATTTAAACAAAAAGCTTTATAACTTAATCTGCTTACCATACACATATAATACAACAAATTGACAGGAAATCGCAGAAGAACTAAACACAAATTAATGAACAAATGAAAATAATTACCATCGATATAAAAGACCTATATGTCAACCTACCAATTCAAGAAGTCCTACGGACCACAAAATTCTGACAAAATAAAAATATTAACGACAATGGGTTAATCAAATATTATATATGCTCAAAACAATCATGAAACAAAATTACTTTCAGCACAACAAACGACTATTCCAGCCAGAGAAAGGAATAGCAATGGGTTCCCCCATATCCAGTATAATGGCTGAGGTATACTTATAATATATAGAAGAAACATATGTAAAACAATGGCAAGACAGCAAGGAAATAACATATTATAAAAGATACGTTGATGATATTCTAATTATATATGACCAAAACAAAACAAATGAGCAGATAATCTTACATTAAATCAACAAGATAGGTAAAAACCTTCAGTTTAAAATGTCTACAGAAGAAAACAACACAATAAATTATTTGGACATTTCTGTATATAGAAACAATGACAACATGGACATAAGTATCTATAGAAAACCCACATGCACTGATATCACCATTCAGTTTTCCTCTAACCATGCATATGTGCATAAAATAGCAGCATTCAGATGTTATATACACAGAATGATAACACTCCCCATCACAGAAAAACCAAACAAGAATGGAAAGCAATACTTACTATAGCTAAAAACAATGGATATCCAGTAAACACCATAAATAATCTCAAGACAAAACTGATAGAACACCAACAAAACCCCATGACAATTCAACATAACAAAAAATGGGTAACTTTCACTCACTCCAGCATCACCAGTCTGTTTAAGCATTCCAGTCTGAACACTGCATTTAGAGCAACCAATACCATCCAACAACAATTAACTGAAAAGCTGACTAATAAAAATCCAAGTGGAATATATAAATTGAAGTGTAACACATGTAATATTGTGTATGTCGGACAGTCGGGTAGATCTATAAATGTAAGAGACACAGAACATATAAGATATATAAGAACCAACAATCCATTATCCACCTCTGCATTACACATTTTACAAAACAGACATGAATATGGAACAGTAGCAGATACATTACAACTATTGAAGACATGTCAAAAAGGCACACGCATGAACTGTTGGGAAGCCTTATATATGCAAGTATTCCATCAACATAGAGTATTGATTACAGAGCAACAGGTCAGTGACACTAACCCCCTCTATGAGCTCGTAAACACAACACATCCTTCCATGTAATCCATAGCCAGTCTCACACAATATAACACACAACACACACCTATAGTCAGGTGCATTCTCAGCAGTGTACGACTTACACGATACGGTAAGCGTAAACCTTGCTTCAATCCAGATAGCCTAATTATTTGTGTACAAAATTCAATTACTGTATTATTTTGACAATCGTAATCTTACTATATTGTTTTCACAATCTATTTAATAAATATATTTTATATTACAGACATGCTGCCACAGCACCATGTTAATATAAAGAAATGAATCAGTGAGTATTTTTAAAAATAGGACTTTAGCAAGGAGCAGTGTAGCTCCCTGAAGATGATCTTGGGATCGAAACATGTTGGAGCGATTTTAAATGTTTTAATAATAAAAAAAAAAAGTATGTGAATTAGTTGGTGTGCTAATTAAATGATTCAAAATTAATGTACTGATTGCTGTTTCATTTTCGCTACAGTACATCGAACACAGGTTATTTAAAATAGACATAAATGTTTTATTTTCCAGACTGGTGGACTTGAGGGCCAGCACTTCAGAAAGACTGGTGTGCTTGTTTCTCTGAGCGAACAGAATCTGATAGACTGCAGTTGGAAATATGGCAATAGTGGTTGTAATGGTGGTACTATGGATGCAGCTTTCAAGTATGTGAGGGACAACACGGGAATTGACACTGAAAATTCTTACCCATATGAAGCTGTGGTTAGTTGAGTAGTGTAACCCATATAAGATGTCTGACAGGTACTCAGTACTGTGTAATGAGGAGAGTTGTTTGAAGAATAGGAATAAATGTAGGGGCATATGAGATTTAATGTTGTTGTAGAGGTGAACAAAAACAAGATTTTTGAGTTGTGAAGCTCTGTGTAGTTTGCTTCCTTTCCATGATGCTACATGGGATCGTACCCCAGTGATCCTAATGTAATAGACCTCTACTTCTTCAGTACTGTAGCATGAAAGGATGGTTTTGTGTGTTGTGATGAAAATGAACTAAAAGTATCTTGTAATGTTGTGCATTACCATGTATTTATAATTCAACCTTTAAATCAGCAGAAATATTCTATATACAGGGAAAGGCTGTAACAGTTTTTATTACACCATAAACTTTTTCACACATTTTTATGCATCTGTGACACTGGTTCTTTAAGAACTGAAACATGTTGGAATTGATGGTATATTACAAAACAAGGGGGGATTTTCCCTTTTTAGAGTGTAATTCTGTTCTAGTAAAAGGTTGAAAAGGTGTTGTTTTCTTCTGTGCCGTTCTACTATATGCCACAATCCCTATTTAAATGTACTCTTTTGTGAGACTGAACAGGTGCACATGACAAGTCACGCTTACCAAGTGACCCAAGTAATATCTGTTCTGAGCAGCTGTTTATAAATAATTTTAAAAATCTTGTGAAAAGAACCAGATGTTTAAGTGGTGATACAAGGAATGTACAGGGCAACATAATTTCAAGACATTACAATGAAAGACCATGGGAGTTGGCAATAAGGCAAATGCAGAACCTTTTTATGAAAAGGTTGTGTGGTAAATGGCGTATGATTAGAACACAGTAATACTGATGTATTAAATTTTGTTTTGGTTCACTAATTAACATGTTACAGTTGAATAGATGATATTGAACTTGTGTCTTTACTAGAAGACAGGGCCTGTATATATGTAGATTGATAACAAAGGGCTGATATTTTCATTTTAGCAAGGTACATGCAGATACAACCCTCACACTTCTGGAGCAACTTGTAAGGGATTTGTAGATATTGCTACAGGAAGTGAACAGAAACTGCAGGAAGCAGTTGCTACCAAAGGCCCTATTTCAGTTGCCATTGATGCGAGCCAGTCTTCATTCCAGTTCTATAAAACAGGTATGTAGTTTGAATAGAGTTTATAATCTCTCTTCTCTTCCTCACCTGAAAGTTTTGTGGCTACTGAGTTCTTCATAGTTTTGTTGAGGTCAAATTTGCCATGTTTGGATAAGAATTCATCAGTATTAGTCAAACAAGATGCTTTGAGATGCATAGAGGATGATTCTGCTACATCCATAAAGAATAACTGCTACACACATGGAATATATATATATATATAAATGACAATCCGTTAGATGGTTAGATGGTTGTAGAGATTGAACATACTAATTTACAGGTATTGCCCATTATCTGTAAATTTTTTGCACTTCCACAAAATTGTGAATGAAAACCAAAATGTATTGACTTACTTGTAAAGATCAGGACTGGTAGTATTTGTGACTGAATAGCTTAAACTGTGAATCTTTGAAGTCCATCTAAATAATGTAGAAATAATTGTACCCCATACAATACATAGCATCTCTATTACACAAACACCAGTCAGTTGATGTTAGGTAAGTAATTTCTGTTTCTTCTATGAATCCTACAGTACATACATTCAGTGGACAAAAGGCAGAGCTTCTTACTTTAAAAGTGGATAGCATGTCTAGTAACTGATGCATTTTCTAGGATTACTGGTAGTTCATAATCGTTATGTTTACAGGTGTGTATTATGATCCACACTGTGACTCCTATCGCTTGAACCATGCAGTACTGGTTGTTGGTTATGGCACATACGGATATAGTGGTAAAGAGTACTGGCTGGTCAAGAATTCTTGGGGCACAAGCTGGGGTGAGAAAGGTTACATACAGATGGCTCGCAACCGAAACAACAGTTGTGGTATTGCCAGTATGGCAAGCTTTCCGCTGGTTTGACCAAGTTTGGCACAATAAAATGTATTACTGTGCACAGATATTTAATTAAGGAATTTGTAGTGTTCATTGTATATGTACAAAATAACATTCATATGTCCATGTGCCTTGAAATTGAACTTGTTTGGTTGAGCATTGTATCCACTGTGTATTGTACAACCATTTATCCATGTACAGTGAACATGAATGGTTTGACCCAATTCAGCACAACAGTACAATTTTATCATTAGGCACAAGTATTAGAGTAAGGAGTTTTTACTGTTCATTCATTACATATTTTTCAGAATAAAGGAACCATATAAATTCTGGTTAAAATCCACTGTTTAATAATAATAGAAAATGTGGACAATTATAAAAATATTGGAAGTTAGAATGAGTGTGGGTGTGGAGTAGTCTATACAGCAGAGTGTGGGTGTGGAGTAGTCTATACAGCAGTGATGTATGTGTGAAACTTTACCTCCTCTCAACCGTACATTTTCATGGCACGGAAATTTAGAGCTTCTTTCCTCTACCCTGTTTGTCTTTCTCTTCTATGGACTCTAGAAGCATGTGTGAAAATCATCCCTCACTTTCCTTTCTTTAACCATTTCTTGAAGGTCACTTTGTAGAATACCATGACCTAATGACTTGTTTGTACTAGGTGTCGATATTATGAAATAATTTACTAATATTCTGTAATGCGGGAGAGAATTGTAAAATGAAATATTGTCTGGTTGGCCGTCTCCAGAGACTGATGACCACAAACGTTACAAAAGAAGCCTACATAATTATAGAACTTTCTAGAAGTCTTTCAAATTTGTCCCTTTATATCATAAACAAAGGAGTAAGTCGGATGCGGCCTCTCACCGGTATTGTTTAACATACACATTAATAAAATAATAAAGGAATTCAAAACAGTGATAAAGAAGGGTATACAACTAAATTACAGGAAATTAGTGAATACGATACTTTATGCAGACGACCAGATTTTAATGGCTACATCAGAAGATGATTTACAAACAATGGCACACCACTTGAACCTTATAGCAAGAAAATATA
>Ga0131853_10026204_pt1 | contig 10489 bp, 4 predicted proteins | sample TergutLab28metaG_FD_92764 | JGI IMG/M metagenome (GOLD analysis project Ga0131853, IMG submission 92764) | Labiotermes labralis P1 segment gut microbial communities from Petit-Saut dam, French Guiana - Lab288 P1 (version 2) (version 2) | ecosystem: Host-associated > Arthropoda: Insects >... | reverse complement strand
TCAGGACGGAATTCTCAAATTTATTTTTGGAATAAAACTCTACATGTTTCGGACAGTTCCTCTGTCCATCGTCAGGAGTTTTTCACTGTACACACAGCAATGGTATATGTCATACAGGTTTGCTGACAGCTTGTGAGCAAGCATTGTATATGATTCTGTTATACGTTAAAGTGTCTTGACGTGTGACTAATTCCATAGGCAGGGTCTACCTTGTCTTGTTTTGTTGCTCTATTCAAAGCTGTTGCCTAAAAGTCGATTAGCAGTTACTGAAAGTGGCCACAAGTGAAGGGGGAGCAATGAGGCAAGACGAATGTGTATCTAAAATTTTCCCTTTTAAAGTACTTCTTATAGAGTAAATATTGGTTTTTTTTATATACCTTCAGAGCATTATGAGGAGCTTATGTCGACGTCACCACAGCCAGTTAAAAGACCTTGTCAAGTTATTATTCAAAGCTAATTGTCACATCCACTCTAAATATATTTGTTACTTCCCTTTATTTCAAGTTTGTGTTTTTTGGGCTCAATGTCTCCCTGTCATTTTCGTTTTGGAATACAGAAATTTAATGAATATCAATTGCTATGATTTTTAATTTCCAATTTTGGATCTCGGCCCTTCACCATTTAATTCACTGACGTTTTATGACAGCCAACTAGACGCAACAATAATAATTTTATTAATAGTTTCAATCAACTTAACATGTTTCGGTCGATAATTTCGCCCATCCTCAGGAGCACTATACTGTTTTTACAGCTTGTGCTATAATGCACCGACGATGCTGCCTGCTGGGGACCAGGATGAGGTGGAACTGAGTCGGTGCTTTATACCACAAGCTGTAAACAGAGTATAGTGCTCCTGAGGATGGGCGAAATTATCGACCGAAACATGTTGAGCTGATGGAAACTATTAATAAAATTATTATTGTTGCATCTGTTTGGCTCTTTGTATTATTGTATCAGTGATGCACGTTCACACAAACATCAAATTCACTGATGTTTCTCGATTGTTAAAATATATATTTCTAAGAGAGGTACTGAATTACAGGGTTTGAGAAAGATTTACTGAGGAGCGTATTTTGACTAGGGAAAAGAAGTAGAGGAAAGTTGACAAATTAGGCGATAAATAAAGCCGTAACTTGTATTTTTCACTTCTTATTATCAGGGAATTTAAATGCAGGAGATTTGATGTGAAAGAGGGGTATAATGCTTATAGGAGGATCAGAAATTCGAGAGGAAAACCTCAAAGAAAGAGACAGCTAGGGGAGTATGATATAAAAGGGAGATGTTGAGAGAAATGTGACGTGGAGTGGATTAATTTGTCACCAGAGTGCAAGTAATGGTGGCGTTCATGCAGGCAGCAGTTAGTACACATTTGGCACAAAATCGAAAGAGGTTATGTAGATGACAGTTTTCTTGGGTACGACGTTATGTAGAGTGATATACAGGTTTTAATCTTTCGGCAGACCTCAGTGGCTCCATCTTCAGGTAGTCCAATCTTCTTGGGCTACTGTGAAGATGGAAGGAACAGGCTGCATCCATCAGTCTACATGGTGCATCTGACGCATGCAAAATTAGCCCAGTCTAGTGTTAATGACAATAAGATGTTTATTCATAATAAAAGAACAACAAACGTAATGTTACGTTTGGAAAGTTGTTTTGTTGTTTTTAAAAGAAGTTAGGTACCATTTTAAATGCTGTGCTGAAAATTGTCTTGACGGATAGCGACGCAAGGCGATACGGGACATCTTATCCGAGGATGGCGCTATTTTTTCATACGTCGTTCTGTATAACATGCCGGAAGTTTGAAGACTTCTTCGGCACGATATGAGGTCCTTAAGGTCTCGCATTTGAGCAAGTAACAGTTTCCGAATACAAGAACTTTACCATGTAGTTGGCCAGCTAATGCTGTTGCAACAAAGAGCTTTTTACACGTCTATTTAAGATATTGTCACCTAACGGTGGTGTCTGAATCAGGTTTACTGTAACACTAACAAATCAGGTGCAGGATTTGTTGTTAATTATGTTACTGCTGTGGTTTTACGACCACTCCAGACAGAAGGGATTACTCTATGGTTGTCCGCACAGTACAACCAATAAGATGTAACGTTTCACGATTTATTTATTTCTGTAAGACGCTCAACATGTTTCAGACAGGGTTTCCGTCCGTCATCAGGAGCTCAAAACTGCACATACGGTATTTGTCAGACCAATGCTGCTACCTGCTACTATCCTGGCTAGCAGCAGGTAGCAGTATTGGTCTGACAAATATCTGACGCTGTGTGTGCAGTTTAGAGCTCCTGATGATGGATGGAAAAGCCGTCTGAAACATGTAGATAGTCCTACAGGAATAAATAAATTGAGAAACGTCTCATCTTTTTGGTTGTACTCTGCGACTATATTAGTGATGCACCGATCTATGAATGTTAAATATATGATTGTGACTGGTTCAGTTTAAAGTCGTTTCTGTTATGATGGTGTTGCCTGAATGACATCACTTCGAAGGAACAGAATTATGTCATTTTAATTAAAACTACGTTAATCAATAGATGTCTCTGGCGATGTGTTTGATATAATGTTTATACCGGTAGTGTGAGCGCCACTTGAGGTACAAGGTGCCTTGTTATTTGGGGGTGAGACAGATGCATATTTAAAAGGGGCACAATTTCGAGAGTTTTTTTAATTTGCTGTATGGAGAGCAAATCCCAGCGTCAGAAATCGACCTAGTCTTTGCACCTACATGTGCTTCCAACGCAACGTGACGGTATTTTACGAACATCAGAACGCAGCTGTAAAGCTGCTGCACTACATCCGATGACGAGGCATCGTCCGTGTTTTGAATATCATCGTGCGGCTTTTATCTTATTCTGGGCAGTCAGTTTGTTAGTTACTTAACTGTTGATGATATATCCAGCGAATTTGGTGGCATTGGATAATTCTACTATCTTGACTTTTACAAATATTACGTTTTCTTTCGTAATTTACCAACTTATAATGTTATTTGAAAATAGAAAAACAGTTATGTCAGTACGAACACCAGTGGTTTTCCGTATTGGATGTTTTCTCCATAGACAATTTGCCGCGGTATATCAGTAACATTGTGTTGCTAGGTCACTTAATGAATTGTACGTAGTGTTTGTGGGTCATCAGTGGGGGGCGGAGGGGGGGGGTATGCACAGTTATACCAACATGCCGATTGAAAGAGCTTATATGCGTGTGATATCACAGGACACAAATGAACCTGCAGGCTTCTAGCTTTAATGCTGCACTTCCCTGCAGCCAAATTACAGAATATTGCATGACAAACGTAGATTTACATTTAGCTGCCATTTGGTGAATGAGGACTATCACTGGCACACCATGGCCTTCGTCAAAGGAACTGAAAACTTCCGCTTCCGTTTTATTTTGGTTCGAGACTGTCGCTTTGCGACAACAATGCGAGATCCGATTTCGACAGTTTGAAGGTAACAAACAAACAAACAAACAAACAAAACAAAAAAGTGATAATAAATAGAGTCTAACACAACTTTAAATAATTCTCATTTTAAATAATTTAGAGCAACAGGTTTCGGCTCTTACAAGCAATCTTCAGGCTGCATGTCAAGGAGTTTATACAAAACAATGCCACAAAATGGAATCCATTTTTTATTTTAGATATTTTTTTAATAATATTAAAAAATGTACGTCAGCACAACCACTTTATTTATCATCATCATCATCATAAACGTCAAGGATTGGACCCTTTGATCCTTTCCGTCTGCCGAGTTACAGCTGCTCGCGCCAACGCTTCTTCGGTCTTCCAATTGTTCTCCTTCCTTGTGGTCTGTAGTGGTATGATTTCAAAGGGATTCGATTTTGTGGCATTATTTGCAAGTGTGAAAGCCAGTTCTGTCTGTATTCATCTATCTTGTCTAGTATGCCTGTAATCCGTAGTTCGCGGCGTATGTAGTCATTTGTTTTGTGGTCATGAAAGGTGTAGTTTTTTGAATCAAAATGCCCAAACGCTCTTGTGCCCATTTACGCACTTGGCGGCACAGAAGCTGGGAGGCGCTGGTACTAAGTAACTCTTAAAGCTAATAAACTTGGACAGGTGTGTGGAGATTGGGGGGGGGGGGGGTTCTTGGAAATAACTGCTAACAAATTGAGAGCTCGTTATACCGTATATAAACTCCGCGGATATGAAGTGCTTGGAAGTTACTTTCCTCACGTGAGCTGCGATGCCCTTGGAACTCGGTGTCACGCGAACACCGTATCTGATTTCATCGAACGATTTTCTTCGCTATGTACATAAAATTGGCCCAAGAAAACATGTTATTATTACAATGATCCAAACACAGAGTGGTCAGTTAATATTTACCTGCTACGAAAATACATTTCTTTGAAATATTTTCTTGGTTTTTTAGTATATGTGATGTGACCTATTACCAGTAAACAGGAGTCATCTATAAACAGCTTGTCGCTTCCAGCATAGAGAATTTGGAACGATATTATTTTGCTGTAAGATAAGGGATGGAAAGAACTAAATGTTTCGATCACTCAACTCTAATTCTTGCAATAATACCAACCAGATGCACTAATTTCTCAAATTTATTTTTGGAATAAAACTCTACATGTTTCAGACAGTTCCCCTGTCCAGCACCAGGAGTTTTTCGCTGTACACACAGCAATGGTATATGTCATACTGAAATTTCACAAACGGGTAAAATTACTAGTGTATACACGTGTACATTGTAGTTAAAATTGTAGAACACGTTGTAGATAAAATTCTCTGCTCGCAAGCTGTCGGCAAACCTGGTATGTAAACATAGAATTATACCATATCGACAGAACATATCGCATTTTCTGGAATATTTCACTATTTTAACTTTTTATGTAACATGGAATTTTATCTACAACGTGTTCTACAATTTTAACTACAATGTACACGTATGTACACCTGTAATTTTACCCATTTGTGAAATTTCAGTACGACATATACCATTGCTGTACGTACAGTGAAAAACTCCTGGTGATGGACAGGGGAACTGTCCGAAACATGTAGAGTTCTATTACAAAAATAAATTTGAAGAATTAGTGCATCTAGTTGGATTTATTATAAGAATTTATCAGGATACACGGTCACCTGAACGTCATATTCAGCTCTCATTGTAGTTTGCATCCTCAGGCAAGCGTTTTTAAGCTGTCTTTGATTGTACCGTGTTATCCCTTCCGATTTATTAAGAACGCTGAAAATTTGATTACTGTAAAGTATTTTTAACACCCTACATGGAAGGACATCGCCCTGCAAGGCTAATATTCATAAAATTAGTTCATATCCTCTCCTACGCATACGCATTTAACTCTACGGTTTCATCATATTTATCAGCGACCTTAGTCACCGCCGGGCTTTAAACGGTTAATTTATGACGTCAACGACCCGCATTTATTATACAGCGTTTCTGCGACGCAAATTCGCAACACATTATATATCATCGGCCTAGGGCGGAAGAGCCATATGAGTCAGTGGGGACCTCTAACGTGGATGTAAAATCATTAAAGAGAAGAAGCGATGAAAGTGCGGGCACCTAAAATCAAGCACGCTGCACTTTACGAACATCAAACTTGCTGAAAGTTATTACAGGGCTTTGCCAAATGAGTGCTGAAAAATTTTTTTTCGATACGGCGCTCTGAACGTGACGCTAAATTGGACCATGAATTTATGCTGTAAAATTGCCTGTTGCCGCAGAATGAGTTATTAATATGGATTTGTTTTAAGTTCTTTGGTTAGAGTTTTAATACAGCTTTGTGCAGGCGCACATTAACTGGTAGGAGTTGGAAGCCGCTTGCGTGGTAACGAGTTTGTAAATAATGCAAAGAAGTAACAACGTGGCAACGGAAGGAACAAAGCTAGCTAGCTGCCGTTCTTGTCTACAGTGAACGTCTTGAGCCGCCTCGTTTTTGAGGTTTGTAGATCACACACTATATACATATATATAAGCACGCACGCACAAACACACGCACACTCGGTAGGACTCCTCTCAACGAGTGATCAGGTCGTCGGTGAGGCTGCTACCTACACAACACACATCAACAAGAGACGAACATTCGTATTGAAAGCGGGATTCGAACCCGTAATCCCAGCAATTGAGCGGCGGCAGACCCACGCCTTAGACCGAGAGGCCACTGGGATAGGCTTTTAAATTTATGGTAGGCCTACCCTAAAGCATTCAGAACCATAAGTTGCACAAAGTGCGACGTTGCCTCTGTGTGTGTGTGTGTGGGGCATTCAATTTCTGTACGTCGCACCGAAGCCTGCACTGACTGGTCAATCAAAAAAATAGCAGTGACTGCTGTTGTGACTAATTTGTGTGTTGGTACACACAGTTAATCACAACCCACATTAAACAGATACATTTGAACACATCCTTCTGGGGATTTGAGAGAGTTAGTAACACAGACCTGAACTGCTCAGTCCTTTACACTTTTGTGGTTGCGCCTTACAACCCAAGAAAATATTCCCTGTAGAGTGAAATAATTAGAATACCGAGCTACAACGTGTGGAGAACGCAGGAGTATGGGTACCAAACGATCTGGGTATCGGCCGGCAGCAGCGTCGAGGCGAAGCGACGCGACTGAATAATCGGTGCAAGGGATTAACCGAGTTTTAAAGTTTAGAGTAACGTACGTTCCAGCCTGCTGTGTTGTGACGTAACGAGACTTGAAAAGTGTCCCCATCTGCACATACAAGTGACCAGCGTGTGCTTAGTCCGTGTAGCTTTGTAGGCTGCACTCAGATCCCATGTAAATTTACACAGTGGATTCCTCAGTGTTGTGGAAGGATAACGGGCGAAAGATATACCCTGTAGGATGGGCTTGTTGAACAGGAATGGTGAGGGAGCCATCTTCCGCTGATAGTTGCCCCTCGCAAAATTTGAACGCAATATGGCTCGCTGGAAACATTGAATTTTATGATTTCCATTCCTACCCTTTTGAGACAGTGCCTTTTGAATTCTGGAAGCTGTTAGTAATGTCACCTTCCACCCAACAACACAATTTGCTGCTCGCCAAAATTTATAAGCAGCAGTCTGTGTGAGTCTTGTGTCTTTGCTTATTTACGGACGCTTCTTATTAGCATGAAGGGAAAGGAAGGGGGGGGGAAACGTTGTGGAAGGGAAAGAAACTAATATAGGGGTAGAGCAAGTAAAGGAGAGATAGAGAAATGTATGAGTTTCAAACATGGAACGAGATAACGCTCTATTAAAAAATTAGTAACACCAATAAATGCACAATTATACAGTCTGTACGTTCTTTCTATTACTTACTTCCTACATGTTTCATCGTTGTCAACTTCAGGGAGCTTACACAAACATTTCATTAAAAACTTACATCAATAAATAGTGTGAAATAAACTTGCATTTTTTGTGACATCAAAACAAATCTTAGTAATTAACCAACTTAATGCACAAATTATTGTTTTATAATAAGATTATTATATGTCTCTACATGTTTCGAGCACTATGTGCTCATCATCAGGAGGTCAAACTGTATTATACAGCATCTGGTATCATCACACCTATAGGTGTGATGATACCAGATGCTGTATAATACAATCTTGGCCTCCTGATGATGAGCACAACAGTGCTCGAAACATGTAGACGCATATAATAATCTTATTATAAAACAAGAATTTGTGCATTAAGTTGGTTAATTACTAAGATTATACTGAGATGAACGTTCAGCAAAACATCAAAAAGACAAAACAAATGGGGAAATTTTGGTGTAGGCCCCCTCAATATGTATTGTATCATAACGTACGGAATGAAGAGTGTCAAAGAGATCATGAAATGTTGGTCGGCCCTTGCGTTGTTACAGTGATGGCACAGTGCTTGTGACAGTCGTATTACGAAGGAAGAGGAGAAGGCGATTGCGGATTACACGAAGATTCCTAGAGAAACTGAGGAAAATCGAGAAAACCAGGTTACGGTCACTGAGCTTCTGGTAAAGAGCTCAACCCGTCATCTATACACCGTGAAATTGTTGTGGCCTATATTTATAGGCATAGATGGGGGAGGTGCAAATACACTTAAGAAAATTTTTCTGCTGAGTTGAAGGGGGGGGGGGGGCAAATAAAAAACAATTTTTTCTAAATTTTTGTTTGGGTGGTGTGAAGTCAGCAAACAAATGAAGAACCTGCGTTAAAACGAATCTTCCCCATCTTGCTGATTTCATTTCTTCGTAAATTAAAGTTCGATGTACCCAAATTCGATTCCCCCCTCCCCCCCCTCCCCCCCGCCTTAAAGTTACACCTATGACTGTATTCGTCCCCTAAACTCCTTGACTTACTTCGAAGAAGGAAATCTTCAAAGAAGTAAATCGTACAAAAGTGGAAGCTGGATAGTGCAGTCAGTGTAGTGGTTAGGCTGCGGGTATGCCGGTCCTAGGTTAACATCCCGGCTTGAGCAAGCGTTTTTTCTCTTCACCAGACCGCCCACCATGTCTTCTGAACAAAGGGTACCATGGTTCTTTCACGTGGTGTAGAACGACCTGGTCATGACGCTAACTCACCTACATCTAGTGCTGAGGTGAAGAATGAGTGGAGCTACACCTCCGCTCCTAATATATGCTTTCATGGCGTGTAAAATTCTAAACTGAACCTTTACTTTTCTTTACTTTACTTCATCGTACAAGAATATGATATTTCATCTTGTTTTATTTGTACGTCTAACTTTGCTTCTAGCTGTGTGAGGGACATGTAGGATGTGTGAGTAAAGCACTGGTAGCCCTCAGGAAAGGCGTAGCTGTTTTAGGAGGCACGACGCGCAGCTTAGTTGTGACTGAATTAGACCCATATCTAAAATGTAATCTTGGATCATCTGGCGAAATATTTCACATATCTTTTCAGCAAAGAATTTCATTGTCTCTTGCAAATACACCCTCCGCCTTATCATACTGTAACCTGCTTGAATGTGTTCCATATTTTCATCTCACACACATTAAAATCCTCTTTGATATTGTCCACCCATCTATGTCTTGGTCTAGCTAGTAGTTTCTTCTCTGTAGTGTTACGATTGAAAGATTGTATGGGTACTGCGCGCTCTACCTTGTGCTCTTTTTCGATTTAATCATGTAACGGTATTAAACAAATTTTCCTAGGTTTTAACTTCAAAAGTATGCACTATTTGCACAGTCCGACTTAAATAATAAGGAGTTCTCCAGCGCTTTCTGTTATGCTCGTCTTGGAGCGGGAGGAATGCAATATAATTTTATATGGGACTGCGTCCTTAATATTGGAGTATGAAGACAAAAATGCCGGTTCACCTTGTAGTGTGGAGATTACCTGTAGAGTGGTTGTTTAGAGCATGCGACAACCAATGTTGAAAATTTATAAATCAACCCATTTTTAGGGTCTTTCGCGAAATTGCGAAAGGCGACTATTAGATTCGTCATTCCTGTCTGTCCGTCCGTCCGTATATAACAACTCGGCTGCCACTGGACGGATATTCATGAAATTTGACATTTTAGTGTTTTTCGAAAATCTGCCGAGTATATTCAAGTTTCAGTTAAACCAGATAAGAATAACGAGCACTTTGTATGAAGATCAATGTACTTTCTTGATCATTTCTCGCTCAATTCTTAGAATTAGAAATATTTCAGACAAATTTGCGGAGAAACTAACAACACACACCGTGTTTCCAAAAATGTTATTCACAAATCATAGCGTTTATGAGATAATGTGGAAAAATATTGTACAGCCGGACAGGCCGTGTATGACATACCACTGTGATCAAAAAGTACGGTGAATGCTGCTGCCGAGTGCGATCCAACGGAAAGGCAGATATCTTCAACACTGGAAGCGGCACGTCGAACCTTAGTAACAACTTGTGACAAGTTTCAACTTGTTCGGTGCAGTCATTCGGTTATGAGCTGCGGTTGAGAGAAAGTGTGCTTTAAATTGTGCTGTAATTCATGGATCACGACCAACGCATTAAAGTGAAATTTTGTTTCAAACTGCAAAAAAGTGCTAAAGAAACACACGAAATGTTAAAATTAGTTTATGGTGATGCTGCAGTGACCATGAAGACGGTTTACAAGTGGTTCGAGCGATTTCGTGATGGTTGTGAAATGGTTGAAGACGAGGAGAGATCGGGACATCCTTCAGTATGAAAAACCCAAGAGAATGTTGAAAGAGTAAGCGAAATGATTCCATCAAACAGACGATTGACTATTAGGGAAATTTCTGAGGATCTGAACATCTCTTGTGGTTCCGTTCAAAACATTTTAACAACGGATTTGAACATGAGGCGGAGTGAGTGCAAAATTTGTTCGACGTGTTCCTCCATCATGACAACGCTCCGTGTCACACATCGCTTGTGGTACGGCAATTTCTGTCAAATAAAATTATTACGGCGTGTCATCATCCACCTTATTCACCGGATGTGGTGCCGTGTGACTTCTGACCTTTCCACAAAGTCAAAATGACCATGAAAGGTAAAGGTTTTAAATCGATTTAGGACAT
>Ga0131853_10026200_pt1 | contig 10489 bp, 12 predicted proteins | sample TergutLab28metaG_FD_92764 | JGI IMG/M metagenome (GOLD analysis project Ga0131853, IMG submission 92764) | Labiotermes labralis P1 segment gut microbial communities from Petit-Saut dam, French Guiana - Lab288 P1 (version 2) (version 2) | ecosystem: Host-associated > Arthropoda: Insects >... | reverse complement strand
CCGAAAACAAGATATCGGGCCACGTCGTGGTCGAGAGCGAGGAGGCCATGAAAGCCTTCCGTCAGGAACTGGCGGCCCTGGAACGGGAGTTCCTGGACTCCGGTTTCCTGGAGGCCAGGCTGAGCATGTCCTTTTCCGGGGACGGACAATCGGGCGACCGGGCCGCGACCGGGGAGGAAGACCGGCTTTCCGGCCTTGCCGCATCCCGCTACGACGCTTCGACCGCGGTCGCCGAAGAGGGGCCTGCCGGCTTCCGTTCCTACGGGACCGGAACGGTGGACCTGCTTGCATAATTTGAGAAGGAGAACCCATGGACGTTTTGGCGTTTGACGCAAATGCCGCCTTCAGGATGACCCAGGCGGAACAGAACGAGCTTTCCCGCATAGCCAACGAGTTTAACAACAAGCTCAATCCGGGGCGGACGGCCCAACAGGAACTCGGCAAGGACGACTTCCTCAAGCTCCTGGTCGCCCAGTTGGCCCACCAGGACCCCACCAATCCGATGCAGGACCGGGAATTCATTGCGCAGATGGCCCAGTTCTCCTCGCTGGAACAGATGACCAACATGGCCGCCGACTTTTCGAGGCTCACCTCGATGCTGGCGGGAAGCGAGGCGTCGGCGATGCTGGGCCGGGGCGTGGAGTTGGTCGACGGCGAAAGGCTCGTGCAGGGCAGGGTGGCCGCGGTTACGCGGGATGCCGTTCCCCAGGTTTTGGTGAACGGAACCTATTACAATTGGAACCAGGTGCAGACGGTATTCGACGTTACGGACGAAACCGTCAATTAAAGGTAAAGGAGAAATTTCGTTATGATGCGATCGTTATTCTCGGGCGTTTCGGGGCTTCAGAATCACCAGACAAGGATGGACGTGGTGGGTAACAACATTGCGAACATCAACACCACCGGATTCAAGCGGAACAGGGTGAACTTTCAGGACATCCTTTACCAACAGCTTCAGGGAGCTTCCCGCCCGACCGAGGAAATCGGCGGCGTGAATCCCCGCGAGGTGGGCCTGGGGATGAGCGTGGCCGCCATAGACACGGTGCATACCCAGGGCGCGCTGCAGTCCACCGGCATAGGCACCGACCTTGCCGTCAACGGCAACGGCTTCTTCATCCTGGACAATGCCGGCGCCCAGCTTTTCACGCGGGCCGGAGCCTTCAGCGTGGATGCCTCAGGCTACCTGGTGGACCCGGCGAACGGGATGCGGGTACAGGGCTGGATGGCGCGGGAAACCGAGGGCTTCACGATGATAGACGTTTCCAGTCCCGTGGAATCCCTGTCGATCCCGGTGGGCGACAAGGATCCGGCCAAACCCACGACCTTCATCAACTTTGCCTGCAACCTGGACAAGCGTATCCCGGAAATACCCGAGAACCCCACCGCGCGGCAGATTCTCGAGGGCACCTGGAACACCGAGATCGAGATATTCGACGACTTCGGCGAAAGGCACATCCTGCAGGTGCAGTTTACCCGCGTGCCCGGCACGCCGAACACCTGGAACGCCGCCGTCGCGGTCAACCCCAATGCGGAGATTCCGACCAACGCGGCAGTGGGATTCGGCGATACCGACCTCGGTCCCGGCAATCCCTCGAACTTTACCGTAACATTCAGCAACAACGGCACGATACTCCAGGCCACGGACGAGAACGGCAACCAGTCCGGGGAAGCCGGGCAGGTGCAGATGTACGTCCAGTACGACGTGCAGGGGGCGACGCCGGACGAGAACGGCGACATTCCCCGTCAGCAGTTCGTCCTGGACCTCGGGCAGGTCGGCGGCTTTACCCGCGCCATCACCCAGTTTGCCGAGGCCAGCTCCTCCAAGGCGGTGGAACAGGACGGCCGGCCGATGGGCTACCTGGACAACTTCAGGATCGACGCTTCCGGGGTGATCACCGGGGTATTCTCCAACGGTTCCTCCAGGGCCTTGGGCCAGGTGGCCCTGGCGACCTTTGCCAACCAGGGCGGGCTTGAGAAGGCCGGCGAGACGAACTTCCGTTCGTCGAACAACTCGGGCCTTGCCAACATAGGCGCGGCGAGGACGGCGGGCAAGGGCAGCATCTTCTCCGGCATGCTGGAGATGTCCAACGTGGACATGGCCGACCAGTTCACCGACATGATCATCACCCAGAGGGGCTTCCAGGCGAACTCCAGGACGATACAGACGGCGGACCAGCTCCTGCAGGAACTGCTCACGCTGAAGCGGTAATCTGAAAGAGCCGGAACCCGACGGTTCCGGCTTGTTTTTTAGCCCGACGGCCCGATCCGGCCTTGCCTGATCGGGCCCGGGGATTTGCGGAGGTGGAACGAGGGGGAAATGCCCTTCCCATGTCCGAAATCGGTGCCCATGTGATTGCAAATCATATATGGAAGTGATATGATAAAAGTTACCAGGCTTAACGGCACGGAGTTCTACGTTAACGCCAACCAGATAGAATGTGTTGAGGTGAACCCCGACACCACCCTGGTGATGCAGTCCGGTAGTTACCATATCATCAAGGAAAGCGTGGACGAGGTACTGGACAGGGTCCGGGAATATCAGGGGCGGATAGTGCCGCCGGTGGTTCAGGAGTAAAGCGTATGGATATATCGACCATAATAGGCATAATCGGTGCGGTGGGGACGATCCTCTTCGCATCCCTTGCGGTAGGCGGAAACCCCCTCCTGCTTCTCAACCTTCCGTCCTTTCTCATCGTCGTCATGGGTTCCTACTTCGGCCTCGCCGTTTCCCTTACCCTGGGCAACGTGCTGGGCATCTTCAGCATCATGAAGCGGACCTTCAACATCCCTTCCTTTAACGAGCAGGCCCTGATCCAGAAACTGGTGGCCTTTTCCGAGAAGGCCAGGCGGGAAGGGCTTCTTGCCCTGGAGGACGAGCTCGAGGACCTGGACGACGAGTTCATGAAGAAGGGGCTGCGGCTGATGGTCGACGGCACCGACGCGGCGATCATACGGGACCTGATGGAGCTGGAACTGAGCCAGATGCAGGGCCGACATGCCGAGAAGCAGGGCTGGATGCTCACATGGGGGGCCCTGGCCCCGGCCTTCGGGATGATGGGAACGGTGGTAAGCCTTGTCAACATGTTGCAGAACCTGGAGGACAAGGCCAGCATCGGGCCGAACATGGCCATGGCCGTCATCACGACCCTGTACGGATCGCTGGTGGCCAACGTGGTCAATCTCCCCATGGCGACCAAGCTGAAGAGCCAGAGCCTCCAGGAAAGCACCGTCAAGGAAATGGTCATCGAGGGAGTGCTTTCCATACAGGCCGGCGAGAATACCCGGATACTGACGATGAAACTTATGGCCTACCTCACGCCGGCCGTACGGAGAAAGCTCGAGGCGGAGCTTAGCAAGGACTAGCCATGGCCGCAGCGTCAAAGAAAAAAAAGGCAAAGAAGGAACAGAAGGGTCCGGATCCGAACGGGTGGCTGCTCACCTACTCGGACCTTATCACCCTGCTGATGACCTTCTTCGTCATCTTCTTCAATCCGGACGAGGTTACCCAGCAGGATCTGCAGGTGATCGTTTCCGGGATCAGGCCGGGGGGCATAGGGGCCCTGACCGGCGGACTTACCCTGACCTCCGGCCGCAGCGCCGACCTGGGCAACACCATACGGCAGCTTCCCTCGATGGAGCGGGGCAGGGTGATGGGCCAGGCCATGAGGCGCGCGGTGAGCCTTTTCAGCCCGGAAATCCGCTCCAACATGGTCAGGATTACCCATGACGAGCGCGGGGTGGTGATCACCCTTGCTTCCGACGCCTTCTTCCAGCCGGGGAGCGCACGGATCGACATCGAGCAGACCAGGGATACCCTGCTCAGGCTGGGCAGCTTTCTCGCGTCGCCGGAGGTCGCCGGCCGGACCTTCAGGATCGAGGGCCATACCGACGGGACGCCGGTGGACCCGAACGGTCCCTGGGATTCCAATTGGGAACTTTCCGCCCTCCGCTCGATCAACGTGCTGCACTACTTCACCGACCTCGGCGTGGACGAGAACAGGTTCCAGATAGCCGGTTTTGCCGACACGGCCCCGGTCGCATCGAACGCGACGCCGGAGGGCCGTGCCTTCAACCGGCGGGTCGACATCATCATCGTCGACGACGGGCATCTGTGATGCCCGGGCACCCGTGACGGACGGCGGCCGAATTCCGGTTTCGGGATTTGGCCGTTTGTTCCCGAATCATTTTTCTAAAAAAAACTACGGCATTGCCGATAATAGAGGAAATTGCTGACAATCCCGGTCAAGGCCGGATTGCGATGTGGAGGTTTGTATGCCCGATCCCGAAGACATTGACATTGAGGAAGGCGACTCTCCGGAGGTCGCCCCGGTAAAGAAGAAGAGCGCCCTGGCGAAGCTGCTGCCCACGATCCTGAAGATCGCGGCTATCGGCATCGTGGCGGTGATCTTCATCATCACCGTCTCGGTCATCACGGTCAACGTGGTGAAGGGGGACGGCAGGTCGCAGACCACCACCGATCCCGCGGATCCCTACATCGGGGTCCAGCCCGTGCTGCAGTGGTTCACCGACATCGGCGTCATCTCCACCAACACCCGCGACAGCACGCCGGTCTCGGTAACCGTGGTGATGAACCTCGGCTTCGACATGGGCGACCAGGCCACGGCCTCGGAGCTTTTCGGTCGACAGCACGAGATACGGGACTTTACCCGCAGATACTTCGCCAGCCGGTTCGCCGAGGAGCTGGTTCCGGAGAACGAGGCGAGGCTGCGCAGGGAGATCATGGACACGCTGAACACCCGGTACTTCAACAATGCCCGCATCCGGCACATCACCTTCACCCGGCTTGACGTGGTGCCCGTTTTTTAGGGCAAGGACGGGGAGGGGCCGAGGATGATTTTGACGAATTTTTTTGGAACGGGAGCGAGGGGGGTAACAGTATGATGATGAGCGATGGGGCACTTTCTCAGGCGGAGATAGACGCCCTGCTATCCGGAGGGGGCGCCAAGGCCGCTTCCGGCGGAGCGATCAGCAATGCCGACGTCAATACCCTTGGGGCATTCCTGGCCTCCACGGTAAAGGCGCAGTCGGCGAACCTCGCCACGCTTACCGGGGCGGCGACCGCCGTTTCCGGGCCGGAGCTGAAGGCATCTTCCAGGGACGTCCTGGTCGAGGAACTGCCGGAAACGGTGGTCGCGGTGAAGGTGGATTTTTCCGCGGGCTTCCCCGGCGAGCACCTGTTCCTGATCGGCGAGGACGGGGCCAAGGCGATCGCGAGCCTCATGAACAAGGAAGAGGACATTACCCTTGACGAGATGGCGATGTCGGTGGTCGGCGAAGTGTTTTCCCAGATGGTGGGCCACCAGATCACCGTCCTCAGCGACAGGACCGGCAACAAGGCCATAGCGGCCGTTCCGGCGGAGCCGAGCCGCGTGCCCAAGACGGTGGTCGCCCTTCCCGGGGCGGACTTCGTCGCGGCCGTTTACGACTTCGATCTTGCGGACAAGGGAAAGCACAAGGTCTGGGAGATTCTCGGAACCGGGGCTCATGAGATGGCAAGGGCCCTTTCCGGCCCGGCACATGGAGCGAAGAACCAGGGAGGCATTGGAGGAAATATGAGTCAGATGGGAATGGGGGGGATAACGGGGGAGAGCGGGGGCGGGGGAATGCACCCGGGTCAAACCAATGTCCAGTCCGTGCAGTTCCCCAACCTGATGCCCCATGGCAGCGGCCAGGAATCCGGCAACATCGGCCTGATCATGGACGTGTACATGGAGATGACCGTCGAGCTGGGCCGTACCCGCAAGCTGATCAAGGAAATCCTTGCCATGGGCGAGGGCACGATCATCGAGCTGGACAAGCTGGCAGGCGAGCCGGTGGACATCCTGGTCAACCACAAACTGATCGCCAAGGGCGAGGTCGTGGTCATCGACGAGAACTTCGGCGTGCGGGTAACCGAGATCGTTTCCCCGGCCGAACGGATGAGCATCTAGGGAAACGCCGACAGGACCCTTCCGGGTTTGGTCGGCGGTTCTCGTGCGGACGCTTCCCGCATGGGAGGCGTCCGCACGAGAAAAGTTACGAAGCCAAGCCGGACCGGATACATTCGGTTGCCGGGGCTTTTACAGGGGCTTGCGGAATTTTTTGAAATAGTGTAAAATGGGAATATCCCATAGGGAGGGGATAGGGTTGTTTTCGCAATTTTCACGCACACTGGTATTGTTGACTCTTTTTGTCCTCATGCCGTCCTTCGGCCTTTGGGCCCAGGATGCCGAGCCGGAGGTTCAAGCTCCGGATGCCCACACCCTTGTCGAACGGAACATTCCCCTCGGGCAGACCGCAAACCCGGCCGGCGGACAGCAGGCCGTCTCCCTGGGCAGCATCGTCCGGGTGGTTCTCACCCTGCTTCTCGTGGTCCTCGGAGTCTACTTTGCCGCCCATTTCCTTAAAAGGTCCATGCGGCAGCGGACCGGCAGGGATTCCTTCCTCAAGCTGTTGGCCTCGGCTCCCTTGGGGACCGGCCGCTCGGTGCATGTCGTTTCCGTGGGTTCCAAGGCATGGCTTGTAGGTTCGGCCGAACATGGGGTGAACCTGATCGGCGAACTGGACGACAAGGAAACGGTGGATGCCATGCTCCTGGCCGAATCCCTGAAAAGTTCCGAGGAATCGGCCGGAAAACTCGGCGATTTCAGGGCCATACTCAGGAGGTTCGGGGCCGCTCCGGCCGCCCCCGTTCCCGGCCCGGAGGACATACGCAAACGCAGCGAAAGGCTCAAGGGTATCTAGGATGAAAAAGCCGGCCCTCCTCCTCGCGCTCGTCCTTCTCCTGCTGCCGGCCCTTGCCGGGGCGCAGAACCTTCCGCCGTTTCCCTTCGATCCGGCCGGGGGGACCATGGCCCTGCCGGACGCTCCGGCGCCGCCGGCAATTCCCTTCATCGACCTCACCGTGCGCAACCCGCAGACCGGGCAGGAAGTGGCCTTCACCCTCCAGCTTCTCCTCCTCCTGACGATCCTCTCCCTGGCCCCGAGCATCATCATCCTCATGACCAGCTTCCTGCGGATCAGCATAGTCCTGGACTTCGTCCGCCGGGCATTGGCCCTCCAGCAGGTCCCGCCGAACCAGGTGATCATGGGCATCTCCTTCTTCCTCACGATGTTCGTCATGTGGCCCACTTTTAGCACCGTTTACGAAAATTCGATCCGGCCGCTGTCCGCAGGCGAGATGAGCATCGAAACGGCGTACCGGGAGGCCGAGGCCCCGATGCGGCTGTTCATGTACCGGCAGATGGCCGGCGATCCCCGAAACATCTCGCTGTTCATGGACATGAGCGGCCTGGACGCGCCGGACACGCTGGCCGACGTGCCGACCTACGTGCTGATTCCGGCCTTTATCCTCAACGAGCTGACGATAGCGTTCAAGATAGGGATAATGCTGTTTATTCCCTTCATCGTCATCGACATGGTCGTGGCCAGCATCCTTATGTCCATGGGCATGATCATGCTTCCCCCGGTGATGATTTCCATGCCCCTGAAGCTGATCCTCTTCATGCTGATCGACGGATGGTCGCTGTTGACCGGGCAGTTGATGATGTCGTTCGGGCCGTTTCCGTAAGCGGATCGGGGAGCCGCCGACAAAACGGGAGTTCGTCGGTTCCGGCAAACCCGGATTTGATGTTTCCGCCCATGCGGAAACGATTGGGCAGGGTCGGTTTCGGGTGAGGGCTTTTGCCGAACCGCCCCGGAATCGGAATTTGATCGGAGCCTGCATTAGGAGGAAAAATGAGTTTGGGAGAGGCGACCTTCATGATCAGGCAGGCGGTGTATCACATACTGCTGCTTGCGTCCCCCCTGTTGATCTCGGCCCTGGTGGTGGGGCTCGTCATCGCCATACTTCAGGCGACCACCTCGATACAGGAGCAGACGCTGACCTTCGTGCCAAAGATATTCGTGATCATGCTGATGCTGGCCCTGCTGGGCGGCGCGGGCTTCGGGATACTTGCCGATTACAGCAGGGGACTGTTCGGGCAGATATCCGGGATAACCGGATAGGAGCGGATTTGGGTGGAAGACGGCGGAGTCATAACTGCGATTCTCAATTACGGGCCGGTGTTCCTGCTCATCGCCGTCCGTGCCTTCGCCATGATAGAGACCGCTCCGCTGCTGTCATCGGAGTCCGTGCCCCGGGTGGCCAGGCTGGCGCTGGCCGGTCTTGCCGCCTTTGCCGTGATGCCGGCCTCGGGGCTCGGGACCGCCGGGGAATTCTTCCTGGAGGGAACCGGCCTTGCGGTCGGGGCCGACGCGCCGGAGCTTCCGCCGGCGCCCGGGGGACTGCATCTGCTGTCCGAGCTGCGGTACCGGCCCTTCGGCCTCGGTTTCGTGATGCTCCTTTTGGGAGAGGCGATGATCGGGGTGATCATGGGCTTCTTCCTCACCCTGATTTTTACGGCCTTTTCCACCGCCGGCCAGTTTTTCTCGATCCAGATGGGCTTTGCCGCGTCGGAGGCCTTCGATCCCCTGGCCCAGGTGGAAAATCCGGTGATAGGCCAGTTCCTCCATCTGGTGGCCATGCTGGTGTTCGTCATCGTGGGGGGATTTCGGGAGCTGTTCCTGGGGGGATTCTGGCGTTCGGTGCAGAGCCTGAACGTGCTGGCCCTGGCCCGGGGACAGGAACACATCGCCATGATGATGGCCACGGGACTTTCCCGCCTGTTCCTGGACGCGCTGGTGATCTCGCTGCCCATACTGGGGACGCTGTTCCTCATCTCGCTGACCACCGGCCTTATCTCCAAGGCCGCCCCTCAAATCAACATCCTGTCGGAAGGTTTCCCCATCGCCATCATGGTGGGCTATCTGATCATCTTCGCCTCGCTGCCGTTCATGGTGGAGGCCTTCGCCGGCGTGGTGGACTCGGCTTTTTCGGGGATTCAGGACCTGCTTTTGGCACTGGGCCGGCAGATCGAGGGAGGCCGACCGTGATTCCCGTCGAAAACCGGCCTTTCCCGACCCGATGCCGGCCCGAGGGATTGCCGGAGGGCGTGCGCCGGGCCGCCGCCATCCACCTGCAGTGGTTTTCCGACGATTCCGAGGACAAGAGCGAGCAGCCCACCGAACACAAGCTCCGCAAGTTGCGGGAGGAGGAAGGCCAGGTTCCGAAGAGCCAGGAGGTCGGTTCGGCGGCGACGCTGTTCCTCCCGGCCATCCTGCTTCTGTTCATCGCCCCGGGCATGCTGGCCACCTTCACGGAAATGTTCCGCTTTTTCTTTACCCGGCTTACCGACCTGAATCCCCTGGCGGACCGAATGGTGGCGGGCCTGTTCTTCAGGTACCTGCTCCGCCTTACCCTGCCGGTGCTGTTCGTCGCGGTCATCGCCGCCCTTATCTCCAACTACGTCCAGGTCGGGGTGATGTTCGCCACCAAACCCATCGTTCCGGACTTCAAGCGGGTGACTCCCCGTTTCGGGCAGTTCCTCAAGAGGACCTTCTCGATAGAAGGCGTGTTCAACCTCCTCAAATCGGTCTTCAAGATGGCCCTGATCGGCGGCGTTTCCTTCACCCTGATCCGCATGGATTTCGACAAGCTGATCAACCTGCAGAAGGCCGGCCTGGAGCTGGGCCTGGGCGTCATCGCCTCCATCGCCGTCCGCATGCTGATTCTCTGCTCGCTGCTCCTGATGATCCTGTCGATTCCGGACCTGCTCTTCCAGCGGTGGCGGTTTCGGGAGCGGAACAAGATGAGCCGGCACGACATAAAGGAAGAGTTCAAGCACCTGGAAGGGGATCAGATGGTCAAGGGCCGTATCCGGAGCCGTTTCCAGCAGATGCTCAAACAGAACATTGCCCAGGTGGTGCCCAAGGCCGACGTGGTGATCACCAGCCCCACGCACTATGCCGTGGTTCTGGAGTACGGCATGGGGCAGATGCGCAGCCCCATGGTGACGGCCAAGGGCCAGGACAACGTTGCCGCCCAGATACGGAAGCTGGCCCGGGAAAACGGGGTTCCCATGGTGGAGAACAAGCCCCTGGCCCAGGCCCTGTACCGGGAGGTCGATGTCGGCGAATGCATTCCGGAAGCGTACTTCAGCGTGGTGGGAACGATATTTGCCCGCGTCTTCCACCTGAACGAAAAGAGAAAACTTGAAAGGGCGCGGACCGAAGCCGCGGCAAAGGCCGAGGCGGAGGCGCAGCGGGAAACCGAGGAACTGCTTCGGGGAGACGGGGAGGATGCCGGGACAAACCCGGAATCCTCCGACGGGAGGGAGACCGCATGAGGAGGATGACGGATGGCTGACATCGCAAGACCCGGAGGCATGGCCGTTTCGGGTTCCGTTTCCGGCAGGATTCGGGATTATATAATGGGTATCGTCGTGGTAACGGTGGTGATTATGTTCATCGTCCCCCTGCACCCGCGTCTCTTGGACCTTTTCATGGCGATGAACCTGGCCTTTTCGCTGTTGGTCCTCCTCATCGTCGTCTATTCCCGCAAACCTACGGAGTTCAGCCTGTTCCCCACGGTGCTTCTGGTGGCCACGGT
>Ga0131853_10026198_pt1 | contig 10490 bp, 13 predicted proteins | sample TergutLab28metaG_FD_92764 | JGI IMG/M metagenome (GOLD analysis project Ga0131853, IMG submission 92764) | Labiotermes labralis P1 segment gut microbial communities from Petit-Saut dam, French Guiana - Lab288 P1 (version 2) (version 2) | ecosystem: Host-associated > Arthropoda: Insects >... | reverse complement strand
TTTCCGTTTCGTTTTTCAATTTTCTTTAATCCCTTCCTTTTTCCCCGGGGGGCCCACCCCTTTTCCCCAGCAAAGGCAAAAACTATGTTGGGGGGGGGGGGGAGCAAACTCGACCATGCCTCTATTCTGCGTCCCGTAAAACGCAGGGTTTTCGTTTTTTTCTGTCTCTACACCACCCAAACAATGGTTTCGAAAATATTCTGTTTTTTTTATTTGTTTAAATCACGGTATCTAATATTCTTGTTTTTTTTTTATTTCGTCTAAGACAGCCTAAGTTATGTTATTTTTCAAAATTCTGATGTACCAGTCATCAGCCGATTTCAGTGGCTGATTGCCACTAATGGGTAAAGCAGGTAAAACGTTTGATATCGTCGTGTATCCAAAATTTGTTTTTTTTTATTTCGATTTTTTTTGGGGGGGGGGGAGGGCTGCAACCCGATAGCCCCACCCCTTGGATGCGTCCCTGCTTTTACAATAACGAGTAATTTTGTCGACTGTATTAATAAAATGTATTGAATTTTGGCTTCTTAAATTAGGCCTTGCCGAGACACCAACCCTTCCTCGTCCTCACACCAAGAAAATAGCTCAGAACAGCCACGCTAGATTCAGATTAGTCTCGTAGTTAACCTTCCTCATGTGTGGCTAGATCCAGGCTAATCAGTTAGGAACTTAGTCGCGATTATTACGCGCGCTTTAACCGCCTCGATCCCGATCTCCGGCTTGTGCGCAAGTCCGGAACACTAGCGACACTCACAACCACAGATCTTCTAGTCTCACAACGCCCAACTGGATTACAGGTCTGCTAGCGACCATCTTGGAAAGAACATACACCGGCAGTGTAACACATGCTAATGGCGGAAAACCGAAGTACTCTGAGAAAAATCTGTCCACTTTGTCTACCACAAATCCCTGTGAATAGACCCTAGCTTCCGCGGTTAAAAGCCAGCGACTGTCAGAGCTGTGATAAATAAAAGTATATTTTATCGAAGGCCAAAAACTTAAGTTAACAGCAGAGTAAGGTGTGGATTTGCGCGCACATCAGTAATTGAGAGAGACGGAGGAAGACTAACTGTCCTTCACCGAAACAAAATCTCAACAACTACTTCGTCTGCTGACAGTGATAAACTAACAAAGCATAAACGCGCCTCATTAATCTCCTGCCTATCGTACGGAAACGTCTGGTGTTGGTTTGTAAGTGCTGATGTAACAAGGAAGTCTAAATATAACTGCATCAGTTGACAAGGTAACATGACTGTCGCTACATATAGTGAAAAAGGAAAGACGTGTGGAACACTCTGGAAAAATTTCGCACGTACACCGAAACTACGAATAATAATTTAATAGCCGGCAAAAATATAATCCCAGGCAATTTAATGGTTGATGCAGTCATATCAAATTACGTCAGTTAGTGACGCCAATTCAAACCACCCTGTAATGACGCGTTGCTAAACCCCGTCAGTATGTAGTTGTCATGCATATGGACAACACCATCACAAGAAAACAGAGACAATCGAAGACTGTAAGGTCAAGAATAATTTCATGAGATTTTTACAGAACAATCCTCAAAAGAAAACCACACTCACATTCCTTTTTAATTACAGGGCACTTAAAAAAATTTCTGTACCAATAAAGCGCGATATAAGTAACGCGGAAAAAATTCGTCTACAGACGGAAATATAAAGAAGTAGACACCGAAATCAGTACAAAAGAACGTGCTGTAAATAATTCTAAACAAAATGTATATAGATGTAATATACGTGCATTAACTTTTCTAAATATTAATACAAAAAATTTATTGACTTCAAGCGAACTTATAATTGCACACAAGTACATCAGGCAACAAAGTATTCTAACTAAAATTAGAAATTTAACAACCTTTAGATACAACAGCAGAACATACAATAAAGAAACACACAAGAGAAACATAGAGAATATTTGTACATTAATGATACATACAAATTATAACGGCCTGTACGATTTGTGAGATCTCATAAATTTAAAAACTACATAGAAATTTTATTTTTTGGCTATTGAAGTCGTGTATTTGAAAGCCCGAGGATGGTCAGTACTACCGAAACATGTAGTGTATGTTGACAAGACTAATCAAACCTCGTTGTATTTTACAGCAACACGTGTGTCAATATTTGAGGTGATAAGCCACGGCGGGATGGATTCCACACGACATGACTCCGTATCAACTACAGTAAGGAACTTTACACACTGGTGGGGAGTGTGCAAACTTTGGTTCCACTCTCGGCCCGTAAGTACTGTACAATTACGAAGGATATCTGGCAAATGCTTGGAACGGTCAGAGCAAAGTCTAAAATTAACAGTAAGGCCCCACATACAGCGTCACGCTGCTCTATATGTTGCGTTGCTTTGGTTAGAACAGAACGCACCGTGCTCAGTTTAGTGCCCCTGTCAATGCCTGCCAGCGCGCCATATTTACAAAGGACGCCCCTGCGCCCATATGATGCCAACAAAATAATAATAATAATAATAATAATTCCTCGCGAGTTAGGCCTTAACAGACCTCTTTTGGCCTCGGCTAATATACTGTGCAAAGGTCTTCCAAGTCTTATAAAAAAGTAAATGAGATGTACTAATTCCTCAAATTTATTTTTGTAATAGAATTCTACATGTTTCGGACAATTTCTCTGTCCATCATCAGGAGTCTAGCACTATATACACAGCAATAGGTATATGACATACTGGTGTGCTGACAGCTTAGCGGGGTCAGAGTTCCATCGTGATCCCTCTAGCAAACATTCAGCATAACCTGTATGACACATACCTATTGCCGTGTGTAGAGTGCTAGACTACTGATGATGGTCTGTCCGAAACATGTAGAGTTCTATTCCAAAAATAAATTTGAGAAATTAGTGCATCTCTTTGGTTTTATTATAAGAACATATCACGATGCACGGTCCTCTGAATGACAAGCCGTCTTCGTCAGTTTGGTCTATAATTTAGCATTGTATCTTGCTTTTTTTCATTCTTGTCGTTGCAACCAATTGGATTAGTATCTTCTTTGTTTCTTGTCAACTGATACTACTTCAGTTGAAAATATTACATCTAATGGAAAGCAAATGCCGGTCCCAGTGGCCGCGCGGTCTAAGGCGTAGGTCTGCTGCCGCTTACCTGCTAAGAATGTGGGTTCGAGTTCCACCAGGGGCATGGATGCCTGTCTGTTGTGAGTGTTGTGTGTTGTGAGGCCGAGGTCGTTGCGACGAGCTGATCTCTCGTCCAGAGGAGTCCTACCGACTGTGGATCTTTGAGTGTGATCTAGAAACTTCGTGAATGAGGAAGCCCTGGCCCATGGGGGAAATTGTTCCAAAAACAAACGAACTTAGATACAAAGGACAAGTAGAGTTCATTTATGATAGGTCTATTACCCCCCCCCCAAAAAAAGTGATTAGTACCTTAAAAATGATATTGTTACTTTTGTCTTTTTCTGGCCACGTTACGTCTTATAGGCACGACTATAATTACACAGTGTCTGTTAATTAAGCGTTATTCTGTACAGTTAAATATGAAGCGCTCTCTAGAAATGCCCCTGCAGTTTTATAATGTATATTAATCAATAAAATACACAGAGCAGTAAGTACAGTTCCTCGTCACACAACGTTTCGTGTCATTGTTGTGGATCTCTACTGTAAGAGAGGAACAGACTTGTTAGCTGTGCAGCCGATATTACTGTAGCTCTCTGAATGTGTATTGCAGCCGACTGTGCAAGCAGTCAAAGCCGTCAGATTAGGTAACTAAAATTTCATTTAGTTTCCTTGTCACTTTGTGCTTTCGAACGAAGCAAAGCAGCATTAAACTGCACATTTCATTCACTCTAACATTTTACATGTTGTATTTTAAGTTGTCTTGTGTGTATTGTTGTAATCTAATGTATTCATGTGTACTTGCTGTGCTATGTGTGTATTGCTGTTTTTTACTTTAGTTGCCGGACTGCTGGCTAGAAGTCAGTATTCGGAAGGTCCTGCGACCGGCCACCTCGACACAGGTTTTTCTTGGTTTCACTGTGTCTATAAGCAAATGCTGAGATGGTTTCCAAGATCCCAAGTTGCCACTACATGCTTCTCACTTAGCCCTCCCGACTTAAATTTATTAGTAACCAGCTTCATATTTTGTATGCATGTAAAATAAAAATTGCCACCGGGTAACAACCCAATTGCAGTTAAATAATAATAATAATAATATATTAATGCTTATCAGTTAATTCAACTTTCGTGATAAAGTTTACTCTCGTATCCGTTCGTTTTTAATGTTGCTTAGGAATTCAAAAGGAAAGGCACGAGTTATGCGGGTACACGTTTAGGATTTCTGTTTGTGAAATTTATTGCACAGTTTCAGATTCACTAAATACTTCCTCCACTTACAGATCATATATGACGTAGAAGTCATTACGTCATTAAGCCCCAGACGTCAATGCACTCATAACTTGTAGGGTGATTATTGTGCAAATGCAGAGAAAACGAGACAGTTAATGTACAGTACATACAACGAAACATTGAGGCGTTACAATAAAACAACCAACTAGATGCAACAATAACGGTTTATTAATGATTTCAATCAGCTCAACACGTTTCGGGCGATAATTTCGCCCATCCTCAGGAGCACTAAGACTGTGTTTACAGCTTGTGGTACAATGCACCGACGATGCTGCTGAGGATGGGTGAAATTATCGCCCGAAACATGTTGAGCTGATTGAAATCATTAATAAACTGTCATTGTTGCATCTAGTTGGTTGTTTATTTTACTGTATCAGTGATGCACGGTTACACTAACACCAAATATTGTTGCGTGTTCGCCTAACAATTTTTACCCCCAAGAGCAATAAGTATTACATATTCCGAGTGTGTGTATGCATGCTTCGTTATCCAGCATGCAATGCACATGCGCCATATTGTCATCTGTTCCCTATCCGGCTTTGCCATATTTTTCCCACATTATATCATTAACGGCACGATCGCTGGAAAGAGCTGTACACTGATTATTTGTTATTATTTTTTCTACAACTTTTGCCTGAAACATTTTTCATCCTAAGAAGAATTCTGCGAGTTATTTTTATAAATGTACACAGGTCTTTATGCAAGTAAACCTATTCTTGTCAGATTTTAATGAAATTTGAATTTTCTGGACAGACTTTCAAAAAAAAAAGTCCTAAAATATCAAATTTCTTGATAGTCCGTGCAGTGGGAGCCCAGCTGTTCCATGCTCATAGATGCACAGACGGAAAGACATGACGAAGATAATAGTCGCCTTTCGCAATTTTGCGAACGCTCCCAAAAAACTGACTATTCCCAGAAATTTGTTTAGTTCAGTGACTACTGCCGTGACGTGATTGAGTCCTTCGCATTCTACTGAGCGTCGGACTGGGTAAAACGAAGTGCAGGCCAAGAGCTCCAGACATGGATTTAATAATTCGAAAAACGAAGGCAACTTCAGATTGGTTTCCTGAGCCAAAAACTTCCCAGCGTGCTTATGTGACCCCGATATATTATGTTCCATTAGCCACTAATACCGAAATTCACAAGTGTGTTCATCTGATGTCTAAAATGTGGCGGAAATATACCAGGTAGGGTGAGCACTTGAGGTCAGAAGTCCTCGTTGGGTTTTGAACAAAATATACGCTAAACCATACCAACACTCAGGTGTTTGCTAGTGTCAGAGATGCACAATCCAACTCCATTGAAGATTAGGCCACATAGACAAGATTTTATTTATTGTATGGTGGAGTACAGTGAAGGAAAGTTCACCCTAGAATAGACCAAAAAGGCCCAGATGAGATGTACAGGTATACAAGGTGTTTCAGGAGGAATAGTTAATATTTTAGGAGGTGGTAGTATGGACTATTCCAAGTAAATAAGTTCATAGAAACATGTGTCCAATTTTCATTGGGTGTGGAGATACAGCTGTTTGAATGTTACGCATAAAAAGCCTTACGAAAAGTATGAAGGAAAGACAAATGACGTATTGATTGCATTTATTGGTTATGTAAATAATCTCAATGAATTTCAACAGTTCAAAGTGTTCAAAAATCCCACCATCGACTTCAATGCACTTTTCAGCCCTCTTGGCAACAGTACGTGTAGCTCTCCTGAGGTCGTCTTGGTGTTCTTACTTTATGAGGGCAGCACTATTCATATTGCGAGCGACCAATTCGTCTCTTGTGTTTACTTTTTCTTTGTAGGCTTCGCTTTTCATCCATCCCCACAGACAAAAATTGGATCTGTACGCGCCAACTTCAAACAGCTGTATCTTCACACCCATTGAAAATTGGACACATGTTTATATGAACTTATTTACCCGGAATAGTCCACATGTACACATGTACACACGTACTCTTGCAATAACTATCTATTATAAGCGTCTGGGATCCCGGAATGCACTTTAAACATTGTTAACCTTGGATCTGTACCCTAGAGGGCCTGAAGATGGCTCAGAAAGAGTCGAAACATGTCGCCCTAAAATAGCATTTTATGTAATAAAACTGTTGTGTTTTTGACTGCTACGTTATACTTTATATGTATAGATAAACACTTCGGGATGACTGACGTTAAATGTACAGGTATAGCTCTATTCTTTCTTCAACCTCGGCTTTAGACGGTGGTGGGTGGTCAACCCCATACCCCGGTCGCTGTACCCCCGGGCAAGAAACCCAATACTTATTGTACATGAGGTTGGATGGGTCCCCAGGGCCGGTCTGGACTGGTTCGGAAAATCTCGCCCCCCCCCCTCCACCGAGATTCGATCCCCGGACATTCTATTCCGTAGCAAGTCGCTATACCGAGTACGTTATCCCGGTCCATTGTATAATAGAATAAGTGGTGTTAGTGAGATGTCCAAATTTCAGAGACAAGGCTATTGACTTACTACTGTTAAATGCGACTGTTGCTCATTGAACTTGTAAGTACGATATGCATTGCGCAACGTGGATTTTCCGCAGCTTTTATAGCAGGAATACAATATTCATGTACACCGATTTTAAAAAAATGAGATTCTGGGAATCGAAAATTTGTCGTATTGCAGGTGTAATTATATAATTTCACTTCACCACGTCAGGGGGAAAAAATAGAACTCAGGTCCAAGGAAACCGTCTATATTGGTATAATCCGTCATGAAGGAAATGCCCTTTCCTTATTCTAAAAGTCACGTTACGTTGCCTGTGGACGTCACTGAGTCATTCCCAAGTACAATGTCGTGGCAGTAGGATGTACGATCTTTATGTGACTTCAAGACGGGGAGAAGTGTCAGTATGAAACTCGGTGCGACAGAAATGCCTCCATCTGGAAGATCGACCCACGACAGTAAGCCTACAACTATGGCATGGGTTCTGGACGATAAACCTCTAACGGAGGGTAACTTAACCTTTTTTGTGCCACGGGCCTCTGTGATAGTCTGTCGAAACCTAAAGACCCCTCCACAGAAAAATATATTTAAGTGCATAAAATAGAGATAGTGAGATTTATTGAAGATAAACATTTTTTTTAATCTAGAGACCAAAATTTCTTTGTTGCTTACATCCAGTATTGACTGAAAATTTACAGGTTCGTGAAAGAAAAGTTGTAATTTTGTTTCCCATCCAAGTTCACAGACCCCTGATATCTATCCATGGACTCCAGATTAAGAACGACTGCTCTAACGTATTTCACAACACGGTGTTATGGTTGTACAACCATTTCAGCTACTTTATCTGCTGCCAAGGAACTGTCACTACGCAATTAGTATTGCTAACCAAAGTTCCCTGACATTCGTATATATGCATGTAGGCCTACCTGCGAGATTCACTGTACGTAATGACCTGTGTTATATTCCAACCAAGCGACATGCCCTTGCGACTTCCCGCTTCTCCATCGTTTCTACAGTTGTTCATTTTCACGCTTGCTCTGGTGTCTCCCCTTCCTCTTTCTTTTCTCAAATTTCCCCCCCCGTGCCCAGACGGCTCTCCTTCCTTCTTCGTTTCACTTCTTTATTTTCCCGCTTTTATTGTGGCGAAGCCTATTTACGCCCCTCTTTTCATTCCCTCCCTCACGTCCTGGTGGCAGCTTCACACTACATTAACCTGATTGGATTCTATGCTTTGCCAGAGAACCAATCACCGCCCAAACCATCCCTTATATATCAACGCTAACTCGGCAGATACTTACGCTGATCGAGGGCCAACCCAGATCGCCTGAAGCGCAAGCTAAGGGTGACTGGGGTCAGCAGGCCAGTCGATGCCACTTGTAAAACGGTAGCCAAGTCGGCACAACCAATCATGCCCAGCGCCCTTCCGATAGGCACTTTTCGGCTACCATCACTGTTATTTTTCCTCAGTTGTAAGGCGAATGTCACGGTATAATTGTAAAGATTGGACATGGCGGCTTCACCAAAGTGTCTGTCCTTGTCTGTCCACAGTCTCATGTCTTCAGCTTGCGACTACACCACTCTCGGTTCGGAACCCAGGGAGCTATCCTGGCAAAGTACGCCCGCCCCCTATCACAAAAATTCATGTGCCTCTTGAGCACTTGTTTTCAGCATGACCAAGTCGAGTTCTTCAACCAAGACGACAAGTCGTTAGCGTAAGCGTCATCCCCAGTTACGCTACTTGGTGTCTGCTACTGAGCCCAGCAATGCGGTCAAACGCAGGAATGGCTATAGAGGCCGAGGGACGCCCTCAGTTAGCTCTTTGGTTATTGGTCTCGGCTTTCCTTTTTGACTGCGTGACCTCTGAAGATGGGACACATATTGTCCTGAAACGTAAGACACTTAACATCCCAGAATAACAAAGGCCTCAACGGAACTATTCATTCCACAGGAAACAGTGATACGCCATCTCGCCATTCCTTTTAGAATATATTGTGTAGATTACAGCGCTCTCAGAGGACAAACACTGGCTTTTCGTGGGCATGACACCGATAATACAGTAATCCTCGGTGGTGAGAGGCAGCTAGTTCTGTTTACATGCGATCCCGCGAGTGAGACAATGTCTACGTTTTGAGGAGTTATACTTCCGCACTGAGTGATGATTTTCTGTATGTTACCCCACCCCTCCCAGAGTTTCCGCAATGCTTTCCGGATTTTGGGGTCATCTGGACCACCCTTCCACCCACCTCTCATCGTCCGGATGACCGAGGGACTACTGTATACACAGACACACATATTCAACGATAGTTACCAACCTGATGTTCCGTCCTCTGGACTGGGTGCTTCGGTACACTATACACCGTACACTTATTGCCTTCCAGATGGGGGAATTCATTCGCTATGTACCTGTGTGAAGAAATCGGGATTATTACTTCAATAACACCAATAATAATAAGAGTAACAATAATCGGCCACACTTGACACTGCTTGATAACACAAATAAGCAACTTGCGTGCATGGACATAGCAATTCCACTGGCCCAAAATTTACAGGTCACGAATACATAAAAACACCGCAAATATCAGGAACTGACATTTGAAATCAAGCAGCAGTGGCAAGTGAACAAGTCTGCTGTCATTTCACTGGCCCTGTATGCTACGGAGGCCGTCCCTAACTTGCTTAACGAAAGCCTAATTAAGCTCAATTTACAGCCTCACCTACTGTCACAGGTCCATAAAATGGTCTCACTAAACAGCTGCCCATCGTGAGAAAATTCCTTAATGAAGGGGCTGACAACCCGTAATTATGTCAGTTTACCGTGTTCCTGGATTTACACACTGTTCCTGGCTTTACACACTGTTCCTGGCTTTATAAACTGTTCCTGGCTTTATACAATCATTGTAAAATTCCCTGATGCAACACTCGAGATCCCTGGTTAAAACCTCGTACTCTGTGTGCTCAACATCGGGAATAATAATAATAATAAGAAGAAGAAGAAGAAGAAGAAGAAGAAAAGAAAAAGAAGAAAAGGCCTGTGACAAGAGACATCCATATCGTATAATAATAATAACAATAATATTCCTAAGCCAGTGTATGAAGAGGGAGATGTCACAGTGTTGTGGAATCAAGCAGTACACACAGACAGAAAAGTTACGGCAAATAGGCCAGATATAATAATTAAAAACAAAAAAGAGAAAATATGCACTCTGATAGATGTGGCAATACCCGCAGACAGAAATGTTGTGCAAAAGGATGCGGAAAAGAAGTTAAAATACAAGAGTTTGTGTACAGAGATACAACGAATGTGGAACCTCAAATGTACGATTGTACCAGTAATAATTCGAGCCAGTGAAATAGTAACGAGATGTTTAAAGAAAAATTTGGAAACTATACCAGGAAAACACTCGACAGATTCACTACAAAAGACAGCTATACTTGGAACATCACACATAATACGGAAAGTACTGCAATGTGGAGCTTGAAATCTGAGCGGTGGGGATCACCGCTGGTTCAAGAGAAGTACCAGGAAGAAATGCCTGTGACAGGAGACATACATATTGTATAATAATAATAAGGGCTCAATGGGTATGGGAGAGGTAGTACCTTTGTAAGGGGTTGACCCTGCACTGGTC
>Ga0131853_10026197_pt1 | contig 10490 bp, 5 predicted proteins | sample TergutLab28metaG_FD_92764 | JGI IMG/M metagenome (GOLD analysis project Ga0131853, IMG submission 92764) | Labiotermes labralis P1 segment gut microbial communities from Petit-Saut dam, French Guiana - Lab288 P1 (version 2) (version 2) | ecosystem: Host-associated > Arthropoda: Insects >... | reverse complement strand
CCTGACACACTCTATATATATATATATATATATATATATATATATATATATATATATATATATGATTTGCGTAGTAATCGGAATAAATACCCAGTATTTCAATACAAAGCTAAATAAAATGGTCCTTGTAGTACAGACGTATCTCAAACCTCCGATGTTTTGCAATATGACATCGCGTCGCTGGGTAAACTTGTCCGGACGTTTCGAGGTAATGTACTGTCATCATCTTCAAGTTTCGAAATGTCCAAGAAGATAATTCTCGGACATTTCGAAATTTGTACACGAGGACACTACTTTACCTCGAAACGTCCGGATACGTTCACCCAGTGATGCGGTGTCATATTCCAGAAGAAAGGAATCATTAGCTACACCGCTGCGAAAACCTCAAAACTTGCACAGACGTAGCCTGTTCTGTGTGTGAGAGGATCTGATTATTTAAACCTTTAATTAAGAGACAGCATACTGCCTGGGTGCCGACCTCAGTGGCCGCGCGGACTAAGGCGTGGGTCTACAGACGCTCGCTTGCCGGGATTGCGGGTTCGATTCCCGCGGGGGGGGGGATGGATATCTGTTTCTTGTGAGAGTGGTGTGTTGTACAGGTCTCTACGACGGACCGATCACTCATTCGAAGTCCTACCGAGTGTGGTGTGTGTGAGTGTGATCGAGAAACCTCACAGAGGAGACCTATGACTACTAAGGCTGTAGAACCATGGGGAAAAAAAAATACTACCTAGATAATTAAATATTTCATTAATGAACAACGTAATTCTTTAAAAAAAACGTATCAACAAACAAGCGAACAAACCAGCCTTAATACAAAAGTTATATTTATCAAGAACGTCCGGCTGTACGCTGTCATTGTAACCACCCTTGTCGCCAGGTGAACACCAACTGACGTTTCAAGGTATCGTAATGCCTTCGTGTTCCCATAATTCCTTGACCGCTTGACCCTGAATATGAGGACATTACAATCCTTCTAAATGTCGGTAGCTATTTACCACTCCACAAAGCGTAACATCCCTGAAGAAATGAATTGCTGTGAGAACTTCCAAGCTCATACAGGATTTCTAACCTTTTTACTTCAAAGTTCTTAATACGCCGGTTGTAAAGGTAAAAGGTAAAGTGATCCCGTTACAGGTCCGGTGTGGTCCAGAGGGTGGGTTGAGGTACAGCTCTACTCTTCCATGACCGCGGCACAAGAAGGGGATGAGTGGTCAGCAGTACGCCCCGGCCGCACTTTACCCCCTGGAAAGACCCCGTACCCACTATACAGGAGGCTGGGTGGGCCCCAGGGCCGGTCTGGACGGACGGAAAATCTCGTCCCCATCGGGATTCCATCCCGGACCGTCCAGGCCGTAGTCAGTCGCTATACCAACTGAGCTACCCGGTCCACAATACGCCCGTTGTGGGGTCAGCAAATTAGCAATTAACTTCCGTCAACGGGCGACAAGTACGCAAAAATGAATGTATCACATTTCGGTGTGTTTCTGCTTGAAGTAAAGAGAAGCGGACAGCAAGCTATAGTGATATCACACGTATTCATAGTCTCTGACAAGTTGCGTTACGAATTCTGACGGACAAATCGTGACAGACAGGTAGCAATACCAGAGCTGCCAAGAGAGAAGAAATTCGTCAGTAATTACCCTGCTTTAAGTCGTAACAATGTTGATATACTGTATAGGGGACATTATGCCTTTGTTAATAATGACTACCTGAATGCACCAGAGCGTGTGTGAGAGGACGCGTAATAACTTACACACACACACAAGGACCATATTTTTCACTTATCCCCAATCTTCATGCTATTTAGCTTCATAAATTACTCTAGATACTGTAACGTAGGGTGGTCCAGGATGGCGTAGTAGGTATTGCGACTGCGCTACCGGCTGGACGGTCCGGGGATCAAATTTCGGTGGAAGCGAATTTTCCGCATCCTTCCAGAACGGCCCTGGGGCCCACCCAGCCTACTATACAATGGGTACCTGCTTTTCCCGGGAGTAAAGGGCCCGAGGCGTGGCGTTGACCATCCACCCACATCTAGCGCCGAGGTTAAAGAAAGAGTAGAGCTATACATCTACTCCCCCTCTGGGTATTCGAGGCCTGTTATAGGGTTAAATTTAACTTTCACTGTGACGTAGAATAGGTTTGGTAAAACCATACTTTTGCAATTACTTGTAAATGGGACTGAAAATTAGGCAAGAAAAGAAAAAAAAGAAAAAAGAAAAACCAAAATTACAGGCGTTAAAATGAAAATTAAGAAACTAGCAGCAATTGTATACAATATAAAAAATGTCATGATGGCGTAAGGGGGGGTATGGTTATAGCTCCACTCGTTCTTAGCCTCGGCAGTAGGTTAAAATGTATGATCAGTAGGTGCCACGGCCGATTTGCCTCTGGTAAAATAGCCCCTAAGGAAATTGTGCAACTGAGTCGCACAATTTCCCTCATCCCGGACGCATAGCCTGCTGCTCTGCTCCCAACAGCCGACCACCAGCAAGAACCAAGGCATTACACACCATGTGGCAATAACACAAGTATAGTCTCGAGCTCCTGATGATGGGCATATAAGTGCCCGAAACATGTTGAGCAGATTATAAGTGCAATAAAGTATTCAGTAGCATCTAGTTGGTTTTCTTCTCTACGCTTACGTTCATAACCGTCTTCACAACAGCCCCCGCCCCGGCCCACTTCTCTCTATCCTCAACCACATTACTCCAGGCCACTCCCTGCCACCCTGTATCATTAATATCCATTTTAATATTATCTCCCCATCTACGTTTAAGTCCTTCATATGGCCTCTTTCCTTTAGGTTTCCCCACCAAAATACCTGCATGCATTTCTCTTCTCCCCACACATGTCCCGCCCAACCATGCTGGAAGCCCTATTTAAAATTTCGTAACTTCTTCTACGGTGAGTATTTAGGCCCTAGTCCAACCCCAAAGCGGGAGGGTCACCCCTTGTCGGCTACCCACGACTGGTTATTCAATATATTTGCAGCTACCCTCCATATGTGGAAAAGCAAAAGATATAAAACATGAAAAAAATCTCAAAATAAAAAAATCAAACTTCTGTACGCTTTTCGTCGCTTCACAAACACAGTCCCAACAATATTCGCTGTCTGAAACTAAAATCTCTGGTGATATCATCAGTGTGTGGGGGAAGTTTATATCCTTCGCACGTATATCAGTTTTCTCGCGTGTGTTGGCTAACGCATAAAAGTAAGAAGATAAGAAAAACACAAACAAGTAACTGAAGTCAGAAAACACGTCAAATAGCACATCAACTCCTTCATTGAAACCAATGTTCATACGTAAAATTTGTACATTAACTCCCTCCCCTTAAACAATTGTGTGCACGCAATATTTTAGATCCAATACTCATATTTTTCGGTATATCAGGAAACAACGTCATTCCGTTACACTAACTACACTTTCCTATACTGAACGTTACAGCCAAACATTCAGAAGCTCAAGTCCAGCTCAATCAGAAGCAGCACCTACTGTATCACGGATGAAGGTCTCAGTATATTCCCTTTATAATAATTAAGATTTACTATTCCGAATTTTTGTCCTACGTCGATAGAAAATTCCCCCTCCCCCCTTGTAGGCCTTTAAAACTGATGGGGCTTCTGGACTGATACATCAGGAATACTTAAAAAAAAAAAAAGTTCTAGGAATTTATTCTGATATTTCGCTTTCAGTCTACTCTAAATTATGATTTGTCTTGTAGTTCCGTATTTTAAACTATAATTCCAAGCTTCTAAATGACTTCTGTCACCCGTCATAATGCATACTGATATCATCTCCTAGAAAACACATTTCCACCGTTCACATTGCTGTTGCAATTTGAATGTCCAAACACGGAAACAGGAAAATATTATTTCCACTCAAATCGCATCTCTCACTGCCAAGGTTTAAGTTGTTAAAATTTGAGCTACGTTTTACGTAGCGGTAAATGTTAGATTAAGTCGTATTAATATTTATATTCTGTTGACCGTGCATCCTAATATAATGATAGTCTTTTTTACTAACTTGATGCGCAAATTCTTTATTTTATTTTATTTCCTTCTTTTAATACATTTCTTATTACGAGAGTCCTCTCGTAACCTGTAGTCTGAACAGTCACCTAAAGAGAGTGACGATACCAGATGCTGTAATAATACAATTGTCCTCCTGAAGATGAGCACAATAGTGCTCGAAACATGTAGAGGAGTATAATAAATGTATTAAAATAAAGAATTTGTGCATCATGTTGGTAAAAAAAGACTATCATTAAGTCGTATTAGTTTTCTGAGATGTGGTCATGTGCAATTTCGTAGGCAGCTACCAACCTTCCGAAGAAAACTGCCGCTGCCATCTTAAAGAAAGAAGAAATCGCCTTTTCCCAGACAACTGTAACTTTTTGTTCGTTTCTTATTCAGAATGGACTGAAAAACGGAGATGCTTTATCGCCACTGCTCTTTATCACTGCACTGGAACGTGGAACTGGGAAGGTCGAAGATAATAAGGAGGGAATGATACTGAATGGGTCACATCAGCTAATGGTCTATGTGGAGGACGTTAATTCAGTGGGCGAAAACATACATACTGTACGGAAGAACACGCCATTTTCATTAGTCGCTAATAAGAAAGCTGGTCTAGAAGCAAACTGATAGCGGTACATACCTTTACGTACAGTGAATAGAATAGTGCACAAAACAACACAAAGACTGCCAATAAATCATTTAAAACTGTGGCACATTTCAAGTATTTGGGAACGACACTAATAAACCAAAATTGGATGCACGGGAAAATTACACGAAAATTAAATTCGGCGAAAGCCCGCTAACATTCGCAGAAAGAGAAGTTTCTTGCCCCTGCAGGGAATCTAGTAACCACACACGTAACTGATTTCATCTGCATATCCGTTTGTTTCGCTTGTTTCCGCCTTCCGTAGTGATTCTCTGCCGCCAATATGGTGACCTAGCCACTAAACCAATTACTTCTGTTGTTTCAATTTTAATTCGTTGGTTAAACAAACACAGCGTAAATGGATTAAAAGAGCAACATGTTTAAAATTACGTTATAGAATATACCTTAGGTAAAACAACTTGACCGAATCATTAAATTACCTTTGACAGCGCAACAAAAACGTATGTTTCATACGTGATCACAACAATACATATGAACTAAACTAATACAAAAATACCTACCGTCCAGCTAGACTTCTGCATTCACGTATGTCTACCGCGTACTATGAGGACAAACATACGATGGTACAAATATTGCAAAACAGACATCACGCTCATGTAGCTAACATTATGAGGCGTTCGGCGCGTTCGTAAACTGCAAGTTTCAAAACTACACGTATTAGTTTTATTAGTTTTATTAGTTTTATTAGTTTCGCCAGTCTGTCCATCTAGACACTTGTGAGCGTGTAATATATCGAGATGAACTGATCAGTTCTTTGCGATATTCAGTGCCACTGAGATGAAACACTATTTCACAGAAAAAAAATACAATTTGGGTTAAGATCTTACGAAAATATGGGGCACTCTAGGTGCACACGCACATGTATGTTCCCCACATCTCGAACGTAACGCGCTAAATATATGTCGGTACGAAAAACGTTCCAAACGAATTATTCAATCATTATACCAACTACTGCACATATATAAATTTTATATATGTGCAGTAGTTGGTATAATAATTGAGTAACTGAACAACATGCACTGTGCAACAACGAAAATAAGTTCCAAACGAAAATTACTGAAATGAACGAAATACATATCTTGCTCCCAGAGTTCGCGGTTGTAGACATAATCAAATGAGAGTGTGGACGTTATTCTGAATTGTTGCACTATTGTGTTTATACATTCTAACTGTAATCAACATACAGGCCACACATACCAAAATGTGGTGACAAGAGGTGCCCAAATCAACAAAGGTAAAAACAGTACCCCATAAGTCCGTCAGTTGCCAATAAGCAAGCTATCATACAGGTCCTTTGTTAGCTTCAGGCCAGTGAATAACCTAGCGGAGATGACGGACTGGTCTAGTCTGCGTATGTGTGGAACGAGGAGTAGGAAATTTATGTCGTTCTGTCCGCCATTCCGATGCTGGCGTCGTTGTCAGAGTGACTCGTTCCTACCCTTCCGTTTGGAATTTGCGCCGGCTCAAAACTAACAAACAGCACACAGTGTAAACACTACACACCAGTTGTTGTCTTACTCTATCATAATTGCCTAAGAACACGCTATGCTGCAGTGGGGTTCACGGTATTCCCGGCAGAGGACTCCACAATCCAGACTTGAGGCAAATGACAGTGTTAATGTCCGAGGTTTAGAAATATTTATAAGGATTGTGCATGAGACACGTCGAATACAGAATCAAAGATGATGGATTTTAAAGGTAAATATCCCACTCGATGCATAGTAATTAAGTCGAATTAGAGAACAAGGTTCACGTTTTCAACTAGTTGAACATGATTTTTTACGATCCAAACTATAAAGACCAGCGTTGTCAACGAAAAACAAACAACTTTGAAAACAATTGCGTAAATAAATTAGCACGTCGTCAAATCAGTATTAATTCTCACTCTTTATCCCTATATCAAATCGAAAGAAATTTGTTGGCAGAATTTCAGTACCAGTTCTTACGTCAAAGGGCGTAACATATTAGACAAAATTAGAAACATATACTGACAGAATTAAATACGTGCGGATATTCAGTAAATGGAACAACAGATGACAACAGAGGGAAATGGTTAACCCACATCGCTACAATGAGGACATATTCCATACATTTCCACAGACGAGGAGGGATCAGTGAAGAGACGGCCATGAAGTCAGCCTAAGCCGTGGCGTGCAGAGCAAAGGAAGTGGAATATGAATTAACCTGTAAAGCTCAAGAAATAAAGAAAATGACTGTGGTGGTTCAATTTCCGGAAAAGGCTGTTTATTTTTTCATGCCAAGTGCAGATCGACTGCAATGAGACCTAGAATACATGGGCCTTTTTTTCCGTCTGCTCTTCACCCTCACTGCGTAGGGCTTATGGGCAACAGAAACTAATGGCGCTACATTTGAAAGATCATACAACTGCAGGGAAGAATAATGCTGTAGGGGAAAGAGAATAGTTAGGGTTCATATTCGTGTCTGAACCACAATTTCACAGCAATAAGCACGGTCAAATTACACTCCAGCTGAGTACAATCCTGCTCATGTGCAGTTTCTTCTTCTTCAGCTTGACGGATTGGACCTTGTGGTTCCCCCACTTCAGAGTTCACTTCTAAAATTACCAACTGGCGGGAGTCCTCCGACGAGAGATCAGCCAAAAACAAGTTCTACTTATAGCAGAATTACACCCACAAAGTACCCGTCATACTGCATGAAAACCTGCAGTGCGAGTCTCACAAACCTTACGCACCCCTACCTCAGTCACATGACTGCAGCCGCTATGTAAGCAGAACAACACTGGTACTTCCCCCCGCTCTTATTGCATAAACACACTGATCCACGCGCACTGTCCCCACTTGTGACAACAGCCTAAGCTCGCTTACGTTACCTGCGCCTGAAGCTGGAGACAATGTGGAATTAATCTCGCTACACAAGGAGCAAAACAAACATGCAAATAACGCCGACACACATCCATGCCCTGAGAGCGATTAGAACCCACGATCTGCGCTGAAAATTCGACAACAGTATGCATCTTAGCACGTACACGGTAAAGGCGATAATGAATAAATATGTCGTCAACAAAAAAATGGGGGCGGATGTTGCCCAACTTGACATCTGTCAAACTGAAGCTAATAAAATTGTCAGTTTGGGAGTTATTGCAACTTGGGGATTCTTGACTATCAAGTTTTTGGAAAGAACCTACAGTCTCCATCTTTAGAAAACTTACAACCTGAAGTACGACGTTTCTCAGCAAGCCTAGCAATTAACTATGAAACTACGCTGTGTCATAATTTAAAAAAAAAAGAATAATTATTTTGGCGGTCGCGAATATTTCTAAACAGATCGATTACAATAGCGTTCCCTTATCGCTACAACCGGTCGGAAATAAATTCCTCCCTTCAATGTTGGAAATGAGACGTAACTTACAAAAGCCAAAGCCATTTCGGGTCAAGGGGTCACTGTAATGAAGGAGGGCAATTAGTATGATATGGAGATGAAGAGAAACATGGCGACATCTTTCCCACACAGATCAGCCATATTACAATGTATCCACCACCTGAACTGGTTATAACTACAGTACATAGCGTTTGTATGAACAGTCACACTGCGGTACGCAGACTGGCAAACGGTTTGTACACAAAAGCAATCTTGCCGAAAGTTGCATATTTGCCGGGGCAGTGCATTTGCCGACCTTGAGGCTACAACCGAGCACAGTATCGGCAAACATAACTGGCGGGATGCAGGCTGAAGCCTGCATACGGATACCACACCACCCCAGCCAAACCACAACGTAACACCAACACGCATCGAACCACAGCAATACAACCCATGAAATAACTCATCAAATAACTCGCAAGCTCCTGAGGATAGATGTATTAACATCCGAAACACATTGAGCAGTAAATAATGATATAATTAAGCAAGTGACATCAGGTTGGTCCCTCTTTATTCAACTATAAAATGAGTATTTTTATATTCTCTGCAAATTTGTCTGAAAATATCTCATTCGAAGAAGAATCGAGCGAGACATTACCATAAATTATCTCATTCGAAGAAGAATCGAGCGAGACATTACCATAAATGTCCTTAGATCTTCATATAAAGTGTCCGTTATTCGAAAAATACTCAAATATACATTTTAGTGAAAATCCGCCCAGTGCGAGCAGAGTTGTTCATGCGGCCGGACACAGACGAAGGGGTAGACAGACAGACAGGCAGACATGACTAAGCTAATAGTCGCTTTTCGCAATTTTGCGAACGCGTCTAAAAATGAAAGAGAAAACAGTAAAGGTAGAATAAGAGTGTAAAGACACAGTAAAATAAAATAAAAGAGAAACAAAGAGAAACAGGTGAGAACTGAAAACACATAATAAAATACCAGAAATACGATAACAGGAAACAAATGAGAAGAAAGTGAGTATGGAGAGAGAATAGCAAATCGTAAATAAGAAAAAAAAAACAGAAATGAACTGACAAAAGAATTGAAGATAGAAATAATTATTCACTTGAAAAAAGAGGCAACTAAGAAACAAGACGGAGGGCAACAGAAAATGTACGTGCATATCCGGATTACATTCCACAAGAGCTATCTGTTACTGAGGGACCAACAGGTTTCGCGCTGTAACTCATGTTCGCTGTACTGTTAATATGCTCAGTAGTGAGTATGTATCAATAATCACCATTGTCAGGTCAAGAATACGGAATACACCGTAAGAGCAGAGCAGCTATCGACTAACACATCATCACCTGCCTTAACGTTTCTCTGTTCTGTACGCGTAGGACTAGTAACTGTACAAACGTTTAACACAGGCCGGAAATTGCTATAAAAATAGTGTGTATCGAAAAATACACAACAACTGTAGAAGTAAAGGTGGCACAGAAGATAGGAAGTATGTAACAGGCCGAGGCGAATGCACGACAAACAAAAATATTGACAGACAATCTTGCGAAAATTCTAATGGCCAATATTTAAAGTGGCATTTGTTTACACTAATCCATTAATTAGTTTTAATACGAAACATTTCGAAATTACTGCAACACAAGATCAAGGACTATAGCCATACAGTCCACCAAAAGAAAAAAAATGCATTTTTTACAAAAAAAAAAAAAGCTACACGTTTCGGCTTATAAAATCCATCGTCCAGCCATTTATTTTTAAAAACAGTACATGGGAAAGATTACGATAAGTTATAATGTTCAGCTTGCTGAAGGTTGTTGAGATCTCAAACCTTGTAATCGTGTTTAAAAAAATTACAACGTGATATATTCAGTATTGTGTTTTTATGTTGTTTGCAGGATAATATTTCGTTTTGAAACTCAACTGTAAGGCCTGATACCTCCACACCCTTCATACTGCTAAAGGTAATGATATATGAATGTATAATGCATCAGCCAAACACGACAAATTTTACTGCGATATTTTATTGTTTAAGGCAACATGTTTCGACCCTTACTGAGACATCTTCAGGCCCTTCTAAGATACAGATCCTTAAATTAACAATGTTCAAAATGCATTGTTAATTTAAGGATCTGTATCTTAGAAGGGCCCGAAGGTTACCCAGTAAGGTTCGAAACATGTTGCCTTAAACAATAAAATAACACAATAAAATTTGTTGTTTATCTCAGTAATTAACCAACTTCATGCATAAAATTTTGTTTTACAATATGTTTATTTCATGTCTCTACATGTTTCGAGCATATGTGCTCATCATCAGCAGGTCAAAATTGTATTATACAGCCTCTGGTATCGTCACACCTGTAGGTGGCCGTCTTGTGCACAGGTTGTGCACGGGACGGCCACCTACAGGTGTGATGATACGGCTGTATAATACAATT
>Ga0131853_10026196_pt1 | contig 10490 bp, 6 predicted proteins | sample TergutLab28metaG_FD_92764 | JGI IMG/M metagenome (GOLD analysis project Ga0131853, IMG submission 92764) | Labiotermes labralis P1 segment gut microbial communities from Petit-Saut dam, French Guiana - Lab288 P1 (version 2) (version 2) | ecosystem: Host-associated > Arthropoda: Insects >... | reverse complement strand
CTGTTTTCGTTATTGTATGTTTTATATTCTCTGTTTTTCCTCCCGTTTAGCGACGAAATGTGAGATCGTAATAAATATGTCCACAAGCTATACTAGACTGTTTTCGTTATTGTATGTTTTATAGTCTCTGTTTTTCCTCCCCTTTAGCGACGAAATGTGAGATCGTAATAAATATGTCCACAAGCTATACTAGACTGTTTTCATTATTGTATATTTTATATTCTCTGTTTTTCCTCCCGTTTAGCGACGAAATGTGAGATTGTAATAAATACACAAGTTGTGGTAGACTGTTTTCGTTACTGTATACATTATGGAATTTGATTTAGCTCCCCTTTACATACCAAATATTATACGTTCGTGTATGGAGCTGCGAGTAAAACGATTCTTCATGTATGCCGATCCTTTTATTCTGTATATTATACAAAATTGATCATGTGCGTGGTGATAAGGATTCTCTTTTGCCTAGCTACCTATCAATGAAATTGGAAGTAACACGTGTTTGAAATTCCTTGAAAGAGACAGAACTCTTATAAGATACATTTCACTTGGGCAGGATTAGCGTTGTGTGTCCTTTGTACGAATTGCGTTAAGACGAATTCGTTACGGGGAGAGGTTATGGTGCATGCTGTGAGTTATATTAAATTCTGATATTGGGAATGGCCTTCAGGTTTCGTTCATGTCACATTACGACCTAAGTCCTATGCATAAGGAGCTCGGTTCAACTTACCTCGCCCCCCCCCCCCCAGCCCGAAACAGTTCTTGCGGATAAAATCTTGATTCGTGATGTGCGGCTAACATACAGATCAAGCGAAGCTCTGCGCTGTCTGTGTGAAACGTTTCTCGATCTTGGCAGATGCGCATCTAAATACAAGGAAGAATAATTTGGTTGCCGTGTAAGCTGACAATGATATTTGTGCTTAATATCAAGATGTGTGTCTAGCGGTGCGGTAATCAGAGTATCAAAGGGCGTTTTGACAAGGAGTTCATGCTCAAACTGAAGTATACGTAAAGCTTATCACAGTGTAGATCCTTCTGTTTAATGCCGGCAGCGGATTGATTAGAGCAGGGGTGCACATGTCCCGGGCGGCAGGTCGCCGTGACGACTGACGTTTGTACCATGGCGCCTAATATTGATGGCTTCATTTAACCTTTATTGTGCTTAGAATTTTTAGGTGGCTACTAGTAGATTTTTGGACAGATTTTGCACTCCTGGATTAGAGTGAACACTCTTGTTTAAGTTTCTAGCAGTGCTGTGGCTCCAAACTGTAGGCATGCTAATGAAGTCCAGTTCCTGCAGCACAGCGAGTGTTCTAGACTGCGCGTCTGTGAAGCGAACTGTAGTCGTAATGTGTGGGTCTGTCTGACTTGACTGGAAAAAAGTCGGATTGTTCCACCTGAGTCCGTTTTAAAAAAAAATCGTTTGTGGTGTTATTTAATGCAGTGTATGTTGCTCGTGTGTAGGCTTTGTAATGTACTTACTGCGCGTTCGACTGATACGGAGCCGTTGGAGAAATTTGTTTCAGACGGTGAGTGGGTAGCGCACGTACTTCATCCAATGATCGGCCTACGGGAAGGTTTTTTTTGTGCCTTCTGTGAATAAACCGCGTAAAATACAACACATTGGGTGGTTTCGTTTGCCTGCGTGTTTTGTGCCCGCAAATTATTACGGAATTCGATGGAATTTGGTACTTTGAGGTCAGCGTTGATAGTCAAATATAATTTTATGTTGGTCCCATTGTACACGTACCTTCAAGTGAAATTGAAAAATCGAATGTTAGTAACTCTGTTCTCACCGTGGAAGCCTGGTGTCGATGCATTTGGGCTTTTTTGTGTTGTACAGGCTGGCACCGGGAAGGCACGTCTCTGAGCGCCTCGGATTCCCTCTGTCAAATTACATCCACCAATGGTCCGTATGCATTAATTCGGGCAGTTGGCCCGTTGGAGGCAGCATTTGCACGGCTGTACACAGTGTCGCGGCACCATCCCGGGGGTTTTTGAGATCTGTGCAACATCCATTTGGAGTGGTTTTTTTTAAAGGTGCTTTCGCAAAATTTCGGGAAGCGACTTTAGCTTCGTCAAGTCTGCCCGTTTCTCTGTTCGCATGGAACAGCTCGGCTTCCACTGGGCGAGTTTACGTGTAATTTGATATTTGAGTATTTTTTCGAAAAAAAATCTGTTGAGAAACTTAACGTTTGATTAAAATCTGACAAGAATAACAGACACTCTGCATGAAGATGTATGTCCGTTTATGATATCCCGCTGAATTCTGCTTGGGATGAGAAGCGTTTTATGTTTGGAGATGATGTGGAAAAATATGGATCAGCCAGACACGCTACAGGTGACAGTACGCGGTGCATGCGCTTTGCATGCTGGATGACGAAGACCCTCCCCCCCCACACACACACACACACGCACACGCACAAAATATGTAATCCCTGCTGATTTTCCATGCGCATTGGTTACGCGAAGGCGCCTAATTTTGTACGTACGTTGCTTGTCTTCTAGTATTACCCGAATGTTTTCCATATGGCTGATTTGAACGATACATAAGGGAACGTATTTCCTGCGTATGCAGTGTCTTAGCGATAGATTTCCGTTTGCAATAATGGCTTTGTTTTGGGTGTAAGTGGAAATTGTCACGTGACATTCGTCGCAGTGGGCGCAATGATGTGTACAGCCCACTCCAAATTAGAATTCACGTTTGCACTACTATTTTAACCTCGGTTCGCTTGAAACGTGCCCGTCATAAAGGTCGGAGGCAGTCCAATAGAACTTGCATATCCGACAAACAGCCAGATAAAGAACTTGGCGGAGGGACGTGGGTTCTAACGACTTGCATATTTAAAGCGATTACAGATGGTCCGCAATACAACTCTGAAAGACGTTTGCAGCCGGAGACTAAAGTGCGAATGTTTTGAGTTTAGTTTTGTGCATGTTTGCCTGTAAGGTGCGTGAATTTGAGTAACTCAGGCGACACACTTGTGTGTGCGTAAGAGGAACACGACGCACTTTTTGGCGTACTGTCCTACCTAAAGTGAACAAGACAGGCAGTGGTACCTGTAACGTAACATTCGTGCAAATATTGTTGATGTAGAAAAGCAATGAGTATTACATATTCTGAATGTGTTTGTAGCCTTTGGTGTCCAACATACAATGCGCAAAGGACATATTGTCATCTATGTCCTCTCCGGCTGTACGTTGTTTTCCCACATTATCTAATAAACGGCACAGTTTTCACACAAAAAAAGGTTATTGGACATAAAATTTGTTTTGATTTTCTCTACAACTTTTTTCCTGCAACACATCTCATTATAAGAAGAACTGAGTGAGATAGATCATGAGTGTGTATCGGTCTTCATGTAAAGTGCCCATTATTGACAGATTTTAATGAAACTTGAATTTTCTAGACAAATTTTGGGAAAAACACTGAAATATCAAATTTCATGAAAATCCGTCCAGCGGGAGCGGAGTTGTTCTATGCGGACAGACGGACCGACGGACTTGACGAAGCGAATAGTCGCTTTTCGCAATTTCGCGAATGCGAGTAAAACCACGCGGGAGTGTGTGTCTTCGTATTTCACCTTTTGAACTATTTCGCCGATGTTGACGGAGTTCTGTATGAAAAAGTTGTGCCACTGGGGGGTTACCTCAGCGTAGTTCGTTTTAATTCCCTACACTCTTACACGAACATGGCAGACGCGCGAACGTGTCAGGTGTGATGTGCACCAGCGCCACTCTTTGTGGGTTTCTCAAATAATGTAATACATCTTAGAAAAATGTGTAAAAACTTTGTTAGGGAAATGTTTTTATGAAATGTAAAATAACAACATGGCGAGCATGCGATAATTTTATTTACCTTTCGGTTTGGTGTCGATAAGCGATGATAATTTGAAGACTGTAATGGTTGTAAACCATATACATCATTCTGCCAGCACTTTCTGTGTGAATAGTGTAGCCGGATCAAAGATCGGTGGAAACATTGGTAACTACCTACCTACCTACCAAACTGAACGCGCCATATCTCAGAGTACGGTAGTCTTTATATCGTATGTACTTCTTTTCTTGCGCAGTGTTTGTGTTCTGCATCTTCCTCTTGTTGTATATTGTTTGTGAGTCGGTTTATTTGTATTGTTTTCAATAGATAAGATCCCCTCCTAGTAGTCCTGCTGTGGTATCTCCATGTTTTAATCTGTTTGATAATGTGTTTTTATACTGCTTCCTGTTGTTTACACGTATTTAAATGATAGTCTTATAGTGTTTTTTTGTGTGTATTTTTAGTGTCAAGTAAACATCTGTTAACTTCAAATGCAGACTGTATTAGTAGGCTGCTGACGTTTGTCTAATGCTTTCTCGAGCCTCGTTCAGCGTATCTGTAACTTATAACTGAAAATCATGCTTATTAATTCTGCACGCGTTTGTGCTGTTGGAAGTGACGCACTGAATGTGCCATTCGGCTTGCATACATTCAGTGAATCATGTATGGTACCTGCTTTCAGTGGAGTTTAAATTATGGATTATGTAGGAGAATATTATCAGGATGTGCCGATCTGAGTGGCCGTGCGGTGAAAGCTAAAGCCACTTGGTTGCTGGGTCGTGCGTTAGAATCCCGCTGGGGGCATGGACGGTCGTCTATTGTGTTTGTTGTGTAGGTAGCGGCCTATGCGACAGGCTGATCACTCGTTCAGAGGAGTCCTACCGTGTTTGTTTGTTTGTTTGTGTGTAATTGTATGTGACCTAGAAACCCTAACAAAGAGGCGACCTAGGCCCGAGTGGGCATTTGCGCAACAGACAAAAGGATATGTAAACGGAATCGAAACAGGTTTTGGGCTGAATCCAAAGGCGAGCTTTTGGTAACATTCATAAGAAGCAGTAAGCAAATGAAAGGAGCAGGTCTTTGTAATTATTTTCAACACAGCTTCTCCTGTTAAAATTAGCCATGCACTTGTGATGTCCGAGTGGGTTGCGGCATGTGATCATGAGTCATAAAGTTTTCTACTGAAATCGCAGGCGGAATTGGGCTACCTTGACTGAAATTTTTCGTCTATAACTCAAGGCTTGTTCCGGAACTGGCCACGACCTCTTCCACCCAGATTTCTCTTTATTTCAGTGTTCGGAGCTGTCCTACTCTTGAGGCTTTGTCCCGACAGGTTGTTGACCGGAATGTTAAATCTTATCGGTCAAGCGTCGAGATATACCCGACAGTGCAGTGCGTTGCACCAGGCTCATTGCCCACCTCAAATCGACACGGTGTTTTACAATGTTTTGTGTAATTTTCCGTATTCGCCTGCCCTATGATAGCTGATATTTGAGATCTAAATATTAGAAAGTTTGTGGAAAATGTATTTGGACAAGACTACTGAAATTCACAAAAGCAGTTTGGACTGTAAAGGTTTAGCGTAACAGAACGTTCTTTTTTTTTTGATGATTCGAAATTTTCTATAACGTGGCTGTTAAATTTTTCGTACCGAAAGATGTGTCTTAGTCTATATGGCGAGGTAAAGTCAGTCAAAAACACAACTATAAATATATGGCTAAATGATGGTGTTTATTAGCAATGGAAAAACTACATGTTTCGGCCTATAGCGGCCATCTTCAGGTTTTGACAACTTTCTTGCTAACCCTACACCTACCCAACCGGAAAGATCCACACCCAGCTACCTACAAATTCATTGACCCAACAGACATCCCACCAAACTTAGCTTAGCAAAAGCATGTAAAATGATGATGAGATCTCAACATCACCACGCGGTTTTGTCATATTATATAAAACTCTTTTAGCAAGAAAGTTGTCAAAACCTGAAGATGGCCGCTCTAGGCCGAAATGTGTAGTTTTTCCATTGCTAATAAACACCATCATTTAGCCATTTGTGTTTTTGACTGAATTTACCTCACCATATAGTTCAAACACACAACGGGGATGGCACACCTCAGAATTGTGTGTGTAGGTATTCAAGAGTTCTGTTCCTTTTGTGATCTTTGGCAAGCAATTTGACCTTAATATTTTTTTGTCATTTTTTTTGTCATTTTACAATAACAAGAGCGATACCTGCTTTCCATTTCTTGTTCCTGTCTACCTAAATTCCATCTTTTGTACCGTGATGTGCGCTGTTCTGTGTTATTACGCAGCGAGTAGTGCTAAGTAATGCTACTCAGAAGAACGCACTTCTCAGCTACTTATCGGCGGAAGCCTGAAGTCTCACATCTTTTGTATTGTTGTGCCTGCTGTTCTCTCTGAGGACAACTGTAATTTTTTTATCTTACATTCGTGCCTGAACAGTTGAGCTGTGAATTTTTTTTGATGTTGTTCGTAGTCGCGTTCGCGAAATTGCGAAAAGCCACTGTTAGTTCCGTCATGTCTGTCCGTCCGCATGGAACACATCGGTTCCCATTGGGACGGATTTTTTTTTTTATAAAATTTGATATGTGAAGAGATTTTTTCGAGAATCTGTCGAGAAAATTAAACTTTAATTAAAATCTGACAAGCATAACGGGGGCACTGTACATGTAGACCTGTGTACAGTTTTGATAATATCGAGCTGAATTGTTTTAACTAAGTTTCAGTTACAGTTTGTACAAAAATCAAAATACGTTTTGTGTTCAGTAAATGTTGTTACCCAATATCGTACCGTTTATGAAATAGTGTGGAAAAATATGGTAGAGACAGGCAGACCACAGATTAAAATATAATACGGCGCAAGCGCTTTGAATGCTGGCTAACTAAGGCTACAGACACGCACTCAGATTATGTACCACTTTGCTTTACCACTGCAACAGTGGTTACGCAAACGCGCTCCTGTCTTATGTTATGCGTACATTGCCTGTCTTGTTTTTTTTTTTTAACGGTTTATTATCTAATTGTGTTCGTTTTAGTCGTCTGTCGCTTCTTTTACTGGTTTATTATCTAATTGCGTCCAGTCTGGTTTTCTGTATTTTATGTTAGTATTTAGACCACTGTGTGTGTGTGTGTGTGTGTGTGTGTGGTGTGGTGTGGTGTGGTGTGGTGTGTGTAGGTGTGTGGTGTGTGTGTGTGTGTGTGTGGTGCGGTGTGTGGTATGTGTGTGGTTTGTGTGTGGTGTGTGTGTGTGTGTGTTTTGGGCTTGCTCGGTTTTGTATTGTAAAGTTTGGAGTCCGTTGCGTGGTGTCTTAGGGAGAGTGGGTGGAAGGATGTGAGGTCTATATGCAGTCTGTTCTCTTGTTCCTCCCGTTAGATGTGGAACAGAGGAAGAAACCTCAGCCCACATTCCGTGTGAATGTGAAGCCTTGCCTGCACTCATACATACATATCTGGGCTCGTTTTTCTTGGACCCAGAGGATATTAAGAGTCTTAAGTCTTGGGGTCATCTGGAACTTGAGCAAAGGAACAGGGCTACCTTGACCTGGTATCCGATTACGGGACACAAAGGGCCCGTTTTAAGGCCTAGGTACTTCGGGACAGCAAGGGCTCGAACCTCACTATTATTCGAAATCTAATTCTAAATCCGTTACGCTCGATTTACCCGGAAATGCCAGCTGCATTGTACACCGAGACGTGGGAACGTCTTCAGTGTAACATGCGAAGGGCCTGTATCGCGACAGTTGAAGTATGGACACTGGTCGCAGAAACCTAAGGCCAAATTTGAAACAAATCTTTGCAGTGATCAGGAGCCGGGATGGTGTAATTGGTATATGGACTGTGCTAAGGGCTCGACAACCCAGGAATCTTGGTTCGACTTCGTGCAGGAGCTTGGGATTTGTCATCATCTCTCACAGCGTCCAGACTCTGGACTCCAGCCACTGTACTTTTCATTGCATGACGCACAGTGTTTCCACGGAGGTAAATCGGCCGGCGCGTGGAGCTGACCTTCATGTAGTTAGAGGTCAGGGAGTGTTTGTGGTCATGTTGCCATACCGCGTGTGCCTTCCTGGCGTGCACAGTGACAACTTTATCTTCACAGAGTTATGGCGCCTGCTGCAGTTACGTGACAAGTGGATTACGACACAAAATTACTTTAACAGCAAGGCCCCGTCCTTAAGGCGGGGCCAGTGGGGTGGCCGCCCCAAGCCCCGCGCATCGACATTATCTTGTGCAATGTATTTAGCGCACGTCTCCTTCAGCGCCAAGGACGTAAAAATCTTAAGTTGCGTTAAGAATACAAGAACATGGGACAAACATGACAAGTGTTGAAATGATGCATGTATTGTATCGGGATACGACGCCGTGCCGATAAATAATTACTAACGTTTCTGAAGAGCTTGCTGCCTCTAGACTCATTGTACATCCAGCCCTTGTTTTACGCTGTAGGTGCGGTCTGAGAGTAGGCGTAAATCAAAAAGGGATAAATGGTATGCTCATCAGAAATAAGGGTTTAGCTTAGTATAACGCAAGAACAGGGCATTAAACCGAAAATGTGAGGGCGTAAATTAAGAAGTGGTATACATTGGCAAGGGACGTTGAAGAAGAAGAAGAAGAAGAAGAAGAAGAAGAAAAAGTAAAACGGACGCAAAACCCAAGGGACGTTGAAGAAGAAGAAGAAGAAGAAGAAGGAAAAAAAAGGTAAAACGGAAGCAAAACAAGGGTTGAGTGTATAGCATTATTCCATGCATAGGCCTTGGAGATAAGGGTAGGAAGCTTTCTGGAAATTCTGCGAGGCTGCCAGTCTACACGCCAGTCTGCCAGAAGACTAGTGCCCCTGTTACCACGGCTGGGAGAACCTTATATCTCGCAAGAATGGAAATGTACACGTGGCGGTGGCTTTGCGTTGTGTTGTGTTTGTTACTCCACGTGCGACTAACCAGTACTTTACATGGTTGTTGCCAACTTATCAGCAAACCAAGACATGTAGCGTTATCAGTCTCGTTCTCTCAGATATTCGCGGCGGGTATGTTATTATTCATTGTGCTGTACTGCCTGCTGCAACATAAATGGCGTTGTAATCACGTGCGGTAAATTAAAGGTCAAGGTACATGTTTTGGCTGTGGGTTGCGTTGACTGCAGCGTTGTCATAGCGAAGTGTGCAACAAGAAAATAGACGCAGGTGAGGGGCATGTGGGCAGTGAGTCCGTCACGGGTGTGTTTGTAGTTTAAAAGAGGCGGTACGCAACACCGTCGTCGCAGGCGACTGCCTCAGGGTCGCGGAAAGATTGTGCAAAATTTGAAATTTAGTGAAGTAACCATATTTGTTTACAGAAGCCTAACTTCATTAGAGCGAAACAAGTCAGTCAATGTACGTGTAATGTAACAATGAGGGGCGTTCGTGCAACCATTGTTGCAGTGGAAAAGCAATAAGTATTACATATTGTGATTTTTGAAAAACTTGATGACACTTGCTTTATTATGTCAATTTAGCAAGTGTCATCAAGTTGGTCTACCTTTATTCAAATATCAAGATGATGCACGGTCCAATACGCATAAGATAACATATTGTGAGTGTGTGTTTGTAGCCTGAGGCACGCAGCGTGAAATGCGCATGCGCCATGTTGTGCCATCTGTGGCGCCTCTGGCTCTGCTGTTTTTCCGTCATGAACGCACAAACTGCACGTTTTTCGAAAATATGCTTGTCGAACAGAAAGTGTGTTTTGACATTCTGTACAACTTTTATCTGAAACATTTTTCATTCTAAGAAGAATTGGGCGAGATATATCATAAAATTATATTGGTCTTCGTGTTGAGTATATTATAGTCAGATTTGAATTTTATGGACAGATTTAAAAAAAAAAGCACACGTAATCAAATTTAATGAAATTCCGTCCAGTGGGAGCCGAGTTGTTCGTTACGGACAGACAGACCGACAGACATGAGGAAGCTAATAATCACGTTTTTGCAGTTTTGCGAACCCGTCTAAAAATGGCTGGAACGTGGCACTTTGGCGCGCAGTTGGCTTTATCAGGCGGCATTAACCTTTAGACGCCTAACGTCAACTATAGTTGACGTACCGCACCGCTAACCACCAAAGTTACATTTTATACCGAATATTTTAAACATGGTATATACTCTTCGTTTTTTTTTTCACTTCAAAATGCGGTTTGTTTCATAATTCTAACATATTTGGTTCCTGTATTAATCACATTTTATATACAGGTGTGCTAAAATAAAATAAAAATAATTCCGGCGCCAAAAGGTTAATGCTTGTTTAAACTAATTTGTAGGCATAGTTTTATTTAAATGAGCCCTGTCCACAGGTATGACATATAACGTTATTTCCTACTAGGAACAAACACTTGTTTATCGGGTGGTGATTTTTGTTTCTAAATTAGAAAACACCTCATTTTATTTTATCGCTGCGTTGTGTTACAAGTTTAAAGAATAAAGGGCCGTCAACACAACCAGATTGTCTGTAGTATTTATTTCTGCCACATGTTTCAGCCACACGTCAGGAAATGCTTGCTGTCATTCGGTGCAGAACCTTTTGTCTTCCAGGTTGCTATCCAAGAAATTAAAGATTAAGATATATAGAACTATAATCTTGCCTGTTGTTTTGTATGGGTGTGAAGCTTGGTCGCTGACATTGCGG
>Ga0131853_10026193_pt1 | contig 10491 bp, 7 predicted proteins | sample TergutLab28metaG_FD_92764 | JGI IMG/M metagenome (GOLD analysis project Ga0131853, IMG submission 92764) | Labiotermes labralis P1 segment gut microbial communities from Petit-Saut dam, French Guiana - Lab288 P1 (version 2) (version 2) | ecosystem: Host-associated > Arthropoda: Insects >... | reverse complement strand
CACACACACACCACACACACACACACACCACACCCACACACACACACACACACCACACACACCACACACACACACACCACACACCACACACACACACACACACACACACCTCACACACACCACACACACACACACACACACCACATACACACCACACACACACACACACACACATCTAACTGTTGTCGATGTTAAGAAGTTGTGGATCTGTTTTTAGACTCTCTTTATCGTCTTCACGTCGCGATGCTTCAGCAAAGGCGTGACGTCAGCTCTTACCTTTAGTGGGCCGTCTAGATTAGTGGAAATAGGTAGGTATATGTCAGGCCAAGAACTGGAGTATCTATCGGTATAGAACTGGCGATTGGAACAGGAAGGTAGTTGCAGGTTAGTGAAGACGGGGCTGCACATTTTTAGATAAGATGGGGGTAACGTGTTTCTAAGTGCACGTATTTGGTTGCCTCATGACAGCCACTGTACAAATTACACGCTCCGGAATGTGATGCCTCGTTGTCTTTTACAAGCTTATCGAAGTTCTGGAAAATTGTATTGCCTCCACACTTCTGCCATGCAGTTGGTGGCAGAAGGCTACTCTACACGGAAGGAAATGTTGTGCCAGACTATTGGATGTTATGCTTCCAAAAGACTACAATCGCCGTGGGACCCACCAACCTCGCACATGCGCCAGCGCAGCACTGCGCGCACTCAATTTTTGTTCATGTACAGTTTAGCTGGCAGCCTTCCTTGACCGCATTTCTTCTGCCTGTGTAAACGGATGCTTTAAAGTTTCATTTACAGAATGTTAACCGACATACATTGTCACACGTAACGTGGCCAAATGCATAAGCAGCGTCTTTTGCTAATCAAGAAATCTAGGGAGTAAGCCGTGCCTCCATCTGCATATGCGATCCATCAACTAGTTAGGGGATATAAGTGTAGAGTTTACAGCATTGTGTCCGTCTTTACAACAGCAAGTTTGATTTCTTTTCTGAGATATGAACCCCTACTCTATGAATTCAAACATTTTATAATTTTCCGTGACACAAGATAAAAACTGAACAAGATTTTTCGAACAAAATGCAAAACCTACTTTCTTACTGCATATGGTCATGCATGTAAAAGCTAAAGGTAATGTTCACCCTAGAACAGGTCACGAAGGCCCATAGGAGGATTACAGATATAGCTCTACTCTTTCCTTAACTCGGCGCTAGATGGGGGTGGGTGGTCAACGCCACGCCCCGGCCGCTTTACCCCCGGAAAAGACCCGGTACCCATTGTGTAGGATGGTCATTCCTATACCTATTCGTTTCTTTTGATATCATATCATTTTTGCGAGTAACTAATTTTAAAAAAAGCGTTTATTCATTCAACTGTGAATTAAATTCATCACCGTAACGTTATTAAATAAAAACGAATGTTACAATTAGGAGACACAAAATTGTGTTCAGTAAGAATAATAATAACTATATTTTTCGGCTACAAATGATCACAGCCATCATCAGGACAAACTGCAAGATTGCAGAAGGGGGTACAGTTTACAAATGCACGTCAGGTTGAAATTTCAGAATTCAAATGCCCTTGTAAAGCGTACCCCAACCCCCTTCCCTGTCTTTGTATTCTTTCAGTTGGGCTTGATGATGGCTGATCATTTTTAGCTGATATATGTAATATTAATATTGGTTATTATCCCTTTAAAGTTGAAACGCATCTGTGTTATACAAGGATTGAGTCCGTACCGCGCTGTAAACACTTTCCACCTTCGTTATAAAAACCAATCTGTTAATGTTACATAAGGAAAAAAGTTGCTGTTTGTTCTGGGATCCGTACAGAACACGTAAAGGCAATGTGACTACCAAGTAGAATTAATGAATATTAAACGTAGTGGTAAGTAAAGTTGCCGATAGGCTTTAAAAGGTTAAAATGTTGTGTTGACTAATTGGTGACACTTATTTTTATCGGATATAATCTCAAACTTCCGACGACAGTAGAGTGAACAGACATTCCTTCTTGCAACGAAGTCGTACAGATTTTTACCGTCTCTTCTTTTTGTCCGGATGAATATGAAAGAAATGGCGCAATTTTCAGTACTCATCTTTAACACCGGTACACATTTGACATTCAGGTGACCGTGCATCGTGATAAATTCTTGTAATAAAACCAACTAGATGCACTTAATTTCTGAATTTATTTTTGGAATAAAACTCTACATGTTTCGGACAGTTCCTTTGTCCATCATCAGGAGTTATTCACTGTACACACAGCAATGGTATATGTCATACAGGTTTGCTGACAGCTTGCGAGCGGGATCAGGACGGCTCGCAAGCTGTCAACAAACCTGTATGACATATATCATTGCTGTGTGTACAGTGAAAAACTCCTGATGATGGATAGAGGAACTGTCCGAAACATGTAGAATTTTTTCCAAAAATAAATTTGAGAAATTAGTGCATCTGGTTGGTTTTATTACAAGAACATATACACATATATGTATAATTGTAATTAGTAATTTACAAGTTTAGAATAAGCCACCTGTCTCATTTTCTTTGTTATGTTTGTCAGTTTTGAACATCATTGTTGTAAATACTAAACATTTAAAGCATTTATCATTGTCATGTTAAATTGAGTGGTTCCGGTAGCTCAGTCGGTATAGCGACTACGCTACGGGCTGGACGGTCCGGAATCGAATCCCGGTGGGGACGAGATTTTCTGCCCGTCCAAACCGGCCCTGGGGCCCACCCAGCCTTCTTTGCAATGGGTACCGGGTCTTTCCCGGGGGTAAAGTGCGCCGGAACGTGCTGCTGAACCCTCACCCCCTTCTAGTGCCGCGGTCATGGAAGAGTAGAGCTATACCTCTACCCACCCTCTGGGCCAAACCGGGCCTGTAACGGGATCACTTTAGCTTATGTTAAATTGGCCCACTTTTATATTCTAATTGTGTTTGCCGTAATATAGAATCCATATTTAATTGGCCCACTTTTATATTCTAATTGTGTTTGCCGTAATACAGAATCCATATTTAATTGGCCCACTTTTATATTCTAATTGTGTTTGCCGTAATACAGAATCCATATTTAATTGGCCCACTTTTATATTCTAATTGTGTTTGCCGTAATATAGAATCCATATTTAATTGGCCCATTTTTGTATTCTAATTGTGTTTGTCGTAATATAGAATCCATATTTAATTGGCCCACTTTTATATTCTAATTGTGTTTGCCGTAATATAGAATCCATATTTAATTGGCCCATTTTTGTATTCTAATTGTGTTTGCCGTAATATAGAATCCATATTTAATTGGCCCATTTTTATATTCTAATTGTGTTCGCCGTAATACAGAATCCATATTTATGTTCGCTGACATAGGACCACTATTCAGTACACCTATAATGTGTAGGCAGGACATTCTCACTACCACCACTTTATTTTACTTTACGCAGAAATAACACTTCAATAAAAGTTATATATGCATATCCACGAAATGTCACATATATCATTTTAAGGTCCACAGTTATGCTCCGTTAGTGATGCTTCCGCCTCATGAGCTTGCGTTTCCGCCATCTCGTTATTTTTGTGGCAAATGAGTAAGTTCAGCAATGTGGTGCCCTGAAGTGGCATAACCTTTCTACTAAGTTCCGTGAAAAATCTAAATTTGGAGTGAGGCGACACAATTGGTCGTGTAATAGAGAATCTGCCACAATGGCAGATTCTGTAAACCCTTGTCACTTAGCACATTCGTTTTTAAAATTCTGATCCTTTGGCCTGGAAGACATGGAAGAAGGTTTCGGAATAACCTGTTGGCTCCTTCTTCAGAAACCCTGAAGGTTAGTCTACCAGACCGCACGCAGTCACACTGCAGAAGACTCACCACTTTGAGAACCTGAAATCTTATACATGTTATTGAGTTTGGAATGTGATTACTCCCGCATGGCTTAGCCGCGTATTGGCTTACTGCGTCAGACAATGAACGCGCTTCGAGCATCTCTGGCTGTATGTGCGAAGGAAATTGGCTTTCCATGTTGCTGAACACCAATATGAACCTCAGGATGGGCTTCGACGAGCTCGCTGCAAGTGTGCTTCAACTTGTGGATATTTCGAACATTATTTTGTTACCGCCTGTGGCTGTGCACTGCACTACAAGCCGGAAGGTCGCGGATCCGATTCCCAATGCTATCATTGGAACTTTTCATTGACTCAATCTCTAACAGAAATGAGTACCTTTAATGTTCCGCGGAGAGGGGGGGGGGGTAAAGGCAGCCGGTGCGAGTTCTGGTAACCTTACCACATTCATGTCCCGATTGTATAGAAATCTGGGAGCCTCAACCTCCTGGAACCCTATGGGCGTGTAATACGCCTGTACAAGGATTGCTTTACCTTCACCTAATTCATTGGATCAAAATCTGAGTTAGTTCAAAATCTGAGTTTCCAGTGGTTATGATAGTAGCTCAGGGTCCTGTAGCATGAATGGTAGGCTGAACAGTGAACTGGAAAGCACGCGGAAGAAGCGATTGTAGCCGGACTGGAGGAACTAACTTCTTGTTTTTTTGTTTTTTTTGGAGGGACGGGGAAAGACCATGAGCAGAGAAATCTCGGGCAAGTCTGTCTCCTAGTCGAAGTTTGAAACCGGTACACCCTGAATAAGCTGCACTTCACCGTGTCATTTGATGTCGTCGCACAGAATTTGCTTTAATCAAATTTTCTGATCATCTGCCAACGAGTTTGAAAATAGTTAATTAGCATTTACTCTACATCTGTGAAAGTTGTATGTCAGTGACACTTTGTACTGTACTGAGCTGGAACGTTCTCCTGCGTCATATTCTTTCAGTACTGTACTTTGCTTATACTGCATATTGGTATCGAATTTTTTAAACTATATGAATAACGCCGAGGGCAGGAATTTAATTTTCGAGGGCCGTATCCAACTCCCCGGCCCCTGGTTTGGTAGATGCTGTTGGGTAACTTCGGTAGCTACATCTTGATGTTAGCAGAGTACTGAACTTGCGTTCAGAACAGGATTTCATTTACTGAGCTGTTCCACTGACAGTCATATTGAGCAATATGGGCACCAAATATTTTGCTGATCTGCATGTCATTTCACTTTCCAAGAAATACCGGCTCACGCCGTTATCCGGCAGCTACAGGCGCTTCCTGCAGTCTCACACACTACGGGAAATTACAGTGTTTCGCGGCCTTCAGGTCTACTGTTACGAAATGCGCGCATAACTTGACTTTTGAAAGGACAGTGGCAGCTGGTTTTATCTTACCTTGTAGCGTCCAGTGACTCTTCCTTTCACCCACACAGTGTGTGTGTGTGTATGTGTGTGTATGTGAGTGTGTGTGTGTGTGTGTGTATGAGTGTGCCTTTCGGCTGTCTCAACAAACAGCGATCCTTTTTGCTATACATACGTACTAACCGACTGACCTTTGCAGAGGCGATACTGTGTGTTTTTGGACCTTGGGTAGGCCTGTAAGTTGCTGGTTTCTGCATTACGAAAAACAATTCTAATGATAGAATATTCCAACCTCATTGTACACAACGCACCAATGAGTCATGCTGAAAGAGACGTACATCGCTGTTCGGACTTAACATTAACTTAACTTGAATTAACTTTCAGTTCACTCACAGGAGGTTTGTAACAGAGATGTTCCGCCTTCTAGCATCGGACCTCCGATCGCCTATCGTGTCCGAGGCATTACGAGTACACTGCCTTAGCACCCTTACCAGGCACGTGCCGGGCAGAGGCGTAGCGACCATATAGCAAGAGTACGTAGAGCATATGGGGCCCACAAATACGGGGGCGCACGAGCCCATCACAAGGGACTATTATTTTTACAGCAATTGAACACCACACAGTATTCACGAGAACTCCAATAACTCAGTCCTGTTACTTCTCGCATGATGTCAGCAAACCTGTATGACTTATACCATTGCTGTGTGTACAATGAAAAACTCCTGACGATGGACAGAGGAACTGTCCGAAACACATAGAGTTTTATCCCAAAAATAAATTTGAGACATCAGTTGGTTTTATTGTAAGAGTAAAACATTCTTTTCCCGAGAGCACTGCTCATTCCAACCTAGACACATCGACACTCCGTAAAGAATGTCTGCCGATATTCGCGTGTTCTTCAGTAAGCTTTCACTCTGTTCACGAGGTCTTGTGACTGCGTTAACTTTCCAACTCTTGCATAAGCAACAGTGAAGACACGATTCACATGATGGAATGTACAAGCGTGCAGAGTCATTTCTCGAGAAGCTGCTGGTCGCTTCCCGCCTTGCGCGACATCTTGATCTCAGAAATCTAACACTAAGCCTCCTCCTTGCAGACCCTCGTCCTCTTTCCTTGAGATTAATTCGCCTAATAATATTTTCTTAACATCTGTGTCTAGAATTTCCTTGAGGTTCTTCGACTAAAATTCTGTAAGTTTCTCTTACTTCCATACGCATACAACACTTCCCAAACAGTCAGTGGCGTACCCAGGAATTTTGTTCGGGGGGGGGGGGTTTCACCAAATTCAGTTGAGGATAGAGGACATGGAACTGGGGGAGGTACCCCCCTAGTCAGGGGTTCTGGAGGCAGCTGTAATTTCGTACAAGAAATTTCATTTCATATAGTAAAATCTTCTTAATTTTTGGTATTTTAAGACTGTTTATGATGACAACCATTTTATTTGTCATTGCTAATGTAAAACAATTGCGAACCGGCGGTAGTTTTAGAGTTTTACTGTCTTTTTTCCAAACATATTGGGGTGTTGGCATCCAAAATTCAGCAATTTTTAACAGTTTTCACGATCGGGTTGAGTTTGGCACGATTTTGGAGGGCCTTCGGAATTTCGGGGGGGGGGGCTTGAACCCCCAACCCCCCTCCCTCGGTACACCACTGCAAACAGTCCTCCTTGATTTGAGGAAAATGTTGATACAGGACAATTACGAATTTCAGTAACAAATTTGAAAATGTTTCCCCACTCTGTTTAGCTAAGTTTAGCTAAGATACTGAAAGGCGGATGATGTGTTTTTCAGGTTTCTTTCGTTTTTAGTGTTTTTGCCTGTTAGCCACAAGGCGGCAGTGTGGTAGTCATTTAGCCAGAATGTGGTAGAGTGCTCCAGAGTAGACCCAGTTTGTGTTAATAATTGTCCAACGAGATGCAACACAAATCAGTCTATTTTGTATTCTGCAAGTTCACTCTACATGTTTCGGGTGTCAATCACACCCATCATCAGGAGTACAAAAAACTGTAACTACAGCCTCCGGTACTGGTCAAGTTAGGCTAGCTTGGCCACGTTGGAGGGAGGTAACTGCAGAAAAAATATGACCAGTACCGGAGGCTGTAGTTACAGTTTTGTTTACTGCTGATATTGGGTGTGGTTGACACCCGAAACATGTAGAGTGAACTTGCAGAATACAAAATAGACTGCTTTGTGTTGCATCTCTTTGGACAATTATTAATGTAGATCAGCGATGCGCGGAACCATAAACATAAAAGACCCAATTCGTGTTACAGTTCAACGCAGCGAATTGCGCGCAGTTCGGCACAACAAAGACCCGCAAGAAGTGTGAATTGTTACCGAAGTTTGTAATCACCCTGTACAGTGAGGGTACAATTCATGAAGTTTCACATTACACAGTCTTCTCCACCGTCTTGTTAGGTCCTGCCCCTTAGGTCCAGATATTCTCCTGTCTGTCCTGTTCTCTGCTTTCTTTTTCTTTCTGATGTCAGACAGTAAGATTCAGACCCATACAAATCTGAAGGCTTAACTGTTAATGGATAATCGCGATATAATAAACAGCGCACATATTCCATTACATTCAAATTACATAAAAATGCGCATTTTGCTTGTTTCCATGACGAATTTCTGTCCTTTGATTTTTTTCAAGTGAGACATCCCCGTTGTGTTGAATATAGGCAAAAATGTAATATATATATATATATAAATAAAATACAGTCATACACAAGTTTATATTTTATTGGACTGTATTAGATTACAATTCCAGCTACATATTTCGGCCCAATTGTAGGGTCATCTTCAGGCTGAGATGTGAGCAGGTAGAGTGTACAATTTATAGGTGTAAAGGTAAAGGTAAAGCAGTCCCATTACAGGCCTGTAGTGGTCCAGAGGGTTCCAGGAAGTTAAGGTTCCCAGATTTCATGACAACGGCACAGGATGGTGGTAAGATTGTCAGCCTTACGCACCGGCCAGCTTTACTCCCAGGAAATACTCCTGGTACTCATTTCTGTTAGAGGCTGAGTCGACCCCAGGGCCATAGTGCGATCGGAAGGATTTTATGTGAATGAAAAATGCACTGACACCAGCTGGGATCGAACCAGCGACCTTCAGATTTGTAGCACAGCACCTTAACCACTGTGCTACTGCGGTCCGCAATTTATAAGTGTGCAGTTGGTAATTGTACACTCCACCTGTTCAAAGATCAGCCTAAAAATGGCCCTACAATTGGGCCGAAATATGAAGCTGGAATTATAATCTAATATAATCTACTAAAATATAAACTTGTGTATGACTCTATTATATATATTTTATATTACATTTTACCTTCCGTCCTCTGAGCCGTTTTTGAGAAGGCACAGCCTATAGTTCCGTGTGGCACGAGAATGTGAACCCTTTTTTGAGGGTGAGTGTTAAAAGTAAGGTCTACTGGGATGTAGCACCTTGTATTTGGTAGATGGTTACCAAACCTTTCAGAATGGCATCCAAGTTCTTTGTTCAAAAGGTTCAGTGGGTCTCGTGCCGTGAAGATGGGCACAGTAGGTTTCTCCGAAACTAAGTTATCATCTGCCACACTACGCCTATTACACTCAATTGTTGTCCTTTGTATTTCTTTTGCTTAGTGTGACTTTGTCCCTAGTAGATCGGAACTGCGCCCATAGGAAATGCCACCCAGCTGCTGCTCAATTTCGCAGATTTCCTATATGTTTCTGGGATTTTACACTGTGTGGTAGTGGGCTGTGTTTTCGAAGTTTCGTAGTAGGTTTTCACCAGAAATGTAACCAGAGGCACGCTGTTGACCTGCAATATAATGGTAAAGTTCATACTGTGTGTGTTAAGGCACAGTCACATGTCACACAAGCACATAACGGTGCTGTGAGGTTTACTTATAGAAAAGCTACAACGTTCTGTATTCACAGTGTTTAACCTGTTGCATTTGGCCTATAGACTGTGAGGCAAGCGGTGGCGCAGTTGGTTGAGGCACTGCCCTACAAGCCGGAAAGTCGCAGGTTCGATTCTCGGTGGTCTTATTGGAATTTTTCATTACATAATCCTTCCGGCAGCACTATGGCCCTGGGGTCGACTCAGCCTCTAACAGAAATGAGTACCAAGAGTATTTACTGGGGGTAAAGGCGGCCGGTGCGTAGGACCGACAACCTTACCGCCTTCATGTGTCGATTGTCTTGAAATCTGGGAGCCTCAGCCTCCTGGAAACCTCAGGGCCTGTCCAGGCCTGTCATGGGATTGCTTTATTACATATTAACTGTACAGCCACTCCCAGACTTACGACCAAAATTTTCTTATGAAACTTTAAAATCAAAATCTACTGCAAAATGAGATCTGCGGTATTCTGAGATTCTACGCAGCGTAGAATGGTAATTTCGTACCGATGTTAGGGGACAACCTGTCTGCACCATCTTCAGTGATGAAGCAGTTCAAGAAGAATGGAATATTGACCTTTGCAGGTGGGACCGATATGCTGTCCTGCAACATCGCTACGGAATTACCAATCTACGCTGCGCAAAGTCCCAGAAGAATGCAGATCACATCTCCATCGCGGCGGACGCCTGAATTTCTACACTAAAAATGTTATTAAAATTTATTTTCATGCATTGCTATATTTCGTTTAATAAACTCTGTTGTTGTTGTTGTTGTTGTTGTTTTGCAACAAAAAGGCTACTTAGTTGAATCCCCCTCAACCTGCTGGAGGGTGTGTATTTCACCCCATTTCTTATTGTCGACTTAAGACAAATGCTATTTACGACCTGGTGTTCAGAATATATTCTGTTCGTGAGACGGGCAGGACACGTGTTTTTGTTATATAAAACTTTACGTAATACCGGTGTTACAAATTATATACATATAACTTTCTACTTTTTAGTTCTGCGCTCCTAAATGTTGTGCGCCTGCCGCCAGTACCAACTTCCCTCACCCTTGTTACAGATCTGTTTGCTACTCTGTGCCTCATCTTTACTTAACCTTTAGACGCCTAACGTCAACTATAGTGGTCGTACCGCACCGCTAACCTCTAAAGTTGCATTTTATATATTTATTCAACAAATATAGGCACTGAATATTTTTAACATGGTGTATACTCTCCGTTTTTTCTCTTCAAAATCCAGTTTGTTTCATAATTCTAACGTATTTAGTTCCTGTATTATTCACATTTTATGTACAGGGTGTGCTAAAGTTAAAAAAATAATTCTGGCGCCAAAATATTAAGTGTTTGACGTAAATTTTAGACTTCTTAAATAATATATATGTGTTGGTT
>Ga0131853_10026191_pt1 | contig 10492 bp, 8 predicted proteins | sample TergutLab28metaG_FD_92764 | JGI IMG/M metagenome (GOLD analysis project Ga0131853, IMG submission 92764) | Labiotermes labralis P1 segment gut microbial communities from Petit-Saut dam, French Guiana - Lab288 P1 (version 2) (version 2) | ecosystem: Host-associated > Arthropoda: Insects >... | reverse complement strand
TGCAAGGCTGCTGTTGCCCGATGGTTGGCTAGCGCCAGCATTGCAATACCCGCCTGGGACAGTATCTGATCCCGCGTGTGATTGACCATTTGGCTCGCCATGTTGGTATCGCGGATGCGGGATTCGGAAGCTTGCATATTTTCAGCGCCAATGTCAAGCCCGCGTACAGCGTATTCAAGCCGGTTCTGGTACGCACCAAGATCAGCCCGCTGTTTGTTGATAGTTTGCAGTGCCTGATCGAGCGTACCAATCGCCTGATTTGCACCATCGGGAGTTTCAAGGGAAATAAAGCTCATATCACCCATGTTGCGGATTCCCAACCCCCGCGCCGACATATTGCCGATAAAAACCTGCGTCCGCTGATCCATATTTGCCCCAATGTGCAGCCACATTGACGCGGTTGGAATTGTTATCCCCTGCCCGTCTGCTCTGGCAAAGCGGCCGGTCAGCAGATTCATTCCATTAAACTGGGCGTGGCTGGCGATGCGATCGACTTCTGCCACCAGCGCGGAAACTTCCACCTGGATGTACAGACGATCCTCGGAAGTGTAAATACCGTTCGCCGCCTGGACAGCGAGCTGCCGCAGCCGCTGGATAATACTCTGGCTCTGCTCGAGGTAACCTTCGGTAACTTGAATAAATGAAATGCCGTTGGAAGCGTTTGTGGAAGCCTGATGCAGGCCCCGGATTTGACTTCGCAATTTCTCGGAAACTGCAAGCCCTGAAGCGTCATCACCTGCGCGGTTAATCTGCAAGCCTGACGAAAGTTTTTCCATTCCCTTGCTGAGCCGGCCATCGACGACTCTCAGGGACCGATCCGCAAATAGTGCGGATATATTGTTGTTGATGATCATAGAGATCCTCCGTGATACTATGTCGCAGACATCCTTGCCTGCGCGGAGTCATCCATTCACCTGCCAGCATGCCGCGGACATTCGGACAAACAAACAGAATACTCCCATCTCAGTATCGGCATCACGGCCTGAAAACTTTAGGTTTTTGTTGAAAAATTTTCTTACATTTATCTGTGGGATTGTTCCCTATTCTTCCCGCCGCTCCATAAGAGCCGCGACAACTTCCACTTCGGCGATGCTAATCCCCAGGCGGGAAGCAACAACTGGCGGGGTAAAACCCGCCCGCACAAGCGAGCGGATTTGTTCGACCGGGGATAACTCCTCCGCCGCCGTACTTTCGGCGGTTGCAGCAGCATCCGCAGGCGGCACTGGCGGGGCAAAAAGCTCTCCCGGCTGGGGCGCGCTTACGCGGTAACGGTTTTTCCCCAGTTCCAGATATGTCGGCGTGTGCGGTTGAGGCGGCGGGGGCGTTTGCGTTTGCGCCACCAAAGATGCTTGCAGGGTTTGGCTTTCCTCTTTTCTTTCCATCTCCCGCACGTAAAGCCGCAGCCGCTTGTCAACATCTTCCAGCAGAGCTTTCAGGTTCTTCTCCCGCTCTTCGATAAGCGAAATATCTTTGTCGGTGGTTTCGTTAATCAAGCGCAGAATGCCGTTGACTTCTTCCCGAAGTTCCGCAAGAATGCGCCCGTGCGCGGTTCTCCGGCGTAGGTACGCTCTAAAATAGAAGAAAGAAAATACTGAAATTGAGAAGGCTAACGCGGAAAGCGCCACAGCCGCAAATACGGTCGGCATATCATCTACCCTGACAAATCAATATTGCGGCCTAGTGCGGAATCCCGAATCAAGGCGGGGGCTTCTTTCTCAGGGGCATCTTCGGGCTGCTGTTTTTTCTTGTACCCGCCCTGGTACGCTTGCCCGCCGCCGCCACCCTGATCTTTGATCGTGGAAGTGTCCTTGCCCATTTCCTGAGCTTCGTTCACCGTGCGGACATTTGCTTCGAGTTTTTTTTGAGCCTCCGCCTGTTGAAGTGTTGACTGCATCTGCTGCCCGTCCCGAATCGCGGCTTGCGTTTTTCCAACGTTGCCCGACTGAGCGAAAAGAGCTTGAAGGTCAATCGGTTGTATAGCCATCCGGCCCCCTCATCGCCTCATCACTGGGTTCTTCGTATTTAATTACGCGGATCAGGCCATCCTCAAGAATAAACGTAACTGCGCGGTAATCGGCGTTGACATTGTTCACCGCATCCCGAATAATAATCTTCACTCCCGGATACACCCTCACCGATGCCGAAACCCTGCCGCGCGTTTTAATCGCCGCCTGAAGTTCCTGGATTTTCATAATTTCTTCGGTGTTGATCCGCATATCTGTCGTCAAAAGCTGCCGCTTGTCCATCAGTTCATTGAGGTACGTTTCCCGATCTTTGGGCAACGATTTCCGTTGCTTTTTTATATTAACAAGCGTCTGGATGTTAAGCTGGATTTCATCGAACTGCTTTTCCATTTCCGTCTTTTTTGCCAAAAGCGTTTCAAACAGGAGTTTGTTTTTTGGGTCGATCCCCACTTCGCACACAGTTTCCGTTCCGCTCGTCGGGCTGCCCAAGATTTTCGCGTTGATCTCCTCCGATGCCCGCAGCCGTCCGCCCACGATATTGGCGCGTTTTCCCCGGCACACAATCCGCTTGTAGGCATCAACCTGCGAATTGATGATCCCGTCAGAAACCACCACCATATTTCCCGCTTCGACCTTCGTGTTCTCGATAAACCGCGCCCAGATCGACCTGCCCGCCCGAACCATACCGCTTGACTTCCCCGTAATCCCCTGATGAACGATAATATCCCCTTCAGCGTCAAGCTCGGCACGGCCAACCGTTCCGTTAACTTCGATATTTCCGGCGGCCTTCACTGAAAAGCCGTCCTCCACATTCCCCTGAATAACCACCGTTCCCAAAAACACGATGTTGCCAGTTTTCAGGTCAACAGCACCCTTAACCGTGTGAACCGGCTCCACGTTGATCTTGCCCCCAGCAATAATCACCTGCCCGTTCATATCGGATATTATCGTAACATCATCAGGCGCAATGTGAACGTTTTTACCCACCGGAAGCGGCGTGTCCCTGCCGTCTCTGGCGGGCAGCGTTTTTCCAGTAACAGTTCTGCCGGGAACACCCTGACCGGGCGGCATTTTTTTTGCGAGGGGCTGATCTTTAAATACGTTATTGATAATGTTGAGCTCTTTGAAATCGATCCTGCCATCGCTGCCTTCTTTCAGCTTCACCTTGCCCTGATCGGTTTCAAAGTTATATTGAATATACGAATCCCGCCCGTCCTCAGGTCTCAAGCCTTCGGCAACCACAATTTTTTCTTTGTATATCGGGCGGTCGGCAAATTGTTTGATTAACTTCTCGTTAATTCCGTATACAACGCCTTTGGTTTTTAAAAGCCGCAAGTACGCTTCGGGGGAAATATCACAGCCGCCAATTCCCGGCGGGCTTACGCTCATGCAAGCCTGCATCTCAGATTCATGGAATTCTATGTTAACAAAACTGTCGTGCGAATACATGCGCTCAAAACCACCCACCCGCACATATTCCCCCTCAGCATCCTTGACAATTTTGGCAACGAGAGCTTCGTCGTACTCTGAAATATTGCGCTTGTGGAGCAATTCGATGGCAGCCGCGGGCAGAGCTTTGCGACCGTTCCCTTTGGGCGCTGTCGCCTTAATAAACGCCCCTTCCTCGCTGAGGTGAATATAAACCTCGCCGTTGACATCTTCCTCTACCTTGTCCTCAGAGAGCTCATCCTCTGAGAGTTGCGCCTCGCGTTTTTTTTCTTTTTTTACAACGATTGTTTCATACGCCGATATCGACCAATTTTTTTTACCCGTACCAAGAAACCCCGAATTCCCGCGCTCGGTAATTTCATATTCGAGTTTTCGCACGGGGATATTAAGGAGCGTTGCCGCTTGCGACACCGCATCTTCCAGCGTCGCCCCTGTCGCTGTAACCGTTCGTATGTTTCGATCCTGCTCCAAGCGCTCTTTCACGATATGCTGAAGCTGGATGAAATCTACCATAGTTACATTATCCCGCGCGGCCCATTTCGCAGTTTATAGCGGAGTCGCATAATCGCCTTCGTATGAAGCTGCGAAACCCGCGATTCAGTAACTTCCAATATCTGCCCTATTTCTCGTAACGTCATATCTTCAAAATAATAAAGAACCAATATTCTCTTTTCTTTTTCGGGCAGCTCATTGATGGCTTGTGCGATCACCCGTTTTATTTCGTCCCGCTCGGCAATAACATCGGGGTTAAGACTTGACGGGGATTCTATGCTGTCCCCGATAGAGACTCTGTCGTTATCATCGCCTGAATACCACACTTCGTTAATAGAAAGCATTGAAGTTCCGGAAATCTTCTGCAATGTTTTAAGGTATTCTTCCTCGCTTAAGCCCATCGCTCCGGCAATTTCCTGATCCGTGGCAGTTCTTCCCAGCCGCGCTTCCAGCGAGCCGATGGTGTCCTCCACTTCGCGGGTTTTCTGCCGTACCGAGCGCGGAACCCAGTCAATAGAGCGAAGTTCATCGATGATAGCGCCGCGAATCCGGGTAACTGCATAGGTTTTGAACTTTACATTTTTATCAGGATCAAATTTATCGATTGCATCAAGCAGCCCGAAAACCCCGAACTGCACAAGGTCATCGAATTCCACATTGTGGGGCATCCCAACCGCAACCTTTCCCGCTACATATTTCACTAAAGGAGCGTATTGCGTAATAAACGTCTCCCGAATACCCATGTCATGAGTTTTGCGGTATTGTATCCAGAGTTCGTCCTCTTTTTGCTGTTCCATGGAATAAGCTTCCTGATTACTTCCGGAGACCTTCCCCATATTATCCCTCTTTCTCTTTATTTAATGCTGTCCTCAGCCCCATTGCCATTTCCTTGGCATTAAAATCTTCAGACCAGCTTTGAGCTTTATTTTTCCGCAACGGTTTGGGAGCGGCGGTAAAACCAGGCTGTTCATCTGACGTTCCCCCTTCCGTCTGTGCAAAAGCTCCCGCCATCGCATCCAAATCAGGGAAGAAATCTGCCGCCAAAGAAGCGCCCGAAATTGCCGCTGCCTTTGACGCTCCCGTTCCCGTCTTTGGCGATGCTGCCGCAGAACCCGCTTGTGCAGCATCCGTCATCACGGATGCTGCGGAGTCAGGCTCCCGGGGAGCAAATTGTTCCCACGGAACAAACTGATCCGCTGGGGGGGATTCTTCCTTCGCCCCTTCCCCACTATTATAATGATCTTGCGCATTCTGATCCATACCCATACCAGGCGAATCCGTTTGCTCAGGATTGTCTTTCTTCGCAAACAAATCTGAAATAGTGCCCAGGTTTTCTTCCGAGTCGTCAGGCTGAGCACCCGCAGAAGGGTTCCCAGCGGCATGTGCGCTACTGGCGTAACTCGGCATAAACGGCGAATCCCCTTCGGTGATATTGATCCGCGATCCTATCGCGGGGTCAGCTCCGGCGGAGTCCATTCCGGCGTTGAGGTTGATGGCAGTTGCGTCATTGTCGCCACTGCCTGAAAAAAGCTCAGGCAGAAAGTGATTGACAAGGTAGGAAACCACCCCCGCCAGTATAAAAAACACAGGCGCGAAAATCAGCGGGCGGATAATCAGCACAGGCATTGACGAGCGACTTACCAGCCCAATCAGGAGCGAGAGAACAAAAGCTGCTACGGCGGAAATTCCGCTTAACTTAACATTAAACACGCTGCCCCCTTCCTGGCTCTGCACCGTGCGGCATCAGGAAGATTTCCCAAAAAGCCGTTTCAGCATCGAAGAAAATCCTCCAGCTTGTTTATACTCGTTTTTTTCCAGCTTTCCGACAATGTGCTGAACGCAAATGCTCGCCTTGCACTTGGGATCAGTTACCATGAACGGCTTTTGCCTCAGTACCGCGTGGGAAACCGCAGGATCGTCATAAATAAACCCGAGATAATCAACCTTCAGGTTCAAAAACTGCCCCGCGATTGACGTCATCCTGTCGGAAACCTTTTTCGCATCGGAGGCGCTTTTCACGCGGTTTACAATAAGTTTAAGTTCCATATCATGGCTTTCGTATTCTGACGCGATAATCTTGATAATCCCGTACGCATCGGTGATAGCAGTCGGCTCCGGCGTGGTAACAATCACCGCGTCATCGGCGGCGGCAATAAAATCAAGCACATTGCTGGAAACTCCGGCGCTCGTATCAATAATGATAATGTCCGCAAAAGACAGCGTGTTAAGCTCCTCGATAAAGTTTTGCCGCTCTTTATCGGTCAGGTTGGCGATTTTGGAAAATCCCGATGCACCTGCCACAATGGTAATCCCGTATGCGGTTTCCAGCATAATATCTTTCATCGTTTTATTTTTGCGGATCATATCGTACAGGGTGAATTTGGGAACGACATTGAGCATGATGTTTACATTGGCAAGCCCTAAGTCCGCATCCATCACAACGACCTTTTTCCCAAGCCGCGCGTACGCAAGCGCCATATTCACCGACATATTGGTTTTGCCGACACCGCCTTTCCCGCTGGTAATGGTAATGATCCTCGTTTTTCCACGACCCTGCGAGCCGGACTTTACTGGCGGTGCAGGCTCTTCGCGGTCAGGCGCGGATACATCGCCGCCGTTTTCGCCTGTGTTTCTCTGGCGCATAATTTCCCTTAGTCGTTCCGCCTGGTCTTCCATTATCATCCCCACTTCTGCATTTGTTCCTCTCCGTTATCGGGGAACATTTCTTCTATTTTCATCCGGTTCACCCGGAATCCTTCAAGGTTTATCAGAAACTGAATAACGTTGGCTTTCCGTATATCCGTCGGCACTTTTTGCCCGTTGGTGGTATACGAAATGCACTTGCCTTTCTCGGCAAGCGCGCCAATTATATTGCCCACCCGCATCGTTTCGTCCATCTTGGTGATAAGCACCGAGCGGTAATCGAACGTCTCGAACTGCTTGAGGATTTCCTTGATGTCGCTGGCTTTCGTTGTCGCTGCCAGCGCGAGATGCGCTTCCGCCAACGTCCCGCAGGAGTCAAGCAACTGTTTCATCTCCGCTAATTGTATCATATCTCGCGGACTTCTGCCCGGCGTATCAATGAGAAAAAGGTCGATACATTCCGAATTCGCCGTGATAATTTCTTTCATTTCCGCAGTATTACTAGCGGAATAGCAGGGGAACTCAATAACTTCCCCGTATTTTTCGAGTTGCTGCTTCGCGCCAATTCTGTACGTGTCGGTTGTGATAAACGCAACGCTCCGCTTTTGCTGTGCCTTCTCGTCAAGCCCAAAGTTGGCGGCGAGTTTCACGATGGTCGTGGTTTTCCCAATTCCCGTGGGGCCGACGAGAATGATAATGCGCGGGCGGACATTGAACTTGTCGTTCTGGTAGATTTTTATGCTTTCCCCGATCCAGACCAAAACTTTGTCCTGCACTGCCTGAAAATCTTCAAGCCCGTTGAGCGTAATTTCCTTCCGCATCCGATCGAGCAACGCTGTGCGGTACGAAAGCGGGAAATCGTTGAGGATGAGCAGATCGTCTATCCGGTTGAGTGTCGGATGTTCTTCGCGGGAACTTGCCAGCCCTTGATTTTCCAGTTTTTCTTTGATGGCTTTCACTTCCGCTAAAACTTCTTTCAATCCAGCGTTTTCTTTACCGACAGCGCTGTTCGCCAGTGCGCGGAATTTCTCTTTTTCTTCCTCTAACGCCGCCGCCGAGATAGAAGCCGTCGGCGACGGTGTCGGCAGTGCCGTTAGCGAAGTTACTGGCGCGCGGAGCGGCGGCTTACCAGCGGCAGGAAAAGCACCTACAGATGGAATCATGCCCGTTATCTCCACTCCCTCTTTCGTGAAAAGGTTCAAAAAACCGCCGCGTATGCTGACAGTTTTTTGCTCTAGAATAGTCACCCTGTCTCCGTACTTTTCACGCGCCTTCTTTTCCGCTTCCTGGTACGTGGATGCCCTTTCGACAAAAATACTGTTCATGCCGCTTTATCTCCTTGCGTTTCCAACCTGATAACACCAATAGAACTCACAGAATAATCCTGAGTAATTTCAGAAACTGAAACAACCGCTACTTCCGGGAGCTTTTGCTCCAGCGCGGTTTTTACCAAATATCGCGCCTGAAAGGAACACATAATTATTGGGAAGTAGCCCTGCTCATGCACGGCGCGAACTGCTTTCCCCGCGCTGCGTATCCACGCATTGTACAGAGCCGGTTCCAGGGCAGCGTGAATATCACCGAAGCCGTCAGGAACTTTGCTGTCAACGATTTTTTGCTCGAGCGCTTGATCGAGTACAAGCACATTCAGCACGCGCTCTTCGCTTGCGTACTGGTGACAAATCTGGCTTGCAAGCGCATGCCGCGCCTTCTCGATAAGGTAGCGCGTGTCCGTTGTCAGCGGTGCAAAGTCCGCAACCGCCTCCAGTATCGACACCATATTCCTGATGGAAACTTGCTCCTTCAGCAGCCCCTGCAACACCTTTTGAATACTACCGAGCGTCAGCCCTTTGCCATCCCGCCCCATCATCACTTCGTCGACCACAGCAGGATAATCCCTGCGGAGGCTGTCGATAATGGTTTGCGTTTCCTGCCGCCCTAAAAGTTCAGCCGCGTGCCGCTTGATAATTTCCGTCAAGTGCGTGGCTATTATCGAAGGCGGGTCAACTACCGTGTATCCGGCACGTTCAGCTTCTTCGCGCTTGTCCTCAGCTACCCACACAGCAGGTAGCCCAAAGGCGGGGTCTTGGGTTTTTTCGCCGGAAAGGTCATCTTTGGCACTGCCGGGATTTATGCACAGGTACGAGCCCAAGCGAATGGTGCTTTTACCGACATCAACCCCGCGAATCTTAAAGCAATACTCCGAAGAACCCAAAAGCATATTATCGATAATTCTTATTTTTGGAATGACGATGCCCATGTCAAGCGCGATCTGGCGGCGCATTGCTTGCATCCGTTCCAAAAGTTCCGCGCCTTTGTCCTTGTCGACGAGGGGAATAAGCCCAAAGCCCAGCTCGAGCGAGAGCTGATCCGGCGGCTCCATGTGCGGAATCTCCGCCGCTTCACCGTGCGGCTTTTTCGAGTTCTCGTTTGTCTTTGCCATCATCTCGTTAAAGGCGGCTTCTTTTTTCTTGCGGCGGCCGACGTTAAACGCATACAGCGCAGACAGCGCGGACATTGGCAAAAGGATGTACCACGGGAAACCGGGCAACAACGAAAAGCCGAACAGCACAAACGCCGCGATCCAGTAAATCTTTGTATAGCGGGAAAATTGGTCGGCAACTTGGGCGGTTAAATCCCCGGTGGAAACGGCGCGCGTAACGACAATACCCACCGCGGTGGAAATCAGGAGCGCCGGAAGTTGCGCCAAAAGCCCGTCGCCGATGGTAAGCGTGGTGTACGTTGTCATTGCGCCCAACACCGGCTGGCCATGAATGGACGCGCCGATAATTACCCCGCCGATAATATTCACGACAATCATGAAAATGCCGAACTTGACGTTGCCGGAAATAAACTTCGTCGCTCCGTCCATCGATCCGTAAAAATCAACTTCCTTCTGCAAAGCGTCTTTTCGGGCGGCGTGTTCCTTTTGGTCGATTGCGCCGTTGGCAAGCTCGGAGTCGATAGCCATCTGTTTGCCCGGCATTCCATCGAGCGTAAAGCGGGCGGCGACTTCGGCAATACGGGTCGCGCCTTTGGTGATTACCAAAAGCTGCACCGCGATAATCGCAACGAAGATAATAAAACCGACGACAAGACCCGCTGTTCCCCCCGTACCGACAACAAACGTGGAAAATGCGCGGATCAGCCTGCCGTCAAAGTTCTCGCCCAGCGTTAAAATCATCCGCGTGGTGGAAACGTTGAGCGCAAGCGAAAACAACGTAAGCCCCAAAAGCACCGTTGGAAACAGGCTGAAATCGGTGGGCTTTTGGATGTACAGCACGATGAGCAGCACCAAAAACGCCAACATCAAATTGATCGCCAACAGTGCATCGAGCAACATAGTCGGCAGTGGAACGACAATGACAGCAACAACTAAAAGCACGCCCAGAGAAAGGGCGACGTTTCGGTATTCGCCAACCGGGAGATGGAACCCTCCCGCGCCGGGATTTGTTCGCGCCGCGTCAGCCATTGGTTACCTCCGCTTTACAACACACCCGCATACTACGCCTCCGCTCCAGCGGCTCGCCGCGTTCGTTCCTGCTTCTGCTCAAACGTGAAAAATCTCCCCAGCACGAGAATCACCACATTCCAGTAGCGGAGGGGAATTTCTTCGCCGATCTCGGTTTCCCTATACAATGTGCGCGTTAGAGGCGGGTGCGGAACAACCGGAACCCCGTGCGACTTCGCCGCCTCGCGTATCCTGAACGCCAGATCGTCCTCGCCCTTGGCAATCACGGTCGGGCCGCTCATTCTGCTCCCGTCGTACAAAAGCGCCACCGAATAGTGCGTCGGGTTCGTGATAACCACATCGGCGTTTGGCACTTCATTCAGCATATTTTTAGACAGCAGTTCCCGGTAGCGGCTTTTCAGGCGCTGCCGCACCTGCGGGTCGCCTTCTTCCTGTTTCATTTCTTCCTTCATCGATTCCCGCGTCATCTTTA
>Ga0131853_10026189_pt1 | contig 10492 bp, 11 predicted proteins | sample TergutLab28metaG_FD_92764 | JGI IMG/M metagenome (GOLD analysis project Ga0131853, IMG submission 92764) | Labiotermes labralis P1 segment gut microbial communities from Petit-Saut dam, French Guiana - Lab288 P1 (version 2) (version 2) | ecosystem: Host-associated > Arthropoda: Insects >... | reverse complement strand
TAGGAGAAATTTTAAATCCATTTTAATCAGATAATGTGGTTTTAATGGTTTGACAAGTATGTGCAATTAGTTGGTTTTAATAAATATTGTTATCACATTGCACGGTAATAAAATGAAAATAATAATAATATTTATTTACTGCAATTGGGTTGTTACCCGGTGGCAGTGGTTATTTTACATTTACACTAAACATGAAATTGGTTACTGCTAGATTTAAGCCGGGAGGGCTACATGAGAAGCATGTAGTGGCAACTTGGAATCTTGGGAACCGTCTCAGCATTTGCTTATAGACACAGGGACACCAAGAAAAACCTGTGTCGAGATGGCCGGTCGCAGGACTTTCCGAGTATTGACTTCTAGCCAGACGCCCGGCATCTTTTTTTTTTTTTTATTTAAAAAAAAAGGGGGGGGGGGGTCAATAATGTACGTTGGTGATTATTGGAATGCTGGAGAACAACACCTTGAGCTCGATGCTATGAGGTAATATTACTTGTCAGACTAGTTGAATTGTATCATTCACATAACTTGTTATAAAATTTGGCAACCGTTAACCACAAATTTAAAGTGGGGGGGGGGGAAGACCTTCTGGTTGTGTCTCCAGTTTTATTATATTGTATACTAAGACATACAGCAAGTGTATGACAATGTGTGCAACATGTCTGCCAGAATACTTGGCAATGTAAACATGAATTCTAAAAAGTAACTTCCCACCACAGAAATTATTGGTGACCAGGAACTCTAACGTTACATGTTTCCATGCAAACTGCCTTTGAAATATTCCATGTAGCACAAAACCAAATAAAGTGCATACACTACACAGCTTCATTAAATTACTTTATTTTACCCAAACACTAACTCCTTTACAACAACATGTCATCGACAGGTTTATCACATAAAAAACACTTCTAATGATTAAGTGTACAATCATTTACAAAATGGACTTTGTATCAGTAGAGTATTTACACTGAACCGACCAGGGCAAAAAAAAAAATCTGTGCTTCAGACATTCAGAATCAGACTCAAAACTTCACCATACACATTATTTAAAACTTCTTCTATTCACTTTCAATCCACAGAACATTCACACGTATTCCCACAACTCATGAATGTCGAATATGTTCTTCAGCCTACTTATGTTTTGAAACAGATTTTTTAATCATGACAGTGTTTTGTACACAAACCTTTCTAAAATAGCCCAGTTTCATCTGCATTATAAATTTGATGAGGGTGAAAATTCTCTTCTGCAATAAATTTCTAAAATTCAATGCATAATGCATTAGCTACATTAACAGATACACTGAGCCATTTTTCTTGCACAGGTTGTTCATGAATTCCCTGTCTTTGAGTATTTCTGGTCAGCCACCCACAGGAGGTAGAGAATGATCCTTCAAATCACAATCCTTAATAGAAAACTACGAATATGTGTGCACACTCTTTTTCCTCACTTATAGCACCTGAAGGATTGTTTGCTACTGCAGAAGGTGTAGTGACCTCTAGGGGAGAAGAACCACTATCAATCTCTTGCAAAATCTTCAAGCTTCTTTTTGTTTCAGTTTATCTCCACAACTGTTTGTACACCAATGGAATACTCCCTGATAAGATTAGCTGCAGACTCCCCTCTCTCAACTTTGAATTAATTCAAGCATTTGCTTGATTGAGAACACAACTTTCTTCCGTTTTCAGCCATTCTGCAGGTAGCACAGAAATGGCAAATGTATACAAAGTTTTCATGTTGCGAACAGAACTGTGTGCTAGAAAACAATCACCACCACCACCACCACAGCCAGACAAAGACTGTGGATAGCCAAGTGTTCACCGAATATACAAAGATATTCAAAAAAGGATCACAACTGCAGTATGGAGGATTTGTTATGATCATGCATGAATAATCAGTGCAATGATGACAAAAGAATTCACTGTGTGTTGTGCTATGATATTATTTTTAATTAAATGATACAAAGCACTGTAGTAGAATCATATTTAATTAGAGTAACACTTTAACATGCTGTATATAATAAATGTTACATAATGCTGTAAGAACATGCAATGTATTGCTCAAAAAATTCAGTATTGCTGCACAATTTGTGTCGTACAGTTTGTAAAACACAGGTTGTCTTATGTGGATACAAACGGAGCAGTTTTGTTGCATTTCATGATGACAAGAGACATGCTGTGCAAGTCAAGCCAGTGATTGTCTTGGACTTGTCTCCAATCTAGCACTAATTACATCCAGTTTTTCCTCACTTAGTGCATCTTTTGCATGCCCTTTCCTGCTTAGAATGGAGCTCAATGCTCAAAACCTTTTGGCATGCTTGTGAACTACTGTTATGTTTGGAACCAGTCCATCACAACACATTTGTCCAAACTTACAACACTTCCTGTCATATTGGATTTTACATATCACACACACTCACACACACACACAGTGTGTTTCAGGAGGAATAGTAAATATTTTAGGAGGTGGTAGTATGGACTACTCCAAGTAAATAAATTCATATAAACATGTGTCCAATTTTCAATGGGTGTGAAGATAAGCTGCTTGAATTTGGCAGATACAGATCAGATTTTTGTCTGTGGGGATGGATGAATAGCGAAGTCTACAAAGAAAAAGTACACATAAGAGATGAATTGGTCACTCGTATTATGAATAGTGCTGCCCTCATAAAGCAAGAACACCAAGACGACCTCAGGAGAGCTAAACATACTATTGCCAAGAGGGTTGAAAAGTGCATTGAAGTCGATGGTGGGATTTTTGAACACTTACTTTGAACTGCTGCAATTTATTGAGATCATTTACACACCCAATAATGAAATCAATATGTCATTTGTCTTTCCGTCATACTTTTGTAAGGCTTTTTATGCGTAACATTCAAACAGCTGTATCTCCACACCCATTGAAAATTGGATACGTTTATATGAACTTATTTACTCGGAATAGTTCATACTACTACCTCCTAAAATATTTACTATTCCTCCTGAAACACCTTGTACATACAAACACACACACACACACACACACACACACACACATATATATATATATATATATATATGTACTTCTTATGAAAAATCCAATATTACAATAGAATTTCACAGTTACTGTAGACTTACTTCATGATTACACACATGCAACAACCTCTATGGGACAAACTGGATTTCAGAAACTTGGCAAGTCAGCCAATAAGGTGACCAACAAAAAAGGCCAGATAAAGTAAGAATCTCACATAATGACACACTGTTAACCACACACACACACACACACACACTACACACAATGTTCTAATAAAGTATGGCATTTAACTGTTCTTATTTAAAACACAATGCTTGCAACATTTGTGGGACCTAAGCCTTCTGCCCTAGAGGTCACTACACCTTCTGCAGTAGCAAACAATCATTCAGGTGCTATAAGTGAGGAAAGTACAGACAACCACACACCAGCAACTTCAGATAAGAAGTGATGTTTTTGCTCATTTCATCATCACCTCCCATGAATAACAATTTTTCCTGCAACTGTGTTTCAGCCAGATATGATTACAATGACATACATAAATTTGAATTGCCTACCCGACAGGTAATTTTGATTTGGAAATTTCTTCAAAGAACATCTGTTATTCCAGTTGGTGTGCAGACATTGTCTAACTCTGTCTACATAATGTTATCACATAACATATGTTGATAAAGGTGTTCCCATGATGACAATCCACTTGACAGTTGAAAAAAAAAAAAATATATATATATGTTTTGTTCAGTATGCTGTCTCCCAATATAATAGTTCTCAAACATTTTCCAGCCTAATAGTTAATTTTGCAAGTTTTAGTTACATTACAGTTGTATGATTTTTAATTCTGTGTAATTACAATGTATGAATACACAGCTGAGTTCCTGATGTGTTCATATAACGGACTCTCTGTTATTGTAAGTGGTTATATACCCGGATTGATTTTTGTAGGATTAGCCAATGACGCTACCCATCATAACCAGCCAGGGTATTGAATATTGGGTTGGGCGTAGTAGTAGGTAATTCATATAACTGTTGGTCTTTCTTACTAATATCATATATGTAAAACTTCTCTAAAGTGTTCATGTGCTTGCCAAGATGTGTTGGGCAAAGGTGTGAGTTACAACTCAAAGAATTAACTCACCTTTGAACAACACAACTTCAAAAAGATACATACCCTGAGAAACATCAGCGGTATGGGCGAATATATTTAAAAGAACTAAATCTATAATGAATCACCCACCGTGTGTTATTTGTGTATAGTTATGGGAGTTGTGTATTGGTACAGCAGGGAATACAGAAGAAGAAGATGGATAATTAAAATATGGCACATAATTTACAGAAATATTAATAATATGAATACAAAATTACTTTCACAATGTAAAGATATTTTACGATTTTGTACTGTTCCATTGTAAAAACTAAAGGATGCCACATTTTACCACTGGACAAAATTGGCAGTGCATGTCATTTATTGCCATGTTTTTGTGAAAATGACTTCATGAAGATGACAAAAACTCAGCTGAAACATGTGACAGTAGTATGTAGTGTTCAACATAAATCATTCCAAATATCTCACAACGTGAATCTTAATTCATTAATTTTAGTAGAGGACATTGTGTTGTGTTTGAAATACAATAATAAAAATAAAATATATATGTACTCAATCAAACACAACAAGGTTTATATTGCATTAGTGGCTACCAGTTTCAGTCGTTATGACCATCATCAGACCAATGCTATACGAAACTTAAAAAGGCTGGTTACATGAAGTGCTTAAAAATACCAAGTTGTATGGGATCCCATTGACATCAATGTCAGTATCTGTTAACACCCTTAAATTTTTGCTACCTTATATATGGTATGTATAGACTTATTACCAGAAAGCATAGTTTACATACTTTACCTAATGAAAATGGAATCAGACTTATAAATTTTGCATGTCCTAAAAACATGGTGGTAGCAAGTACATTGTTCAATCATAAAGACATACATAAGATGACATGGAGATCCCCTGATGGACAAACTTTCAGACAGATCACCTCCTAATAGATGCGAGATATGCATCTAATGTAATGGATGTAAGGACTTTTACAGGGGCTAATACAGATTCAGATCATTACCTTTAAATATCAAAGATTATAAGTCGGATCTCTAACGCAAGAAAAATGTATGGTTCTTATGCTAGAAAATTTGATAGTGAGAAATTTAAGAGTCCTGAAACTTCATCTGCATATAGAGAAAAATTAAACGTGTATTTAGTAAGACATGTTGATGATAATGATGATATCAACGAGGCATGGACACTTCTTAAAAATGCCATCATGCAAACAGCTAGCACAATATTGGACAGAATAGAAAGAGTAACACATAAAGACTGGTTTGATGCAGAATGTGAACAGACAACAATTAGCAAAACAATGCATACAAAAGGACACAACAAAGAAATCATACTTGGAAAGTAGTGGAGGAATATAGAACTGCTACAAGTGAGGGAAAAAAGAGTATACAAACAAAAGAAGAAGATATTTATTGAACGTGGACTTGAGGAACTGGAACGTCTCAGAAATACAATGAAAGCAAATCTTTCTATCAAAAACTAAACAAAAGCAGAAAGGACTTTCAACCCATAACAATATTACGTCGAAATAAAGAAGGAAGTGGGGAGGGTGATATACTCTGTAGATGGGCAGAACATTTTGATGAACTGCTGAATAAAGAATTTTTTAATCAAAATCAAAATGTCACTAGTCAGAAAACTTATCAAGTACATTCAGACACTGATGAACCTGCTCCAACATTAGATGAAGTAGAAAATGCCATAAAAAAATTAAGGACAACAAAGCACCAGGAATAGATCTCATACAGGCAGAACTAATAAAGAAAGCCAGTTCAGACTTTGTTGAATGTATGTACCAGTTAATAACAAAAATCTGGACCACTGAAACCATACCAGAAGATTGGAACTGGAGTATCATCTGTTCTATACACAAGAAGGGAGATGTGACAATATGCTCAAATTATAGTGGAATAAGCGTGCCATGTGTTGCTTATAAGATCTTCTCCCAACATTCTGTTTAATAGACTAATTCCCCATGTACAGACAACCATTGGTGATTACCAATGTGGTTATTGCAGGGAATGGTCCACAGCAGACCAGATCTTCACCATACATCAAATACTTGAAAAATGTAGTGAAGATGGAAAGGATACACATCACCTCTTCATTGATTTTAAAGTAGCATATGATAGCATAGATAGACGTAGCCCATATGCAGCCATGGAAGAGATGAATATACCACAAAAACTGATTGCCTTAGTCAAGGCCACGGTGAACAAAACTCAATGTTGAATGAAGATACAAAACAGATTATCAGATCCCACTAATGTTAAAAATGGAGTTCGACGAGGAGATACATTGGCTTTTTTACTGTTTAATATAGCAGTAGAGAAAGTTATTGGAGATGCTGCTGTAAATATAAGAGGTATCATCTTTTGTAAGTCTGTTCAAATTTTAGCATACGCATATGCACATTGACATAATTGGAAGAACTCAGTCACCTATGATTGAGGCATTCACCAGTTTAGAAAAGGTAGCTAAGGGCATGAACTTGTTTATTAATCAAGAAAAGACCAAATATATGTCAGTAAATAAGAAGAGCCATGCAAGTTATCCTCACTATCTAGAAGTTGGACCATACAAATTTCAAGTAGTTCATAGTTTCACTTACTTAGGGTCAGACGTCAACTGTAATAATGACAACGCAGAAATCCAAAAATGTATCCTGGCCGCAAATAGGTGTTTTCATGGATTGAGAAAGCATCCGAGCTCCCACTTGACCTCAAAAAACACTAAAATATTGATGTATAAAGTACTTATTAGACCCGTACTTACATATGCTTCGAAAACATGGATTGTATCTAAAACAAAATGAGCGACAGTTAAGTTTGTCTGAAGGAAAGGTGCATCGATGTATTTTTGGAGCAAAACAAGAGAAAGAAATGTGCTGGAAAAGATACAACTATGAATTATACGAAACATTTAATGAACCAGACATTCCCAATTACATCAAAGTCAAAAGATTAGCATGGGCAGAGCACTTGATGTGTATGAATAATGATAGAACTCTTAAAACTGGATGAAGTAAGAAGAGCTGGAAGACCGAAAGTGCTATCAGAAGATGGTGTTGATCAAGATACAAGAACATTAGAGGTCAAGAATTGGAAGGTTGCCCTCAACAGAGACAAATGGGCAAAGCTTCTGAAGAAGGCCTGGGACCACCAAGGGCTGTCAAGCCAATGTTGATGATGATGATGATACGATATATCGAGGTTCTTATTGCAGACAGCTGTAAGTAAATTGAAAATATAAAATAGTCACATTGACATGCTGCGTTAGAACGGATTAAAATTAAGTAAAAATAATCTCAAGTCACAACTTGTATAATTAGCTGCTGTGCTCGGACTTTGGAATATTGTTCTTGTATTATTTGTCATGTACGCTGAGAGCTGGATGGTGCTAGTAGAACATTCCACGTCGTATTGTATTGTGACGACGGAGATGTATTATCATCAGTACAGAGTGTAGACTTTTGTTAAAAGAGCAACCACACGAAAAATATAAAGTGTGTGTATCAGATTATATCAAATGAATCTTAAAAGCTGGGGATACAAAAATTCTACCTACAATTTGCATACTATTATGACAGCTCATCTCTTACGTGCATGCAGCTGGTGTGGTAGTTTGTGACTGAGCAAGGTCAAAGCGGATACAGGGAGTTAGGATGGTGAATGCCTTCTGTATGAACTTTTGGTGAAATTATTGTGTACATTTATCGGTGATTTGATTATCAAGTCTTGTTATGTTGTATATGTGGAATCTTTCAAGGGTGTTCATCATACTTCCTTTTATATGTAAAATTTCCATAGTATCTTCCATAGGTGCAATGGAGTGTTTGTTGTCAATGAGATGTTGTGCATACTTAAACTTTCCATTTCCATACTTCAAGTTCTGGAAATGTTCTTGGAATCCTATACAAAAAGGTCCTGCCAGTCTGTCCAATATATTTTTTATTGCAGTCATGACATTTTAATTGATAAAAAACCACATTTATTAAATTTCTTTCATTAATATTCCTATTTTGAGTTAACAGTTTAGGTATGGTGTTGTCCGTTTTGAAACAGACCATATGACACGAGTTTCTAAACAATTTGGTAATATTTAGTGTGTTATACAACATATGTGAATTTGGCCCCTTTTATTTTTTGTTTTAACTTCCTTTTGTTCTTGTACATCATTTGTTCAAGTAAAAAAAGTATATTGGAGTGACAGGCAGTAAGATTCTAAGAACATTTCTGAGACTTTAAATATGGAAATAGAAAGTCTAAGTTTGCAAAACACCTCCTTGACAACAAACACTCCATTGCACCTATGGAGATATTATGGAAATCATACATACAACTAAAAAGGAAGTATTACGAACACTCTTGAAAGATTCCACATATACAACACAACAAGACTTGATAATCAAATCACCGATAAATGTACAATCGCACATAATGCTATATTTGACACAATAATTTCACCAAAAGTTCATACAGAAGGCATTCACCACCCTAACTCCCTGTATCCGCTTTGACCTTGCTCAGCCACAAACTACTACACCAGCTGCATGCACGTAAGAGATGAGCTGTCATACTAGTATGCAAATTGTAGGTAGAATTTTTGTATCCCCAGTTTTTAAGATTCATTCTACATAATCTGATCCACACACTTTATATTTTCCGTGTGGTTGCTCTTTTAACAAAAGTCTACACTCTGTACTGATGATAATACATCTCCGTCGTCACAATACAATACGACGCGGAATGTTCTACTAGCACCACCCAGCTCTCAGCTTACATGACAAATAATATGAGAACAATATTCAAAAGTCTGTGCACAGCAGCTAATTACACAAGCTGTGACTTGAGACTATTTCTACTTAATTTTAATCTGTTCTAACACAGAATATCAATGTGACAATTTTATATATTCAATTCACTTACAGCTCTCTACAATAAGTACCTTGATATATCATATCATAAGGTAGCAAAAATTTAAGGCTGTTAACAGATACTGACATTGATGTCAATGGGATCCATACAACTTGATATTTTTATGAACTACATGTAACCAGCCCTTTTAAGTTCTGTATTTCATTGGCCTGATGATGGTTGTAATGACCGAAACTGATAGCCACTAATGCAATAAAACATTGTGTTCGATTGCGTACATACATACACACACACACATATATATATATATATATATATTTTTATTACTGTATTTCAAACAATAGGATGTCCTCTACTAAAATATCTTAGTCAAGCTCGTTCAATCCACCAACATAAGAATTTAAGAAGAAGGTTCTGAAATGCTGTGCAAACATTTATTTCAATCATCAATGCCTTACAAAGAATCTAACACCACAATATGCCAAAATAAATATACCGAACACTTCTCCAGCTTCTACAATGAGCAAACACAAAATAATAAAATTATGGCACAAAAATGAAAATAAATTCTCACATATGGAAGAAGAAAAGCTCAATAATGGACTGTATAATGTACATTTAAAAGCTGCACAAGAACCGGGAAAAGAATGGTACCCCAATGAGAAGTCCATAAATGAATCTATAAATGAAGAACTAGGGAGCAAATGCAAAAAAATGGAAGATAAACTTAGAAAATTAACTAACATTCAAACAGAAAAATTAGACAATATGACTGAATTTCACACCCCCCCCACCCCCCCGAGTAGTCAATAAAACAGACACTGTCTTCTCCAATGATGAACTGAGACTCCTTAATAAAGGCCTAAAGTACGAGGGAAAGTCATTAAATAACAGGAATGCTATTCTAAAGTGCATGAAAAATTATGCACAATGAAAAATCTTATTTCGGGACACAAAATGGCTCCTCAGCAATGTTATATAGGGGTCGTGACGATCAAGCAGTTTCAGCCTGCGCAGTAGGCAGTACAACATGGCCGCTCCACTGTCAACTTGCACCGTGGAAGAGCAACGAAGCGTTATTCGTTTTCTGTGGTCAGAGGGTATGAAACCTTCTGAGATCTACAGGCGAGTCACTGTTGATGAAATTGCTGCAGCATTCAACATGAGTCATGGCTCTGCATACAATATTGTCCATAATGACCTCATCTAACTACAGACTGATATGTATGCTAACTGCATTTTCAAAAGTATTAGAAAATGTTTTGTATAACAGACTAATGGATTACCTAAATAGCAATAATTTATTGCACTCCCAACAATTTGGCTTTAGAAAAAGATTATCAACGGACGATGCAATTTTTAAGTTAACTCACAAAATTTTGAACGCCTTAAATAATAAAGTAATGGTGGGTAGCATATTCTTTGACCTGGCAAAAGCATTTGACTCAGTAAATCATTCACTACTAATTAACAAGCTTCCTTATTATGGTATAATGG